>ERZ773013.1077-NODE-1077-length-16673-cov-7.529546_pt1 | contig 16673 bp, 11 predicted proteins | sample MGYA00511670_ERZ773013 | MGnify/ENA primary metagenome ERZ773013 (study PRJEB29015, sample SAMEA2738120) | human oral metagenome | biome: human oral; feature: human-associated habitat; material: saliva | place: China | collected 2257 ... | reverse complement strand
GCTCGCGCGCGACGGGGCGGCCTACGCGCCACACTGGCAGCGCTGGGCCATGCAGGATCGGGGCCGCTCGATAGACTAGGCACATGTTTACGCCGCCCCCCGAACCTCCGATGTGGGCGTGGCTCCTGTTCGGGGCCGTCGATTTCGCCATCCGTATCGTGGCGCTTGGCGTCGTCCCGAAACGCCGCCGAGCCTCCACCTCCACCGCGTGGCTGCTCCTCATCTTCCTGTGGCCCCTCCTCGGCGTCCCCCTCTACATCATCTTCGGATCCTGGTGGGCCATGGGACGCCGCCTCGACCGTGACCCCGAGGCCAGCGCCCTCGTCGACACCATCCTCACCGGCTCCGCCAGGCCCGAGCCGACCACCTACGACGCGCCCGGTGGCACCAACGACGACGCGGCCGCGCTCATGCGTCTGACCGGCTCCCTCACTGGCTTCCCCGACTCCTGCGGGCACGTCGTCGCGCTCCATAACGACACGGCCGAGACCTTCCGGCAGATGGCCGCCAGCATCGACCGGGCGACCCACCACGTCAACGCGCTCTACTTCCAGACGTCGTGGGACGAGTACACCGCCCCCTTCTACGAGGCCCTCGAACGCGCGAAGGCCCGCGGCGTCACCGTCCGCCTCCTCGTCGACCACCACGGGCTGCGCACGATCCCCGGCCACAAAGCCTTTCGGCGTCGCCTCGACGACATGGGGATCCTCTGGCACAAGATGCTGCCCTTCGCGCCCCTGCGCGGGCACATCCGCCGCCCCGACCTGCGCAACCACCGCAAGATCCTGGTCGTCGACGGGCGCGAGGCCTACATCGGCTCCCACAACCTGGTGGCCCCCGACTACGACACCCCCTCCTTCCAGAAAGCTGGCATCACCTACGACGACACCAGCGTGAGCCTCACCGGCCCCATCGTCACCCAGATCGAGGCCGTCTTTGCCCTCGACTGGTACTACGCCAGCAGGGAGGTTCTCACCCCCGCCGACCTCACCCCGCCCACCGCGCGCGAGGAGGAGGCGCCCGGGGAGGCCCCGGCCTCGTCGATGCAGATCATCCCCTCGGGCCCGGCGTTCCGAGACGAACCCAACCTGCGGGCCTTCGTGCACATGGTGTCATCGGCGCGCTCTCACGTGTCCATCGCGAGCCCCTACTTCATCCCCGACGAGGCGCTCATCGCCGCGCTGACGAACGCCGCCCTGTCCGGCGTCGAGGTCGAGCTCTTCCTGTCCGAGCAATTCGACCAATTCCTGGTCGGGCACGCCCAGCGTTCGTATTATGGAATGCTCCTCAAGGCGGGTGTGCGCATCCACCTGTACCGCAAGCCCACGATGCTGCACTCCAAGTACGTGGTCGTCGACGGCAGCCTGTGCGCCATCGGATCGTCGAACATGGATGTGCGTTCCTTCGGCCTCAACTACGAGATCACGCTCGTCGCCGACGACGCGCGCCTGGTCGAGCTGCTGCACGGTAACGACGAGCGCAACCGTGCGCGCTCGCGCGAGCTGACCTACGAGGAGTGGCAGGGTCAGCCGTGGCACGTGCACTACGTCGACAACGTGTGCCGACTGTGGAGCTCGCTCCTGTGAGCGCCTCGGGGGACGAGGCCGTGGCCGGGCGCGCACACACCCCTCCTGCGCGCCAGCAATACGAGGATCACGAGACGATGCCGAACGCAGTGTCCGCCGCGCTTGAGGTGAACCCGTTCGTCGGCGAGGGCGGCGCCTACGACCTAGTGCGACCCGCCTACCCGGACGAGGCCGTGGCGGCGCTGCTGGGTGCCGCGCCCGTGCGGGGTGGCGCGGCCGCTCAGCAGCCCCTGCGCGTCGCCGACATCGGCGCCGGCACCGGCAAGATGAGCGAGCTCCTGGCGCGTGCGGGGGCCATCGTGGACGCGGTGGAGCCTTCGGAGGCTATGCGTGCCCAGGCCTCGTTTATGCGGGGCGTGACGTGGCACGACGGCGTCGCCGAGGACACGGGATTGCCGGACGGCGCGTTCGATATCGTGGTGTTTGCCCAGTCCTGGCACTGGGTGGACTCCGAGCGCGCGGGGGTGGAATCCGCTCGCATCCTGGCGCCCGGGGGCACGCTGGGCATCGTGTGGAACCAGATGGACGTCTGCGTCCCGTGGGTGCACAGGCTCACGCGCATCATGCGGTCGGGGGACGTTCACCGGCCCGACCGTCCGCCCACGCCCGGCGGCGGGTTCGCGCCCATGCGCCTGACCCAGGTCGCGTGGGAGGACGTCATGACGCCCGAGCAGATTCTCACCCTGGGGACGACCCGGTCCTCCTACATTCGCTCGTCGGGGGAGGGAAGAGCTCGCATGCAGGCGAACCTGCGCTGGTACCTCTACGAGCACCTGGGCCACGCGCCGGGGGAGGAGGTCGCCATCCCCTACACGACCCTCGTGTGGCGCGCCGAGCGCGAGGGCGCGTGAGGCCGAACGCCTCCTAGTCGAAGGTGATCTCGCGCTCGGTCTTGTTGTCGAACCAGCGGCGGCGGCCGTCGGGCTCGACGACGAGCTGAATGTCGGAGCCGACCGGCAGGAGGTAGATGCCGATGCAGGCCGGTTCGAGGGTGCACAGCTCGTTGAAGTCGACCACCGTCATGTTCGCGGGATTCGACAGGTACTCCTCGGTGTCGCGGTCTGACAGGACGCGCCATCCGGAGTCCTGCGGCGCGAAGGGCGTCTCGCGGGTCAACCACTTGATGTTGCCCGTCCGCTCGACGATCTTGCGCGAGACGATGGCCGCTCCGGCGTTTTCGATGAACGTGGTCATGCGTGTTCCTCCGTGTGTCTCTCGCTCCTGGCCTCCAGGTAGCGTGCGATGCGATCGGCCAGTGCCTGGCGATGGGGCCAGCGTCGAGCGACGTCGTACATGGTATCGTGCGAGCCCGTCAGCTCGATGTCGAAACCGGGATCGGGGGAGGCAAAGACGAGGTCGTACAGGGGGGTAAGCTCCTCGTCGGAGTACTGCTGCGTGGAGATCAGGTGGACCAGGGGGATGCACCCGTGCTTGTCGGCCTGTCCAAGCGGAACGCCTCGATCCATGAGGCGGCGGCACAGCGCGACGTCCCGGTCAACGTCGCGCGCGTCTTGCGCGAAGAGAATGTGGAACGGGTTCGTTCCGTCCGTGGTGCCGGCATCGAGAACGCAATCGCGGTCTAGCAGGAAGTCGCACATCGGGTAACGCTGCGCAGGATCGGTGTTGCTGAGCGCCTCGATGAAGAGGCTCTTACCCCACCTCACGCGCTTTTCGTCCCCGTCGGAAAACAGTTCTTTGAATTGATCGAAGGTTCCCCTGTGCGCGACCGTAAAGATAGACGTCATCAGAGATTCCACCCGCTATTCATCGATATGAGCCCTGTTTCTCGATGAAAACTCGACTCGATAGTTCTGTGGTTCATTATACCAATCGAGGAATTCCTTGGGAGTCATCTCGCCATTGACATATGATCTCCATACGTCACTGTACTTGTGACCGGGCTTATGCCCCATGTCCCAGATGCCCGCTCGGGGCTGGCCCGGCTGCCAATCAATTGGTTCACCGCGCCAGTCATGCAGAACGCCGTCGGCATCGGTAAACGTCTCTCTGACCTTGTCCACAATCCCCTTGCGGAATGAGGGTCTATTCTTCGGGTTCAGGTACGGGCGCGGATCGCTGGGGTCAACGTGCGGGATCCCGTCGTCGTCCACAAACGTGCCGTAGTTGTGCGCCGGATCGCCCGTGTGCGGGTTTGGCGCGTCGGCCGAGGCCTTCGGCGCTGCCGGAGCGTCCACGTCGGCCTTCGGCGCGTCCGAGTGGGTGAGCTTATGGAGCCATTCTTTGAGCGACTTCAGGAGCTGATCGGCGTTGGTCAGCTTTGTGCCCAGGTTCGACAGCGATTCCTTCAGGGCCGAAATGCGCTTGGAGACGCCGCTCATCAGGGAGGCGACCTTGGTGGAAATCTGCTCCATGACGAGGGGGAAGGCGGTCCCGAAGGACGCGACCAGCTCGACCGCGTAGGACAGGATGGAGGCGACGACCTGGCTGATCGCGTCGCGCACGAAGTCGTGGACGAATTGGATGATCACCGCGCACACGTCGTAGGCGGTGCCGACCGCTCCCGAGAGCGCCCCCGTCATGGCGATGCCCTTGGTCGTGGCGCCCGATGCGGCGAAATACGCGGTCGCGGTGCTTCCCGTGAAGGACCCATCGGGGAAGGAGGAACGAACGTCGCGCTCGATGTTGTCCGCCGCGGCCTTCAAGGTCGCGGCGACGTTCTTCCACGTCTGCCCGTTCGCGCGCAGCTGGTCCGCGTCCCCGGCGAGCTGGAGCAGCCAGTCCTTGAAGGGCTGAATATGGTCGAACACCCACCCGATGCCCCACGCCATGAGAGTGGCCAGAGGATCGGACACGTAGGCGACCGTGTCGACGCCCAGCGCGACGCCCGCCAGCGCGCCGCTGACCCACGACTTGTTGTCGATCGCCTCGCTGAGTTGTTCGATGTCATCGAAGACGCCGGCCCCCGACAGGGTCGACGTGGTGTCCTGACGCTGTGCGACCAGGGGATTGGTGCCGTCAGTTGCCACGGTACCCTCCGTCCAGACCCGAGCCGGCCTGGCTCAGGGAGGCCGACGAGGAGGCCTCGCGCGCCTCGAAGCTGCGGGCGCTGGCGACCAGGGACTGTGAGAGCTTATCGAGGGCGAAGCCCGCCCCGCCGATCGCGAGCTGCTCGCCGGCCTCGACGAGCTGGAAAAGAGGAGCGATGAAGGGGCCGACCATCATCCCGAAGGCACCGCTGGAGGCGGAGGTCTGGCGCAGCGCGTCGGAGGCCTGCTCGAGGTCGCTCTGATAGGAGGCGAGTCGCCTGGCGTGGGCGGTCAGGGCCGCGGGATCGGCTGAGAACGTATCCGACACTCAGGGCCTCCGTGCGTTAGTCCACGGGTGCGGGGCTTCGTCCTCCGGCTCCTCCGGGTCGGGCACCCCATACAGCGAGCGCATGCGCTCAATGCCCGCGTAGTTCTCGCCGAAGGCGGCTTGGGAGGCGCTGATGACCTGCTCGCCGGCGTCGCGTCGGGCGGCCGCGTAGGCGGCCATGATCGCCTCGCACACCTCGTTGGACACGCCCTCGATGCCGATGCCGAGGAGCGTTCCGCCGGAGTCGACGACCACCTCGACGCTGTTGTCTGGAGAGTTGCCCACTCCTTGGACGGCCTCGATCTGCTGGCGCATGACGCGGGCACGCTCGGCCTGCTCGCGAACCTGACGCTCCTGGCGGCGGATCAGGTCGGGATCATCCTCGAACAGCGGCATCGTCACCTCCCACACATAGACACCAACTATTCTACGTGAACCGTTAACCTGGTGGCAAGAATACGGCGAGGTCGTGGCCCGTGAGAGCAGTCGCAACGCCCGCTGAGCGGACGCGGATAGGCCGCCGCATCCCCTAGCGCCGAGAGCGCAGCGCCCAGATGAAAGATGCTCCGCCAATGAGGAGCAGGACGATGGCGGAGGAGCTCACCCCAATGACGACTCCCCGGTCAGTGCCTCCCTCGCTCAGCTCGGGCGCGGCCGGGGCCGGAATCGTCAGGGGGTCGATGGGCACGGCTGGGTCCATGAACGGGCCGACCGTTCCATTGAGGATGGTGAAGAAGGTGTTGTCGACCTCCCCCTCAATGAGGGGGTCATCGGTCAAGGGGATCGTCGCGCCGTCCCGGGTGTCCCACTCGCACGTCGTGGAGTTGCTGTAGACGAGGAACTCGTTTTCCTCCTTACGGGTCGGATCGCCGTTGCAGTGGGCGTTGTTGATACTGCCGAACTCGATCCTCAATCGCGTGACGGTGGTCTCGCCGAGGGCGGACAGCATGCGGTTGACGAGGCCCATGGGAACGCGCACCTGCATGGTGCCCGCGTCGTCCAGGGAGTAGAAGACGTGGCGGGACTCCCCCTGGTATTTCAGCGTGACGTCGCAGCGTTCGCCGACCCAGCTGACCTCCGCCTCGAACTCCTCCGAACGACCCGTCAGCAGGGCGTTCGTCAAGGCGATGCAGTCCTCTTTCCAGAGGCGGGTGCCATCATCAAAGCCGCCGTCGATGGACATGTGCAGTTCTCGGGCTGGGACGTAGTCGCCGGAAGCATCCTCGATGTGCGTGGAACGCACATCGATCCACACCTCGATGGGCACGTCGGGCACGATGGGCATCTCGGGACGCTCGGTCAGCGACACTGCCGGCGTGGGGATCGCCGCCATCGCAGGGGTGGGGGCGACAACGCCCACCATGCACAGCGCAACGGTGGCCGCGCAGGCGGCCCAGCGGGCGGCCCGTCGGGCGCGCCCCGTCAGCGTCCTCGTCGTCATCATGCCCTCCCGGTGACCATGTCATTCGCTGCGGCGCGAGTCCACTAACACTATCAGAGCACCCAACCCGGCGGCACGCCCCCGGCGGCCCCGGCCTCGTCCCCTCCTGAACCGGGCCAGCGCGCCTGGCACAATGGGCGTCATGGGTTTGTCGTTTCTGGGAGTGATCGCTGCGCTCGCCATGTACGCGGTGAGCGTGTCCCCCTCGCTCATGGCGCGTTCGTGGGCGTGGCACGCGGTCGCCTCGGGCGTCCTGGTCTCCGGCGGCTACGTCGCCGGCGTCCTCGTGCAGAACGTCGGCGCGCGCATTTTCACCGCCACGGGCTTGACGATTCGGGCCTCTGAACCCGTCGAGAGCGGCTTCCGCGCGGCCGCCGGCGCCCTCTTCGCCGTCTGGTGGCTCTACGCCGTCATCCAGTCCTATCGGCGCGCGCGCAAGGCCGCGGCCCTCGTCAACATGCCGGGGGAGACCTTCGGGGAGTACATCCTGGGAACCGCGGGCACGGTCGTCGTGTCCTGGACGCTCCTGGCGATCCTCGGCGGGCTCAACCGCGTGGGGCGCCTGCTCATCGAGGCCCTGGGCGATTACATGCCTCGCCCCGCCGCCTTCGTGGTCGGCGTCGCGATCCTGTGCGCCATCGTCTTCTTCCTGACGTCGAACGTCATCCTGCGCGGAGGCATCGGCTTCTTCCGCCGCCACGCCGAACGCATGAACCTGCGCACCGCGCGAGGCATCTACAAACCCTTCGTGCCCGAGCGCTCCGCCTCCCCGGCCTCGCCCGTCACCTGGGAGTCGGTGGGCGGCCAGGGGCGCGTCTTCCTCGGGCGCGGCCCCTCGCGTCTCGACATTGCGCAGGTGAGCGGCGGCGAGGCCATGGAACCCATCCGCGTCTATTCCGGGATGCCCACGGGCGGGGCGGGCATCGAGGCGGCCGCGGCCACGGTCGTCGCCGAGCTTCGGCGCACGGGCGCCTTCGACCGCGCCGTCATCCTCCTCGCCGCGTCGACCGGCTCCGGGTGGGTCGACGAATGGCAGGTCCAACCCCTCGAGTTCCTCACGCGCGGCAACTGTGCCACGGCCTCGTTGCAGTACTCCTACGTGCCCTCGGCGCTGAACTGGCTCACCGGCCTCGAGCCCGCGCAGGACGCCTCGGCGGCGCTCTTTCGCGCGGTGCGCGCCGAGCTGGACTCCATGGACGAGGCCGACCGCCCCGCGCTGTTCGTGTGCGGCGAGTCGCTGGGGGCCTTCGCGTCGCAGTCCGTCTTCGATTCCTTCGACGAGGTGCTCGACCGCGTGGATGGTGCCCTGTGGGTGGGCACCCCCGCGTTCACGCCGATGCACAGGGCACTGACGGCCGCGCGCCACACGGGCAGCCCCGAGGTCGCCCCCGTCGTCCACAACGGCCGGCGCGTGCGCTTCGTCAACGAGCCCTCCGACCTGCGCACAGACCTGTACGGGCGCGAGTTGGGTCCGTGGGGGTTCCCGCGCGTCGTCTACGCCCAGCACCCCTCCGATCCGGTCGTGTGGTGGAACAACAAGCTGATCTGGACGCAGCCGGACTGGCTGCGCGAGCGCGCCGGGCGCGACGTGTCCCGCAACGTCGAGTTCACGCGCTTCGTCACCTACATTCAGGTGCTCGCTGACCTGCCCGTCGCGGGTACCGCCCCCGGCGGGCACGGCCATACCTATAACGAGGAGCTCATCCCCCTGTGGCGGGCGATCCTGGGCTTCGATCGCATGCCCGGCGAGGAAGGGGCGCACCCGCGCCTGGACGCGCTCGATGGGTCCTGGGTCGACGAGCAGATGGTGACGCGCATCGGCATCGTCGTGCGGGCGAACCTGGAGCTGTCCGACCGGCAGTAGGGGCCGGTAGCGCGGAGCTGCTGGGCCGTGTGCGGAGCTGTCCGACCGGCAGTAGGGGCTGGTCGCGCGGAGCTGCTGGGCCGTGTGCGGAGCTGTCCGACGGGCAGTAGGGGCTGTCGGGGCCTGCGCGCGAAGCTGCGCCGACCGGCAGTAGGGGTCGTCGGGGCCTGCGCGCGAAGCTGTGCCGACGGGTGCGCGGTTCTGCTGCGCCCTTCCCTCCTACGTTGCGGCGATGGTTCCCCCACAACGTCGCATGCAATTTCCCTGTCAACCTTTCAAATGTTGAATCCACAATGGCGGAATTGTGCGGTTTGTGAGGCCTGCCCAGGTTGGCGCCTCGGGGAATTGCATGCGAGTTGTGGAGGGGGTGTTGCGCGGGTGGCGCGTCGGAGGGGTGCGCGAAAGGCGTGCGAAGGGTGCGTGAAGGGCGCGCGAAAGGTGTGCGAAGGGGTTTGACGCAGGTCGGGGGCTACTTCGTGTTGGTGTGTGGTGGCACGCGCGCCTGCTTGCCGCGTAAATAGTTCGCTCCATGCTTGAATCTTTCAGCTATTTAAGTGGTTTGATGCTGGGAAAATGTGCGCATAATAACGAACGTATGTGCAGTGGTAAGTTTCCTGCTGTGAAACGGGTGAAAAGTCGGTTTTGGTTGGGCTTAGGAGCCCACAAAAGTGCTTGTAGCTATGCGATGGTAAGTCAGTAATGCGTTGCTAGGTATTCAATTGCGCAGTACCGTTCATGCTACGAGCCGTTAAGCCTAACCGGCTGGCATGGTTCGTTGGATCAACATTGGAGTGAGTATGTCCCAGTTAACTTACAGGGCGTTCCTGGCGACCCTGGCTACCGGCGCGGTGGTGGCGTCCGGTGCAGCCTTCGGAGCCCCCGCGTTTGCGGCGCCCGACCCCGACATGTATGGCCCCACGATTTCCAAGGTCGCGACCACCAGCGAGGGGCTCGGCGGTTCCGTCAGCTTCAAGGTCGAGGACAACCCGGGCCTGTCCAGCATCGACCTGCGCGACCCGGCCACCGACGCCATCTTCTATCGTCGCGTCGTCGACTTCCCCGGCAACGTCACCGCCGACGGCGTTCACCACTACAGCTTTGAGATCAAGTTCTCCGACATCCAGGCGGCCTGGACGAAGGCTGGCCACACGGAGGCCTTGCCCGCGACCGTGAAGCTCGTTGCGTGGGGGAGCGACGGAAAGCCCTCGAAGCGTGCCGACGTCGCGATCGAGCCCGTCGCCATGACCTCCCTCGACTTCGGTATCGAGTCGGGGAAGCTCAACATGACTGTCGGTCAGCAGACGAACATCGGCGTCACGCACCAGCCTGAGAACGCCAACATGACGAAGATCAATTGGTCCGGCGATGACATCGACGTCCTGAACGTCGATGAAGAGTCGGGCCTCGTGACTGCCCTGAAGGAGGGTTGCTCGGACGTCCGAGCCGTCTCCGACTACACGGATCCGATGGTCTTCGACCCGGTGATGGCCACCGTCAACGTCTGTGCCACCGAGCTGGGCGAGGACGAGATCGCCGTCAACCACCTGCGCGTGGACATGGAGGAGGGCGAGACCGTCACCCTCAAGCCGCTGCTGCCCAAGAAGTTCAAGGACGCGACCCTGACCTGGGGCCTGGAGTATGGCGGTGCGGTCATCCTGAAGGCAGCCGAGGATGGTAAGAGCGCCACGATCACCGGCGGCAACGTTGCTGACTGGGATCAGGTGAACCTGACCGCCACCCTGCCCGACGGAACCGAGGCAACGGCGACGACGATCGCCGTTGTGAAGTCTGTGAAGCAGGACGCGACGGCGCCGGCCCCGTGGGTCGAGCCTCAGCCGGACCCGCAGCCTCAGCCGGACCCGCAGCCTCAGCCCGATCCCCAGCCTCAGCCCGATCCCCAGCCTCAGCCCGATCCCCAGCCTCAGCCGGAGCCCCAGCCCCAGCCGGACCCGCAGCCTCAGCCTGACCCGCAGCCGCAGCCGCAGCCTCAGCCTGACCCGCAGCCTCAGCCGGAGCCCCAGCCTCAGCCGGAGCCCCAGCCTCAGCCCGCTCCCACGGGTTCCTGGATGCTGGACTCGGTCGGCTGGTGGTACCGCAACGCTGACGGCTCGTACCCCGCCGGCAAGGCGATGATGATCGACGGCCGCACCTACCGCTTCGACGCCAGCGGCTACATGCGCACCGGTTGGGTGAACGACGCGGGCACCTGGTACTTCCACGACGGCTCTGGTGCCCAGCTCTCCGGCTGGCAGGCCGTTGGCGGTTCCTGGTACTACCTGGGCACCGACGGCGCGATGCGCACCGGTTGGGTGAAGGTGGACGGCACCTGGTACTTCATGAACCCCTCGGGCTCCATGTACACCGGGTGGCTCAACCTGGGCGGCACCTGGTACTACCTCCAGGGTAACGGTGCGATGGCCACGGGACACCTGACCATCGGCTCGACGCCGCGCTACTTCGACGAGAACGGCGTGTGGATCTGGTGATCTGATCCCCCCGCTCGCACCCCGGGGCCCGGGAACGCAACGATTGAGGCGTTCCCGGGCCCCGTCGTGTTGGACACTTCAGGCGGGCTTAAGTTTTTCGAAAACGATTGACGGCTTGTCATCGTGGTCTTTTCCGGTAGCTTTAGGGCAGGCGGCTGCGGCGTGGGAGTGCCACACGCTGACAGGAGCCGTCTGTGAACACATTGGAGAAGGCTTATGTCAATGAAGAAACCAGCTGTCCTCCTGGCGTTTGTTGGCGCGTGCGCGCTCGCCGTCACGGGCCCTGCGTCCGTGGCCTCGCCCCTGGTCTCGGGAGCGAGACCCGCGACGGAGACCGCTGCCTCGTCCCTGCCCGTCGGAGATCTCGACACGGCGCTGACCTCGAAGAGCGGCCAGAGCCACGACGCGGGATCGGACACCGATCGGGACCCGGCGCGCATCGTCGGCATCATCGTCCAGCTCGATGACGGGGCGGATGCCGCCGCCGCCCTCGCCTCGATCAACGAGGCAGTGGCCGGGGAGTTCCCGGGAGCGCGGGTGCAGGTGCAGCGCGAGTACGACAACGCCCTGGTCGGCTTCGCGCTGCGCGCGCCCGCCGGTTCCCTGGACGCGATCCGGGCGTCGAGCGGCGTGCGTGCGGCGTTCCTGGAGCGCGAGGGGCACGTCAGCGACGTGGCGGCCATGGATGCCGAAGGTGGCACCAGGGCCTCCCAGTCGGAGGGGCAGGACCCGGCGAATCTGAGCGCCCAGCTTATGATGCGCACCGACCAGGTCACGCAGAAGGGTGAGGGGAAGGTCATCGCGGTCATCGACACGGGCGTCGACATGACTCACCCGGCGTTCACGGGGGCTATGCCCGACAACGTCGCCCTGTCCGAGGATCAGGTGCAGGCGCTGGTGCCTCACCTGGGGGCCGGAAAGTCCGGCCAGTACATGTCCGAGAAGTTCCCCTTCGCCTACGACTACGCGGATGACGATGTGGATGCCGCCCCGCGCGAGGGCGGCTCCGGATTCCATGGGACGCACGTCGCCGGCATCGCCGCCGGCAACGCCGACAAGATCGTCGGCACCGCCCCGGACGCGCAGATCATCGTCGGCAAGGTGACGCGCAGCGAGGACGACGCCCTGCTGGACTCGGCCCTCCTGGCCGCACTCGACGACATGGTCGTCCTGCGCCCCGACGTCATCAACCTGTCGCTGGGGTGGACGGCCGGCATGGACAACGAGGCCGACTCGGTCTACGACACCGTGTACAAGAAGCTCCAGGAGGAGGGGATTACCGTCAACGCGGCCGCGGGCAATGCCTTCTCGACCGGATACGGCAACAACTCCGGCAAGGGCCTGCCCTACGCCTCCGACCCCGACACCTCCGTCATGGACGAGCCCGCCACCTACCCCTCGGTCGTGGCCGTCGGCTCCGTGGAGAACGCGCTCATCCGCAACGCCTTCACGGCCGCCGGCATGGATATCGGCTATCAGCGTTCGCGCGGCATGAACGGCGAGAAGGTCGCCTACTTCTCCGACCTGCCCGCCGGGACCTACGAGTACGTGGACGCCGGCTTCGCCTCCGAGGAGGATGTTGCCGCCCTGAAGGAGAAGTTCCCGAACGGGCTGTCCGGTAAGATCGCGCTTGTCTCGCGCGGCAAGATGACCTACCAGAAGAAGGTCGAGAACCTCTACGACCTGCACCCGGCGGGCGTCCTCGTCTACAACAACGTCTCGGTCGGCTCGCTCATCATCATGAACCTGACGACTCAGGATGTGCCCGCCGCGTTCATCTCCCAGGCCGACGGGCAGGCCATGCTGGCCGCTGCCGACCACCACCTGACCATCGCCGAGGGACAGGTCCTGCCCCAGTCCACCACCTACGAGGCCTCGGAGTTCTCCTCGTGGGGCGTGTCCTCCGACCTGCGCCTCAAGCCGGAGATCGCGGCGCCCGGTGGCAACGTTTTCTCCGCTATACCGAACGGTGCGTACGAGCAGACGTCGGGCACCTCGATGGCGACCCCGCAGATGGCGGGCATCAGCGCGATCGTCCTGCAGCGCGTCCAGTCCGACCCGATGTTCGCCTCGATGAGCGCGCGTCAGAAAGCCGACGTCGTCCAGAACCTCATCATGGGAACCGCGCGCCCCCTGACAGACGCCGCCCAGACCTCGGGGGCCCTGTACTCCCCGCGCAAGCAGGGCGCGGGCCTCGTCGACGCCCTGGCTGCCACGACCTCGTCCGTGTACCCGACCGTGGCGGGCGCCGCCGAGCCCTCGCGCCCCAAGGCCGACCTGGGGGATGGGACCAAGGGCTGGCACTTCGACGTCACCCTCCACAACCTCGGCGCGGCGCCCGCGACCTACGAGCTGAGCTCCCAGGCCCTGTCCGAGATCGTGGACGGCGGGTTCTTCACGGAACACTCCTCGGATTGGCGAGGCCGTGGCGTGGAGGTCACGTACTCCGGCGCGGCATCGGCCTCGGCTGAGGGCGCGACCGTCACGGTGCCGGCCTTGGGCGAGGCCACCGTCGGCGTCGACATCGTGCCTGGCTCCGAGTTCGCCTCCTACGTCGCGGACAACACGCCAAACGGCACCTTCCTGGACGGCTTCGTGCGCTTCGCCTCGAAGGCCGAGGGTCAGCCCGACCTGGCCGTGCCCTACCTGGGCTTCTACGGCGACTGGGGGAAGGCTCCCATCTTCGACGCGCTCGCCTCGACGGGCGGGGCGCACACCCGGGCCTCGGAGATCGTCAACGGCACCACCGGGGACTCCCTCGGGTACAACCCCCTCATCAAGGTGGCCGACCGCACCGGAAAGCCCAACCCACAGCGCTACGTGATCTCGCGGTCCGCGGCCTCGGGCGCCCCGACGGTCCTCGAACCCCGCACGGGCACGCTGCGCAGCGTCCACACGCTCACCAGCACCTACATGAACGAGGCCGGGGAGACGGTCTTCTCGGTGACCAACCACCGGAACTGGAAGTCCATCTACCTGACCAGCACCGAGGAGAACACGTGGGTCGAGGCCTACCACGACTCCACGGCCTTCGACGCGAACGCGGAGAAGTTCGCGCGCATGCCCGACGGTGCGTACACGCTGCGCATCGCCGCAGCCAACGACGGCCCGTCGCGCGCCGAGCAGTCGATCTCCTACGACTTCCGCCTGGACACGAAGGCCCCCGTCATCTCTGATCTGGTCTACTCCGGAAAGGATGAGGGCTTCGTCGTCACCTTCGACGTCACCGATGATTCGCCGCTGGCGGCGGTCGACCTGCACGACCCGGCCGACGGGTTGTGGTTCTACCGCCACGTCTTCGCCGAGGACGAGGGCAGCGTCGGCGCCGACGGCCGCTACACGTACCACGTGGAGATTCCGATGAGCGTGATCGAGCAGGCGTGGACCGACCAGGGCGGCACCGGCGACGTCATCGCCAACCCGTACATCCTCGCGTGGGACTACGGCCTCAACCCCTCCGAGGTCTTCCCGATCAACCTGCTGAGCGGCAACCCGGGCACGCCCAGCCCGTGCGTGAGCCCCGAGGGAGGTCACTGGGCCAAGGACGCCGTGGGCTGGTGGTACGTGTGCGCCGACGGCCAGACGTACCTCAAGGCCGGCTGGTTCACCATCAACGGCCGCGACTACCAGTTCGGGCCGTCCGGCTACATGGCGACCGGTTTCCTCAAGCGCACCAGCGGGGAGTGGGTGTACGCCGACTCCGAGGGCGCCCTCGTGGGTGGCTGGGTGCGCGACGGTGGTCAGTGGTACTACCTCGACCCGGCCTCCAAGGTCATGGCCACCGGCTGGCTGGCCGAGGGGGGCTCCTGGTACTACCTGACGGCCTCCGGCGCGATGGCCATCGGGTGGGTGAACGACGGCGGTACCTGGTACTTCCTGAACGCCTCCGGACAGATGGCGACCGGGTGGATCAAGGATCGAGGCACCTGGTACTACCTGTCCCCGTCCGGCGCGATGGTCACGGGCACGCACGTGATCAACGGGCGCACCTACGTGTTTGACGATTCGGGCGCCTGGGTGCGATAGGCTCTGAGCCCTCTGATTCTGTCAATTCGTGCCTCCGGGCCCGAGAATGTTGCTACGTCGGCGTTCTCGGGCCCGGAATCCATTACCGAGTAAACTAATCGTCATGTGTTTCTCTTCGTGAAACAAAGCTTGTCACAAGACTTGTCTGCGGTATGTTGATCATGGCGGTCACTACACGTGGTCCTCTCCTCGTTCTTTCGCGACCGCCCGTCACACATTGGAGTTACGCACATGACAACGAAGAAACCAGCGACGCTCCTCGCGCTGGCTGGCACCGCAGCGCTCGTGGTTGCCGGCCCCGCGACCTTCGCATCCCCACCAACACCGGCGGACACCCGACCCGACGCGGGTGCCACGGCCTCGTCCCTGCCCGTGGGCGACGTCGATACCGCGCTGACCTCGAAGAGCGGGCAGACCACCCAGGTCGAGCAGGCCCAGGCGACCGACGAGGCCGACCCCGCCTCCGTCGTCAGCATCATCGTCCAGCTCAACGACGGTGCCGACCGCGCCGCCTCCCTCGCTTCCATCAACGAGGCCGTGGCCGGCGCGTTCCCCGGCGCCTCCGCCCAGGTGGAACGCGAGTATGACAACGCCCTGCAGGGCTTCGCGATGAACGCCCCCGCAGGCTCCCTCGACGCGATCCGCGCGGCGAGCGGCGTCAAGGCCGCCTTCCGTGATCGCGAAACCCGCGTCGCGGATGCTGACGACCAGGTCGCCGGCGAGGGCGCGACAAACTCCGCCCGTACCACCACCCAGGACCCCGCCAACCTCAGCGCTCAGCTGATGATGCACGCCGACCAGGTCACCCAGAAGGGCGAGGGCAAGGTCGTCGCCGTCGTCGACACGGGCGTCGACATGACGCACCCGGCGTTCGCGGGCGCCCTCGGGGGAACCCCCGCGCTCTCGGCGGACAAGGTGGCGTCCCTGACCCCCCAGCTGGGTGACGGCAAGGCCGGCACCTACGTGTCGGAGAAGTTCCCCTTCGCCTACGACTATGCGGACAACGACCCGGACGCCTCGCCGACCGGACAAGCCGGATCGCACGGCACGCACGTCGCCGGCATCACCGCTGGTAACGCGGGCGAGATCGTCGGCATCGCGCCCGACGCGCAGATCATCGTCGCCAAGGTCGCGCGCAGCGTCGAGGGCGACATCACCGATTCCGGGCTGCTCTCCGCCCTCGACGACATGGTCGTCCTGCACCCCGACGTCGTGAACCTGTCGCTCGGCCAGCTCGGAGGCATGGACAACGAGGCCGACTCGGTCTACGCGACCGTCTTCAAGAGCCTGCAGGACGTGGGCGTGACCGTCAACGCGGCAGCCGGCAACCACTACACGGCCGGATACGGCAATACCTCCGGCAAAAACCTGCCCTTCGCGTCCGACCCGGACTCCTCCACCCAGTGCGAGCCAGCGACCTACTCCTCCGTGGTCTCCGTCGCCTCCGTCGATAACTCGCTGGCGCACAGCGCGTTCACCGTCGGCGACCGCGACATTCCCTTCCAGCGGGCCGGTGGCGCTAACGGTCAGAAGATGCCCGACCTGTCCGACCTGACCGGCGGCCCCTTCGAATATGTCGACGGCGGCATCGGTTCGGCCGAGGACGGCGCCGCGCTCAAGGCCAAGTACCCCGAGGGCCTGGCCGGAAAGATCGTGCTGGTCAAGCGAGGCTCCCTCACCTTCCAGACCAAGTTCGACAACATCGCAGGCTCCAAGCCCGCCGGCTTCATCGTCTACAACAACGTTCCCGGTGACTCCCTCGTTGTCATGAGCCTGGCGACGGACGGCGTGCCCGCCGCATTCATTTCGCAGGCGGACGGCGAGGCCATGCTGGCCGCCGCCGACCACCACCTGAGCGTCGCCCCCGGCAAGGTCGTGGCCCCGAGCAAGAAGTACTCCATGTCGAGCTTCTCTTCGTGGGGCGTCACCCCGGACCTGCGCCTCAAGCCCGAGGT
>ERZ773013.1076-NODE-1076-length-16676-cov-6.464292_pt1 | contig 16676 bp, 20 predicted proteins | sample MGYA00511670_ERZ773013 | MGnify/ENA primary metagenome ERZ773013 (study PRJEB29015, sample SAMEA2738120) | human oral metagenome | biome: human oral; feature: human-associated habitat; material: saliva | place: China | collected 2257 ... | reverse complement strand
AAGAAATTGTGAAGTAGATAATTGAGATACTATAAGTAGAATTGTAGTGATACATTATCTATAGCAAGGCAAAAGAGAAAGGAAGAAAATGTTCAGCGTTAAATATTACAAATTCAGCCACATCGATCAGCGCAACGTCAAAGAGGGGAAAGGTGATAATTATAGAACCAAGCGTGAGGCACTTTCACATCTTCGTGCTAACAACTTCGTTGATTATAAAGAGCTTGATAGTCGATTGACTGAGAGAAAGCTTCCGAATGTTATGTATAATCCAACTATGAGGTGCGAGGCGTATATTACTAAGGTTTAGATATGAAGATAAATTAAAGAATTATCTATAACAAGAGAGGAAAGAATATAACATGAAACCAATGAGATACTTGCTTACATTTTATGTGTTAGATAAAAGAACTAATATATGGCATACAAGACGAGAAATTGGTAATTATAATGATGCAGCAGCTTTGTTACAATTAACTAAAGGTAAAAGAGAATTTATCAGATTACAATCAATTGAACCATGGTGGAAAGATTTTAAATGAACTATGAAAAGTGTAAATTTTATGTACTTTTATATAATGATTTGAACAAAACATTTCACGTGGTACAGCATGTAGGATATAAGTTAAAATATAAGCATATTAGTTTAATCGTTGCACATTGTTTATTTAGTGAAACATGCTGGTGCCTATATGATTTTGATTCTGGTGCACGATTAACTAATAATTATAGGTCTAGAAAACAATGTTTGAAAGGAGAAAAAGATAATGCGATAAACAAGCTTAGAAAAGCACATGAGACGGAAGAATATATGCGATTAATTAAATTGCACGATAATTTAGTAAATGAGATGAAAAATGAAAAAGGTACATGTTAAACTCTACTTTACCAACGTAAAATATCTATTTGTATCCAAGACTGATAAAGGTGATAGTGGTGAGTATGGGACAAAGCGATTATATGGTAGGCTATCACAAAAACGAGCTAAGAATGTAATTGAGAAAGAGATTGGAAAATCTATTCTGATTACTGATTATACAGTTACATGTAAGATTTATTCGATGAATGTGGAAAAATTTATTGACAATGCTGAAATTGAGGGAGAATAAAACATGTCAAACGAGATTACGCTTCATAATGAGAATGGTATCGTAGAGGGTAATAATGATTCCAATGTACAGACTGCTTTAACTTGGAGCACTATTCAAGCAATTGATACAAAGTCTAAGCTTACGATTGCAGCTATGCTTAATGCGGCAGAATCTTTGAATGGCCATGAGGGTGAAGAATTCACGATTAAAGAGGTATTTTTTAAGCCGGGGGTGCGTCGTGGCCGTAATGGTGCACCTGATATGCCATGTTCTGACACGTACTTACTTACTGATGATGGTGTAGTATACTTTACGAAGAGTGAGGGAGTGTCTCGTTCCATTCGTAATTTGCTGATGCTTATGCCTGATTGTAATAAGCCTGATGGTATCAGAGTGAAGTTTGATTCTATGCCTTTGCAGAATGGCAATACATATAAGCAGCTTGTGCCTATTGTTAAGTAATTATAATCAGGGAAGACGTCTCCCTGTTATAATAGGACTGCCTGATAGCATGCAAATAAGTCAGGTTATGTCCACATTACTGATAGCCTGTATACAATTCATGTTGTATACAGGCTTTATTTAACAGAGGTTAATATGGGTAGAATTGCAAATCGTTTTTCTGATAAAGTATATAACGTTCGTAAACGTGCTAAGCGTGCTTTGGTTCGTGCTCAAAAACTTGGAAAGACTGATTTAGCTGAGTCAATTCAGTCAGAAATTAAGAAGACTTACTATGATAAAGGAACAAAAACATATGCGCAAGGAATTAAACAAGTTTTAGATAATTTAAGTGGATTAGTTGGGCAGCTTGGCGTTGGACAATCAAAGAAACGGATTGCGCGTTCTAATAAAGCATTTTTAAATGAAATGAGAAATGCTGCAAAAGGTAATAAAAGTTCTATTACATCTAGAACTGGTTATGCATCAAAGCTAGAAGCGGTTATTTTCTTTGCTGCAACCCGTGATATGTGGGAGTACGTTCCTGGTGGTAATGAACATCCTCTGGAGACTGTAGCAGGTATACTGCATATGGATAGGTTAGAGGATGCCTACAATTATGTTATGCACTATCAAACAGAAGCATTGGCTCGTCTTGATGCTATGGAAAATGGTGAAATAACTGGTAATTTAATGGAACCAACAGAACTTTCGTATGACGAGCGTTACAGAATTATTATGGCATTGGTAAATGTTATGCGTTGAATGTGATATGTTAAATGTCATATGTGAATGATAAGCCTCAATATAAAGTATGTGCGGTTTTTGATACAGAAACATGTAATTTTGGCTCAGGTTCAGATGTAAAAGCATATGTAGTGTGTTATCAGGTCAATGACCTGCGTACTGTTAGACTTGATAAATATATACCTGATAAGTCAGACCATATATCTATATTCAGGTCAGAGACGCAGATGCTGCAGTTTATTGCAGAGCTCATTGCATGGGGTGAGCGTATGAATAAGATACCTGTAGTTGCAGCATATAATTTAATGTTTGACTTGAAGTCTCTGCTATATGATTTGCGTGCTTTATACCCATGTATGCAAGTTAATGCACAATCCACTACAAGTGTGTATACGCTAGATATAATGGATTCTTCTGCTAAGCATATAAAGCTTAGATTTTGGGATACTTTTTACCTTGATATGTGTGGGCTTCATGCAATGGGTGAGGTAGCAGGCCTACCGAAAGCAGATGGAGATTGGGACTATACGCTTCTGCGTACACCTGATACACCTTTGACTGAAAAAGAAGTATTCTATGCATCACGTGATGTTCAGGTAATACCTGCATATCTTAGATATTTACTTGATGCGAATGAATGGCTCACGCCTGATATGTTCGGAGTAAATGTTTTAACTAAGACGTCATTAGTAAGGCAAATGGCAAAAAAGACATTTAGTAAATTAAAGATTCCCGGTTCAAAGTATACAGTTCAACGGGAGTTTCATGCGCTCTGTCAAGCAGAATTGCCTATTGATTTTGATCAATATGCGACACGTAAAGCATGTTTTAGAGGTGGACTCACTTTCACAAGTGCAGCATTTGCAAGTGTGATTATGCGCAACGTTGCAAGCTTAGATGTTACCTCTATGCATCACACATTTATGTCATCAAAGATTCCGATTAATTTTAAAAAATGCCGAAAAGAAATATTAGATTTATATGCTCAACGAATTATACAGACATCTCGTAAAGATGTTTTAGCAAATTATTGTAGACCTTTTTATTGTGGATTACACGCAAAGGTACGATTTAAAAATTTACATATTAAGCCTGATACTTGTTATGATACATGGGGTATTGCTACATTAGCGCGTTCTAAATTCTATTTTACAACAGATGAATATGATAGATGGGAACGTAATGATGCTGTGGTTAAACAAAATGAGAATAATTACAGAATTGGTTATCATGACAAAGCGTTTAAGCCTGTATTTGCATTCGGTAAATTATATAGTGCGCAAATAGCAGATGTGTGGGTCTCTGAGATTGAGTTATGGATTATGTCGCGGGTGTATATGTGGGATTCATATGCATGCTTACAAGGTGAATGTACAACGTCATTTACATTACCACCTGATTATGTAACGCTTCAATCTAATATGCTTTTTGAAATGAAAAGTGCAATGAAGAAGATAGTGCATACATATAAAGAGGGTCAACTTTACACAGATGATATATCTGAGCTAATTCCAAAAGGGATTATTACAATGCTGCGAGATGGAAGCGCAAGTGAACAGTTTATTGAAAGTTACTATGCGTCTACTATTAAAGGTATGTTTAATGGTATTTATGGTACGCAAGCTCAGGACGTTTATAAGCCCTCGTTCGTTGTAAATGCAGATGGTTCTCTATCTGTTAATTCAGATGAAGTTTGTAATGCTGATAACTTTGATGAAAAACAACCTGAGCATGCAAATGTATTCTATGATTATGGACTTCGTATTGTAGGTCGCTCACGTATGCACTTATGTATAGCTATGGAGCTTTTGTATGAAGTATTTGGCGATAAATGTAGAGTAACAGGTGGTGATACTGATTCACTTAAGTGTGCTACAACTGTATCTAATGATGATATATTAGCTGCGTTAGCTCCTTTACATGATGCAGCTGATGATACAATTAATAAAGGTTATGCAAGAATTAGAAAAAATTATCCTAATCTTTGTTCAACACTTTACAATGTAGGTCATTTTGATATTGAAAGATGTGGTTCTACTTATAGATATTCCTATCATATGGAGCTTTGGAACAAATGTAGAATGTCGATTGATACAGATAATAAACCACATGTTACTTGTGCAGGACTTTCACGTCCTGAGGGAATGTATAATATCAATGATTATTTAATAAAATTAATTAATGAGTATGGGCCTGAATATGCACTTACACATTCTATTGGATATAACACGATGATTACTAATAGTGTATGTCATGCGCTAGAGAGGACCAATCCTAAAAATGATGCTGTATTTAATCAAAATGTACGTGATTATTTAGGCAACGTATCGCATGTATATCAGCATGAAGTATACGCAATATATGGTACCGGACGCTTGCTTGGAGAAATGGTTAAAGCTACATCCATGGAAAATGTAGCTTACCTAAAAAAGCAATATAATAGAGATATAGATACAACATATAAGGTAGTGAATAAATTATGACATTTAAACGTGTGCCATGGGATAAGATATTATCATATGATGCAGATGTAACTATGATTGCTGACTCACGTGGACGCGGAAAAACATTTGGGATGCGTGAACAATTTTTGCGTGATTATAACAAAAATCATAATTGCTTTGTCCAAATTGTTAGACATGAATCACGTATCAGGCAAATTGCAAATGGATATTTTGATGCACTTTATAAGTTTAATGCGCAAGGAGAAGCAACAAGTAAGGTAGCGCGTAAGCAATCATATATTTTTAAGCGGCAAGGACATGATTACCTATGTCAGAAAGTCCCTAAAGATATAGATATTAACTCATGGAAGCCTAAAAAAGGTGAATGGGACAGGATTGGGTATTTTGTATCGTTATCGAAAGCCCAAGATTATAAGGAAATGACTTTCGCTAATATCAGACGTTTATGTTTGGATGAGGCGTTGATTCAAAATCCTAATGGGCATCATAATTATCTGCCTTTAGAGTTTGAGCAACTTATATCTATAGTGGATACCTGTACGCGTGAGCAACCTGATATTAAGCAGCACAAACCTAATGTTTATCTATTATCAAATGCTTGCTCTATTGTAAATCCTTATTTTCAGCATTATGGAATTACATCTATTCCACCAAGCGATTTCAGTTGGTGGGGAAACAAGACTTTTTTATTATATGTAGGAAATGATGCAGAATATGCTAGTGCCAAAGCGACGCAGACTGTAGCGGGACGTATGAGTGCTCATACAATCACAGCCAAAATGGCAAATGAGAATCAGTTTGTAACAGCTAGGACAGGACTTATTGCTAAAAAGACGGCAGCAGCACGTTTTTCATTTGGTATGATTTGCAACGGTCAAAAATATGGTGTATGGCTTGATTTACATGAGGGTCTATATTTTGTAAATGGAAAAGTGCCTGAACACTCAGAGCCTGTATATGCGCTTACAACGGCTGACAATGGGTTGAACTATATTGTGGCAAAACGTTCACAATCAATAATTCAGAATTTAGTTGAAATGTACTCATTAGGATTGGTACGTTTTTCGACTCCTGTGATACGTGAAAAATGTGAAAATGAAGTATTTAAGTTGTATGGATTGAGGTAAACTATATATAGCACATGATTGCTTATTGTCAGTTTACCGATAATAAGGGATATCCCTGCATGAGATGCAGCCTTTATTACATGGTGCGGTGGTACGCATGATAAACTTGATAATTTGATTAATTTGTGCTATATGTTGTATAATCCCTGTAGGATAATATCCGGGCAGGGATTTTTTTCATATAGAAAGAGGAATAATGGCAACAGAAAATGAAGATGTAAAATCTGAGGATACTGAAGAGACGTTAGAATCTGAGGATACTGAAGAGAAAACGGATGAAATGCAAGAGGTACGCGATCTAATTCAGTCAATTAAAGATGAGCTTACAGCACTTCGTTCGTCTATTGCAGATATGCTTGTAGAGAAGCCTGCAGAATCTGATGATTCCTCAGTGCCTGATGAGACTGAAGATAGCGACGATTCAGATCTTATCGATATTGATGAGCTTGATCTTTAAGGGAGATGATATTTATGGCAGGAAATGTATCTAATGCGACTATTTTGCAAGCTGCTACGCAGGTAGGAACGTCTGATTTTCAACAGTTCATGGACAAACTGTCACAGCAGACTACCCAGCAGGTTGTATCAACACTTTTTGATCCAATGAATAAAATCTATCACAATATGTTTGTCGATTATCTTATCAATCGAATCGGATTTACGTGGGTTAAGAAACATTCGTTTGAAAATCCACTTGCTGTCTTTAAGCAGAATCGTTTAACGTATGGTAATACTGTTCAGATTTTAGCCCTTGACTATATTAAAACTCATGAATATTCAGATGTAGAGCCTACTCATACTGAGACTGGAGATTCCCTTTTTAAAACGTATCGGCCAAAGGGTAAAGCTGCTTATGTTTCGACAAATCAGTTTAGACAATATCCTATCACAGTTAATGATATGGAGTTGAGGCAAGCATTTGCAACTGACACCGGACTCAACGATTACGTTGCACAAGTTATGCGGCGCCCATTTGACTCAGATAATTATGCTGAGTATCGTGCAATGGTCAACAGTTTTGCGGCATTTAAACAGGCAAATCCGGATCTTGTCTATATGCGCAAGTCTCCTATCGCAGATCTTGATAACGTGACGCAAGCAGATGCGCAGCATATGCTTATGATGTTTAAGACCTATGCAGATTATATGCGTTTTCCAAACGTGGTGAGGCAATTTGTTCCCGGTGATATGCCTGCTACTTATAACAATGATGAGCTTGTTTTGCTCGTTAAGCCTGAACTTAATGCAGCCCTTGATGTTATGGGATTGGCGCAGCTCTTCCACATTGAGCAGGCGCAGGTACCGTATCGTGTTATTCCGGTCGATGATTTTGGCATCCCCGGCTGTCAGGCGGTCCTTTGTTCTGAGCGTACGATGCTTGCTATGGATTATGAATATCAGAATGGCTCTTTCTACAATCCACGTACTCTTAACACATCATACTTCTTGACTCATGTTCAGATTGCGGGAGTAGTTGACCCATTTGAACCTATGATCCTCTTTGGTGCAGGAACTGGTTGGGCAGATTCTACTATCGCGACGGCAACTGAGGCAGCGACCGGTATCAAAATTACTGCTGCATCTGCTACAGCGCATCCGGGTGATGTTGTCGATATCTCGGTTAAGCTCAACGGAACGCTTACGTTCGCACCTGCAAGTGCTGCAACTGATAGTGATATGAGTGTGGCGCCTTACTCAGCTACCTATGAGGTGAGTGCTACAACCGGTGGTACGGGTGTGAAAACGCCTGTCATGCTTAATTCCAACACGTATGTTGATACACGTACTAATAAACTTCACATCCAAAAGAGTGGGCTTGCAAGTGGTGTAATTCTGACTGTTAAGGCAACGGGTACTTATACTGACCCGACTTCAGATACGCTTAAACCCGCAACTCCGTTTACGGACAGCGCAACTATTACTATTAATTAATTTGTGCGCGTCTGCTATACTGGTAGAGGCCTGAGCGCTATTATAGTGTTCAGGCCTATTTTTTTTATATGAAAGGAGAAGAATGCAATTTCCTAATTTACATGGAGTAAATGACTTTCCTAACGTCAATAATGTACGTGTATTTAATCAATATAAAAATGCGTTTGATTACACACGATGGAAAGCTGATACAAAGCTGCTGCTTTGTTCGGTTCCTTGGGACGGATCCAATAATGTAGTCAAATTTGAAAATGATGATAAACGCAATGAATATTTTGCAAATACGACAGGCTATCGTGATACATTGCAAACTGAGATGCGAATTCTTCCTGATGGTATGATTAAGGTACCTGTTCCCTTTGATGGGTCAGGTCTTTTTAACTATTGCTGGGTTACATTTCCAATCGCGCCAACTGCAGATAAGCCACTTGATTATGAGCCTGTCAATGGTGTTAGGCATTGGGGATTTTTCATCGATGATCTAAAGTTTAGATCACCGTCGTGTACTGAGTTACAGCTAAGTGTTGACTGGTGGACAACTTTTATAAATGATGTCTCAGTTAAATCGATGCAATTAAATAGAGGACACTATGCGCTATCACATGCAGCAAGCGTTGCAGATTATCTAAGTGATCCACACTCACATACTGCATGGCTCAAAGGAACAGAACCTGAAAATGTTGATACACGCATCACAAATGTTAAGCTTTCATACCTATTAAATAATGATGCGCCATATTTGGTTTTCGATGTTGGAGTAACTGCTGAAGATGGTTCTTTCAATGATGGTGTACCAGCTCGCCCATATCATTTTAGGAATGTATCAGGGTTTCCATCAGGTTCAATGTTAGCTGTAGCACTGTCAGATGCAGATGCATTTTCGCGTAATGCACCCACAGGATTTTGGCAATGTGTAAGAGCTGCCTATCTCGTACCCGGTAAATGGTTAGCTTTCGGAGCAGATGAAACTGTAGGTGGTATTCGTGTTAAACAAGTTATCGGTGGAAACCATATAACTCAGGATTGTAAACTAACAGCTGCTGATTTTAATTATGATAAAAATTATGTAGGCTTAACTAAGCTTTATACAAGTCCTTATGCATATGTGCATCTAGTAAGCGATTCTGGTCAAGACATCATAATTGCACCTGAGACATTGGGTTCTACTCAAGCACTTGAGATTACAAGTGAAATTACTGCAGCAGGAGCTCGCATTCTTGCTTATTTGAATGGGCTTGGCTCTTCAGATGTGTCAAGCGTCACATTTCAAAATATGAGTTCTAATAAATTCTCTCAATCAGGAGCTTGGCAGAAGACTCTTATGATGTGGGAGATACCTGCATTTGCCGTCTATCAAAGTTCGGCTGAATACAATAATTACACTAAGCAATGGTCACGCGCACAAGCTCGCGCAAATGCAGCTACTGCTCAAGCAAATGCTAATGCAAGTGCATCTACGTCACAAGCGAATGCTAACGCAAGTGCATCTGCAGCACTGGGAAATGCTAATGCAAGTGCCTCTACGGCAGAAGCGAATGCTAACGCAAGTGCAGATACGGCTAAAGTAAATGCAGATGCATCCGCTAATACCAGCGCTAACAATACATATAGAAGTACAGCTAGTGCGGTTACTTGCGCTGCTAATAATGCTGGTAATATTACCGCTAATAATGCAACGTCTGTAGGAGCTAACTCAGCAATTGTAGCTACTTCTAACGCTAATGCAATGACAGGCGCAGGCTATTCAAATTCTAAATTAAAAACTGATGTTCAATATGATATTGGTAATATGAATGCCAATTTTGATTCTGAACAGGCGTACCTTGCAACGTCGCAGGCAAACAACAATGCGCAAGCTGCTACACAAGGCGTAACTGGTATTGTCAATGGTGCTGTAAGTACTATTGCATCTGCTTTGACAGGCAATATTATGGGAGCAGTAGGTTCTGCTGTATCTACAGCTACAGGCGCTATGAATCAAGGTGCATCATGGGGTGCTACTAATGCAGCCATTACCATCTCAATGTCAAACAATGTTAAAACATATAACCAATCAGTCACGAGCGCTTACGGTAAGCAGGATGCCTCTCTTAATTTTACAACAGACTCAACGTCACTAAATAATTCTACTACTGCATCGAACGCTGCTACACAGAATAATGCATCAACTACTATTGCTAATAGAAATGCTGCTCTTACAAATACAAATGCTCACAATATGCAAAGTGCTCAAAATGCTAACGCAACAGATAGTGCCAATATGACAAAGAGCAATGCTTCACGTACGCAGGGTTTAACGAAAGATAATGCAAGTCGCAGCTATAATGTTACAGTTAGAAATGCTAAACGTTCATATGATACATTAATTGCGAATGCGCAACGCTCATATAATACTTCTGTTGCAAATGCAAAACGCAATTATGATAACTCTATTGCTGCAGTAAATAACGAAATCTTAACTGATAATGCAGGCGCACCTCATACATTTGGTACTGTTGCAAACGCAGAAAATACCGCGATTAAACCTGCTGAAGTACAAATTAAAGTAGAGAGAGCTTGTGATGATGACATTGCTCGTTGCGGGGACTCTTTCTATAGATATGGCTATACATGTTCGCGTAATATTGGGCAATTTAGTGACTTCAATATTATGAAACATTTTACTTATTGGCAAGCGGATGAAGTTTGGATGCGTGCTAACAATAATGCGCCTGAGAATGCTATATTACAAATTCGTGATATCATTGAAACAGGTACGACAGTATGGAGAGATCCAAAGGAGATTGGAGCTGTGAATATTTATGACAACTAATGAGTCTGTACTAACTGATAATACAAATCCTAAAGATGAAGAGAAAAAAGATAGGAGTATTCAACAATTACTTAAGTTAAATACTTATCAAGGGATGAGCGATTCAGAAATTACAAGCATTGTAAACTATGCAGTACAGCAAGCTGCTACGCAAGCAGCTGAAAAGGTGAATCAAACAGCTATTCAAAAGGGATACGATTCACTCCTTACGCAAGCGCAAAATGCAACTGATAAGTTAAAAGAGTCAATTGATACAGCAAATAATACTGCAACTAATTTTAGAAGTGTGAATTATGAGCAAACGACGTAATTGGGCTGATCCTAACTTTAATCAAACAATTGCATATAATGATATGCTGTTTCAGTTTTTCTTTAATCAGCTTCAGACGCTTGCAATGTCTCGTTTTAGATGGGTAGACTTACCTGCTAAAGTAGATGCACGATTTTTGGAATTAATGCTTGTACAGCAAGGTTTTGCCACTATCACATGGCCTGAAAACTTAAAACCTGAAAATGCATTCGCAATGCAAGCAGTGCTAAAGAGTGCGCCTGATGCGAACTATAACTATAAGTTTTGGCAAGCCTTAGGTATCAACGGAGTTAAATGGGATGTAAAGGCTCATCTAAATGGTGTTGTTGTATGGGATAACCCTTTACGTATTCCATCTAATAATAGCTTGATTATCTGCGCACGTGAGATGTGCGATGTGATCAGAACTAAACAGCTGGTCAGAACTCACATGAAGCAACCTGTTATTTTAAAAGCACCCCGTGAAATGTCACAGCAAATGAATGAATTTACGAAGCAGCTGGGAGAGGGCTCTCCATTTGTTTTAACGTTTAATGGGTTTGAACAGGTTGAGACTGTACCTATTCAAATCGCAAGTGGCAGAGAAGATATGGAATTGCGTGAGTTGCAAGATGATTTGGCTAACACATGGAACGTAGCTCTTAGATATTTAGGCATCAACGCAGCACCACGTAAAATGGAACGACAGACTTCAGAAGAAATTGATCAATCAGCTGAACCGACTGATCTACAGGCGCTAGGTTCTCTCATAATTAGACGCAGCGCTTGTGAAGAACTCAATAAGCTTACAGGTGGAAATGCATATGTTTATTGGAACTCTGACATTGAGTCAGACACGTATGACTTTATGAAGAACCCAGTTGTAAGAGCTGAATTAAATAGTGATGATTCAGATTATGGACAAGATACTTCAGAAAGGTAATATAAATGATTAATTTAACCGATATACAAAAGTGGGGTATTATTCTTGCGTGTATTATGATGTGTGCTGATGTTTTAGTCGGCTTTATTGGAGCTATAATTCAAAAAAATATTTCTAGTATAAAAATGCGTGAGGGTATCCTGCATAAAATTTTAATGCTAATTCTAATTTTTTTATGCCTTGTAATTGAAATTGCATCCTCGCATATGTTCAAATTATCGTACGACATTCCAACATGTGAGGTAATTTGCGGGTACACTACTGTAATGGAACTTTCAAGCATTATTGAAAACATTAGCACTGCATATCCTGAGTTTGCGAAGAGCGGATTGGCAAAATTATTCAACTTACAAGAAAAAAAGGAAATTAACAATGATGAGAGGCTTTGATATCAGCAATCATCAAGGGGCTGTAAATGTAGCTAATCTACATAGTGATTTTATTATTGCAAAAGCAACTGAGGGTACAAATTTTGTTGATAGATTTTGCGATAATACAATTCAGCAGGCTAAGGTATTAAATATTCCGTGGGGGGTCTATCACTTCGCCCGTTCTAACGACCCCATTCAGGAAGCTGACTTTTTTATTGCAAATTGTAAGAATTATTTTGGTGAGGGCATCCCAATCCTTGATTTTGAAGTCGCTAACTCTAACAATTGGCTTGACTTGTTCTGTTCACATGTATATGAACAGACACAAGTATATCCCTGGGTCTATATGAACGCTGATTTCATTAATAATAGAGGGTATGGGTCTGAATGGCTTAAGACTCACTGTGGGCTTTGGTTAGCAGGATATCCTGCCAACTACACAAGTTGGCGTACAGATCCCGTATGTCCTTATGCGCATCAAGGATGGATACTTGCTGCATGGCAATTCACTTCATCATTTAATTACAATGGTATGGAGCTTGATGCAGATTATGCGTATCTGTCACGCACAGGCTGGGAGCGCTATGCTAAAGGCGATAGAGATACATCAGAAAAGGCTGCAGCCCCCGCTGACAATAAATGGATTCTTGCACGACAAGTTATAGAGGGTATGTATGGTGATGGGATTAAACGCAGAATTGCTTTAGATTCTAGATACAATGAAGTGCAAGATTGTGTTAATGCGCTTATCAATGGCTCAGATGTTAAATTAGCTCGTGCAGTTATTGCAGGAGAGCTTGGTAATGGTGATATGCGCACCTACATTCTAGGTTCGCGCTACATCAACGTTCAAAGACTTGTTAACAAGTTAATGTAGCGCTTTATATAAGTGGCTTATTCGTTATATAGTTAAGAGGTGAGATATGGATAATTTTATGAGTGCCTTTACATTTACCGATGTAAATGAAGATTGGCACGATGACTTTTCAATTAAACTTGGTGAACTTGTTGATGAGAGATTTGATCCATTCGCAGATCCTTTATGGAAAGAGGCTGATTGGTTCTCTGACGAACAACGTGAACGCGTACAGACTAAATTTTTAAAACATTATAGACATTATGAAATTGGTATCACACCACCACTTGTATGGCGTGACATGCTAACAGCAAAGATTATTGAAATTATGCCTAAGTATAAAGCAGCTTATCAAAAGATTGCAGATGGTCAAGATATCTTTGCCACATCAGATGAGTATGGTAAATCACGCGCTATCTTCTCTGATTTTCCATCAACGCAACTTGCACCTGATAATCAAGATTATGCAAGCAATGCAACAGATAATCAATATGAAAAAGTAAGCGATGGTGATTGGTTTGACAAAATGAAGCGTATAAGGGATTATAATGATATCGATGTTATGATTATCAATGAATGTGGGGTGATGTTTTCATGTCTAGCAACGACCCAGACTCCATGGTAAAAGGATACCCAGCAGAGTTTGCGCCATTTGGTTGGATTACGCAGGGAACTCCTGCTGTTCCTGACTTCTATTGGAACGTAGTTAGCAACGAACAAAGATGGAAATTTCTGTGCATTAATCTTAATGCGATTATAAACTTTACAAATAATATTGTAATAGAAATTAATAAAATACAAAGCGTTTCGCCTAAGGATTTAGATAATCTTAGAACTGAATTAAATGACAAATTACATACTCTTCAAGATTTAATTAAATCATTAGACCAAACAACATTAATTTGGGATGTACAACATGGCAATCTTACTAGTTCTACGAATGCTATGCGTGATATGTTCAATGATGTAACAGTACATGCAATAACAGTTAAAAAACTTAATACACTTAATATGACAGTTAAAGAACTTGCAGATTGTGGACTTAACGTAAGAGGTCTTGCAGTAATGAGCTATTATCTAGTCGATAAATTTGATTTACTAGATGATTTTAAATTTAGCACAAGTCGATGACCAAACTGGTACTGTCTATATTCCATCAGAATTCAGAGGGTAAAATGCAAACAACTCATTTTTTATTACCTGAATTTGAACAAAATTCAGCAGTAGATTTAATTAATATTTATAATAAAGCAATAGAATCTATAGATATTAATTTATTTAATACTCAGAAAATTGCCAAGGCTAAAGTTGCAAGTAACGGTATTATTTACTTTACACGATAGGAGTATTTATGGCAAGTGAATACACTTCACATTATAATTTAGACTTATATACTGATAATGACAAGCCAAATTTAAGAGATCAATATAATGGTGCAATCAATAAAATTGATGCACAAATGTATACAATTTCAACTAATACTACTACAGCAAATGCAACTAGTAATACTGCCCTTGAAAATGCTTCTTCTGCAAAAAAATTAGTTGAGACAGCGCAATCAACTGCTAATACAGCTGTTAAAAATGCTAGCACTGCACAATCAACTGCTGATGATGCAAAAGAAGCTGCAATATCTGCACAATCAACTGCTGATAATGCATTAAGTAGCGCTAAAACTGCTCAAAATACTGCAAATACTGCTAATAAAAATATTGATAAAACTACTACCACTATTTTTGGTAAATCAGCATATACAGATTATGATAATTCAGCAATTAAAAATTCTAATAACTTAATTACATCTGGTGGTGTATTTAAAGCAATCGATGAATTTTCTACAAGTTCTTTTTTACCAATTACTTCCGCAAATATTGCACCAGGCGCAGTAATCGCTAATAAACTTGCATCATCTGCAGTTGCATCTATTCAACAGGGTATCGAAGTAAAGTGTTTTGGCAATTCTGCTGCAGGTGCAGATAATACAGGAGCTTCATTTCCTAATGGTGTATCTATTGCTGGTTTTTATATTCCTGCACTTGATATTCTAAGTATTTGGCAACTTTCAATTGCAAAAGATGCTCATATTTCATCTTCTAATCCAATCACTTTACCAAATTATGTTCCTAATATGACATATCCTGCTAATGCGAAATCTGCACTTCTTGCAATTGGCTGCATTTTATGGACAAGTACATCTAATTTTGATACTTGGTTTGGTGGAACATTTAATGGCCGTAATTTATATTATGGCGAACATGTTGTATCCCAAGCTGTTGGAATTCCATTTACAATGTCATGCGCTCCATATCGCACTTCTAAAGCAATGACCGTAAACAGTTTATCTGATGCAATGAATAATAATGCAGCATTAGGAAAGTGAGTAATTTAAATGATTCATAAATTTCTACATTTTTCTGATTCACATCAATCAACAACTGCTGAAACAACTGCTATGAATATAATTAATAGCGCGCCAAAAGATTATATTCCATGTTATACAGGAGATTACGCCTTTCAAAAAATTAGTGATGGTTATAATGTTGCAATCGTTAACGGATGCTATGGCGTAATAGGTAATCATGATCGAATGGAAAATGGAGACTCAAACAATATTGTTCCTGTAAGTAATAGTTTATGTTATAATACTTTTTTTATAAAAGGATATACACATAATCATGCTACTTTCAATAATAATATAAATAATCCAACTTATTGGAGTTCTATATTAGACAATAATACCATTCGTTTAATTGGCTTAGATTCAACTATTTCTAATTCTTCTGACCTTGAAGAAATGTGTAAATGGTTATCTAATGAACTTAATTTATCACGTAAAAATAATCAAAAATGTGTCATTATGCAACATATTATTTCACGTGGTAAATATATTATGCGAAGTACTTTTACTAATTCAGATTTTTGGTTCAATCAAAAATGGTATAAAGTAGGTAATGACCAAAGCTCAAATTATTGGGTAAATACTATTGAACGACTAGATACTATATTAAGTAGAAATGCAGATGTAATTGCTTTTTGCATATATGGACATGAACACGCTGATGGTATATGTTGGGAACATAATTATCCTGAAATTATAATTGGTGATTCATATTTAGGTGATATTGAAGTATTTAATAATGTAATACGGTCAACTGTTTTAAATCAAAAAGATACTCTTGTAATGAATATGTATATATACGATGATAAAAAAGAAACTTTGGAAATATATAGATTAGGAGCATCAGATTGCACTGACGGAACAAAACGATATATGTGTGTACTTGATTTAAGCGAAAAAGATATTATTTCAGATTTTTCAAATACTTACTTAACTAGATAGTTTACTTCCTTACTAATGTTGTAAAGTTGATTAATTGTGTTGATTGTGTGGAGAAGCCTAGAATGTGATATATTAAGGATGTCAAGAGAGGGCAACACTCACCTGCTAAGGTACACGATTGTGCGGACACGTCAGGGACGAATCACTGCGGTGAGCTGCTAGAACTTGATATGACAATTTATTAAATTACTTCTCAATCCTTGTTAAGAATATAAGTGACAAGGGTTGGGAAGTTTTTTCTTTTTTTTTAGGGGACATATTT
>ERZ773013.1075-NODE-1075-length-16686-cov-3.439541_pt1 | contig 16686 bp, 12 predicted proteins | sample MGYA00511670_ERZ773013 | MGnify/ENA primary metagenome ERZ773013 (study PRJEB29015, sample SAMEA2738120) | human oral metagenome | biome: human oral; feature: human-associated habitat; material: saliva | place: China | collected 2257 ... | reverse complement strand
GTCGGACGGTCTGCTCACGGCACCCTCGACGGAGGCGCTTGAGGCAGACATCAAGGCTGCAAGAGACCTTGGCTTTAATATGCTGCGCAAACACATCAAAGTTGAGCAGGACCGCTGGTACTGGCTCTGTGACCGCATGGGCATGCTTGTCTGGCAGGACATGGTGAGCGGCGGCACGGCTCCCTACAACTTGTGGCAGGTTAACCAGAAGCCCACGCTTTCCCGCTTTGCCTGCGGCCACTTCCGGGATGACATTGCCTCCCACCAGGCGCGACTGTCCTCGGCAGACCCAGCCTTCCAGGAAGAGTGGGCGCACGACTGCGAGGGCTGTTTGCGTTACCTGCGCAATCACCCCTGCATCGTGACATGGGTGCTCTTCAACGAGGGTTGGGGGCAGTTTAACGCGCGCGGCGCCGTTCGTCGCGTGCGCGCAATTGATCCCACGCGGCCCATTGACGCTACCAGCGGGTGGTTTGACCAGGGCTGCGGCGACTTTGTAAGCGAGCATAACTACTTCCGAAAGCTTCGTGTGCACCTGACGCGCGGCTCCTCTCGCGCCTTTGTAATCTCTGAGTTTGGCGGGCTCGCCTGGTACGTTGAGGGTCACAGCTCCTTCTCGGAACCCTATGGTTACGCGGGCTTCGAGAGCCTGGGGGAATGGCGTCGCGCGGTGCGGGCGCTTTTCGACGAGGCAAACGCGCTCGAGGCCAAGGGGCTTTCCGGCTACGTGTACACGCAGCTCTCGGACGTGGAGGAGGAGACCAACGGCCTTCTCAGCTACGACCGCCGGGTGAACAAGCTGTTGCCCTAAGCGGCTACGGCATGGCTCGCTTGCGCTGCGGGTGCTGTTGAGAAGGAATTGGACGGAATCACGTCTCCGCACGGCCTAAAACGTCCGAAAAGTTCCTAACAGCACCGGGAGGCATGTCGGGGGCAAAGATGTCGAGAAGGGGAGGGACAACCATGGCAGACAAGACCAGGCGTACCACATCGCGTGCTACCAACCCCACAATATCTCGAACCACTTGGCTGGTCATCGTGCTTCTCGCCTTTGTGGGCCAGGTTGCCTGGGCGGTCGAGAACAACTTTCTCAACCTGTTCGCCCAGGACTCCTTTGGCGCCTCGCTGCAGGACGTGGCGCTCATGGTCTCCGCCTCGGCGCTCACGGCTACGCTGACAACGCTGTTCGTGGGTGCTTGGTCCGACCGTGTGCGCCGGCGCAAGGTCTTTGTGGTGGCCGGCGCCGCGCTTTGGGGCGTCTCAATCATCGGGTTCGCTGTCATCCAGGGCATCTCGGACTCGCTTGCGCCGGACGTAGCCAGTGCGGCACGCATGGGTGTCACGCTGACCATCGTCTTTGACTGCGTGATGACCCTCTTTGGGAGCCTCTCCAACGATGCCGCGTTCAATGCCTGGCTAACCGACGTGACGGACGAGACAAACCGCGGACGCGTGGAGGGCGTGAACTCCGCGATGCCGCTCATCGCGATGCTCGCCGTCTTTGGCGGTGCGATGGCCCTCATGCGCGTGGGCGACGACGGGACCGTGACCTACGACTACTCCGCACTGTTTGTGGCGGTCGGCACGCTGGTGGGCGTGGCCGCCTTGGTTGCCGGCTTCTTGATGCGGGACTCACATCCGGAGCCGACGACCGAGCAGGGCCGGCTGCGCGGGGTGGCCAAGGGCTTCTCACCGGCGGCGATGCGCGGCAACCCCGTGCTCTACCTGGTGCTTCTCGGCTATTGCATCTTCTCGACGGCGCTTCAGGTCTTTATGCCGTACTACGTGCTCTACCTGCGGCTCCCCTATGTGCTTGGCGAAGGATACGTGTTTGTGATGGCCCCGGGCATTGTGATTGCAGCCGTCTTCACCATCTTTTATGGTCGACGCCTGGACAAGCTTGGCTTCGAGCGCGCCGTCCGCCTGCCTCTGGCGCTGTTTGTGGCGGGGTGCCTGACTCTCACGCTGATCACGAGTGTGGTGGGCGTGTTTGTGGGCTCGGTCTTCATGTTGTGCGGGTACCTGGGAGCCGTGGCCTGCTTTGCCGCCGAGGTGCGCAACAACACGCCAGCCGACCGTGCGGGAGTTCTCCAGGGCGTGCGCATGTTCATGGTGGTGCTGGTCCCCATGCTTGTGGGGCCGTGGATTGGGTCGGCGGTGAGTTCTGGGTCTGGAGCCATCGGCGGCTTTGGCGTGGTGGGCGATGGCTTCACGCCCTCGTCGCTCATCTTCCTGGCTGGCGCGCTGGTGTCGCTGGCGGTTGTTCCAACTCTGGTGGCGGTGGGCCGGCGGCGCAGGTGAGGTTGATGCTTCGCTGCCGATCTCTGCAGTGCGTTGGGCTACCCGGTGCTGCTTTTCGTTGGCTGGATGGCTTGGCTCGATAGCCCAGCCCATCAAAGGGGTGGGGAGGGGGTTCAGGAACATCGAGTACTTTAAGACACAGTGGCATTCCTCGGGCTCGGGCGGCTGGGCTTCTCGGCCCAGTTTGCCACTTCATCGGCTACTCACCCGAAATAGGGGAGAGCCTAAAAAGAGCGGTTCCAACCCCGATCCGAGTCCAGGGCGGAACTGCCAGGTGCCTGCACAATGGCGTCCATCGGGGCGTGGCAGACATCTAGGCTAGCTTGTTGCCAAGAGTTAGCTCGTCAAATGATCTGCTTGCTTCTCTATTGCCCTCAGTTATTTGCCAGCAAGATTGTCGGCGCTCTCCCAGACCTCGGTCTTTTTGAATGCCGAGATCAGCTCGCTGTCCTTCCGCTGATCGGCGACACTCATGAGCGCTTTTAGTTCAGCTATGTCGGGATTGGTCTGATACGCTACGTTTGTATCGATAAGTTGATACTTTGCTCGAATGAGGTCGATAAGCTTGGCATCGTTGCAGTCGGCATTTGCCCCCTCGTCATCAAAGGAGATGGTAGCGGGCATTCCGTAGTTTCCGGTGAGGTAATGGTTGCCGACGAAGTCGTTAGGGTTCGCCTCCTTATCCAGAACTGGGCTGTTCTTTGTGTTGGTAAGCAGGACAACAGAAACGTTCTCGACAGGATCAATAACGGTGAGTGTTCCGGTCCAGCCGGTATGTCCGACGGTCGAGGTATCTGAGATGGGGGAGAACGCCCACGAGTACAACGAGGTTGCCTTGCGACGCCAGCCCAAGCCATAGCTCGCATTGGTATCTTTTGGCTTGATAAACTGATCAAGCGTATCCTCATCAAAGAAGCGGTGGTCACCGTAGCCACCACGGTTGATGATGATTTGGGTAAGGACCGCAAGATCTCTTGCATTTGAGAAGAGACCCGCGTGCCCCGAAATTCCTTCCATGGTATAGAAGGCCTTTTCGTCGTGTACTTCGCCCTGAATGGTGTCAGTGCGAATGTTCTCAAAGCTAATCACGCCATCGCGCGTGTTGCCGTTGAGCTCTGTGGCGGCGCAGTCATCCTTGGTGAAGCCGTTATCGAGCGGATTGAACGTAACGTGCTTGAGGCCGAGAGGCTTATAGAAAGAGTCACCAACATATTCATCGAGTCGCTGACCGGTGATCTTTTCGACGATGAATCCGAGAAGCATATAGTCGACATCGGAGTACTTCGTGCTGGTCCCAGGCATGTATTCAAGTGGCGTTTCGATGATCTTCTTCAGAGCTTCGTCGCGCTTCTGTGTGTACAGAGCCTGATTGGCACGGCTCCCTGCCTCAGTCTTTTTCGTAGCAGGGTTGTAATCGATATTGTGATACTGGGGATCGGCAGGGAATCCCGCCTGGTGCTGAAGGATTTCCTGCACAGTCAGCACGTCCTTGCCTTTGATGGCATCATTTGGCTGGTCCTTGAATTCTGGGATGTAGGCACTCACAAGCTCCGTCACCTTGAGCTTGCCTTCTGAGGCTAGCTTTTGCACCGCATAGTTTGTGCAATACATTTTCGTATTGCTTGCAAGATCGTATAGCGTGTCGTTGGTGACCTTCGCTCCATCATTCAGACGTTTCCCATCTTTTGAATAGGAATTGCATTGCCCGTAGGCTGACTGCTTTATGATTCGCCCATTGCGGGCAACAACCAGTTGAGCAGACGTGAATCCGTTATCAATTTCTGCCTGAATGATCTCATCCAACAGTTTGAAGTTGTCGTTGTTCCTGTACTCATCGGTGGCATCGACGAGCTCTGGATAGGGGATGCGGACCGCTATCGTATCTTTGCCAGCATCGATTCCACTTACCTGGAGTCTGTTGTTGCCATTAACCGTGATGGACGATATATCGATTAAAGCCCAATCGTCTTTCTCTATGTCATCCAGAGCTACGGTAGTTCCGTTAACGAAGATTTTGAACTTTGACGGATCAGTAGCGTTGACGAGAAGCGACCCTTGCTTCTCGAAGCCAATGAAGGTATCCATGGCATTCGTGATAAGGGAGTCGTCGAAGGCATCGCTATCGGCAAGTACAGGGAAGGTCTTATCGAGCTGGTAGCTACCATCTGCTTTGACACCATTTGTCACGGAGCCCGCAGCCTTGTTATCCGCCACAGCACCGCCCGATTCGACACCCGTGTTGCTGCATCCGAAAAGTCCTATCAAGGCCCCGACGCCAGCGATAGCGGTGCCATTCAACAGGAGACTTCTGCGGGAAATCGAAGGCTGACGAAGGAGACTGCCCTTTTCCATACTCGTTTCTCCTCAGCTGAACTGTCCAACAACTCTCGATGCGATGGCGAGGCGAACGATACTCGTAGTCCGTGGAAAATCTTGAGTGGTTTGCCAAGATGGCAAATATCTCGCCTGCACAACTTTCAAACGGTTGGCTTTCCATGGCAAGCGGCTGGGAAATGGTCGGCTTTTTACCAAACATGAAATAAAGTTTTGTATTTAAGACAAAACGATGACAGATTCTGACTATATGTGTTTAATGTGGGGCAACGGAAGGGGAAGAGATGCCAAGCGGGGGGCTTTTCTTACGCATGAGGGAACGGAAGCAGGATGCGAGTCCTGCGGTGCGGAGCATCCTTGATTACATCGACAAAAATCCGCAGGCAGTTGTCTCGCAGAGCATCCATGACCTTGCGGTAACTACGAACACCTCTGCTTCGACGGTCGTCCGCTTCTGTCGCACGCTGGGATGCGATGGCTACAAAGATTTTCAGCGTGAGCTGATATACGAACTGGCGTCCATGGGCGAAGGAGACGACATCTCGCTAGATGACATCACCCCAAATGACGTCGCCGCCCGCGTAGTAAAGAAGGTGATGAACAGCAACATTCGTTCTATAGAAGCGACAGAGCGCTTGCTTGATATTCCAACGCTTGAACGGTGTGCCATTGCGATGGTGCATAGCAGAATCATCGATTTGTTCGGTGTTGGTGCCTCGCTATTGGCAGCCCGAGATCTTCAGCTCAAGTTGGTCCGAGCAGACAAGGAATGTCATGTATACGACGATTGGCACAACCAGATGCTTTGTGCCAAGAACATGCATAAGGATGACTTGGCTGTGGTTTTCAGCTATTCGGGCATGACGAGAGAGATGATCGAGGCGGCTCGTTTTGCTCATAAGCGAGGAGCAAAGGTTATCGCAGTAACCCGGGCTTTGGGTGCTGGAAGGCTGTGCGAGGAGGCCGATTGGGTGCTCGGCATCGCTGCGAGTGAGCCGCTGGTGCGCAGTGCTGCCATGGCGTCACGCATGTCTCAGCTCATGGTTGTTGACGCATTGTTCGCCGTATACGTGACAAAGGATTTCGAACGGTGCACGAATGTGATGCGTCACAACTACGACGAGAAGAAGTGAGCGGCAAGCGACGCGAGTGGGGCGAGATACCCCGATTTTAGGAGAGGAGATGAGAAATGATCGATTTGACGAGGCTGTCCACTGAGACGCGTAATCCCCAAACCATGGACCTCGACCAGATGACCCCGCTGCAGATTGCTACCGCCATGAACCGAGAGGATGCAAAAGCGGTTGCTTCCGTTACCGAAGTGCTGCCCCAGATCGCCAAGGCTATCGAATGGGCGGCCGAGGCGCTCAGGTGCGGCGGTCGCATCGTCTATATGGGTGCGGGAACGAGCGGCAGGCTGGGCGTACTGGATGCGGTGGAGTGTCCCCCGACATTCGGCGTTTCACCCGATTTGGTGATTGGGCTCATCGCCGGTGGAGAGAGAGCGTTTGCGAAGGCGGTTGAGGGTGCTGAGGACAGCCATACGATGGGCACGGATGACCTCAAGGACATCGGCCTCTCTAAAAATGACATCGTGATTGGGCTGGCTGCCAGTGGACGCACCCCGTATGTCGTATATGCCCTGCGCTATGCGCGGGCAGTGGGCTGCAGGACGGTTGCCATCGCCTGCAATCGGGAATCGGAGATTGGGGCCGAAGCCGAGCTCGCAATCGAGCCGGTGCCGGGTCCTGAAGTGCTCACCGGTTCGACGCGCTTGAAGGCAGGGACGGTCCAAAAGCTCATCCTGAACATGATCTCCACGGGCAGCATGGTCGGTGTGGGCAAGGCATACCAGAACCTTATGGTCGACGTGCAGCAGACGAACGAGAAGCTTGTCGTGCGAGCGCAGAACATCGTGATGCAAGCCACGGAGTGTACGCGTGCTGAGGCGAAAGAGGCTCTTGCCCAAGCTGGCGGATATGTGAAAGTGGCAGTTGTCATGGTCTTGCTGGGCTGCAATGCCGATGACGCACGCGCCCGGTTGGCTAAGGCGAAAGGGCATGTTCGAGCTGCGCTCGCGTAGTCAGGTTGTTGATAGCCATTCCCAGTTGGAAGGCTAGCGTAGTTATAGGACGTACCGTATCGTTAGAAGGAGAGCGACAATGAGCGACAAAGAATTGAGCGAGAAGCTGCTCGCTCTGCTCGGCGGGAAGGAGAATGTGACGGCAAACGCCGCTTGCATGACTCGCCTGCGTGTGACCGTACGAGATTTGGACAAGGTAGACGTCGCCGGCATCAAGGCGCTCGACGGCGTGATGGGCGTGGTCGAAGACGAGACGATGCAGGTCATACTTGGTCCGGGCAAGGTCAATAAGGTACTGGAGGAGTTCTCCAAGCTCACCGGTCTTGCCAAAGGCGTGGCGGAAGAAAGCGTGACAGACGCTGCTGCTGAGAACAAGGCTGCCCAGAAGGCCAAGTACGAGCATAAGCCTGTCCAGGCGTTCATGAAGAAGATCGCCAATATCTTCGTCGCACTGCTTCCCGGTATCATCGCCGCGGGCCTGATTAACGGCATCTGCAACGTTATCAATGTTGCCTCCGGCAACATGTTTGCTGAGGCCTGGTGGTACCAGGGCATCCGTTCCATGGGTTGGGCGCTCTTTGCTTACCTGCCCATCTTGGTTGGTTACAATGCGGCGCGCGAATTCGGCGGTTCCGCGTCCCTTGGCGGCATCGCCGGCATGATGTGCATCGCCAACGCAGCCATGCCGCTACTTGCTGCGGGTGCAGCTGATCCCGATAAGGCAATCCTGCTTCCGCTAACCAATGCTGCCTACAACCCGGCCGCCGGCGGTATGATTGCCGCCCTCATCGCAGGCGCGTTCTTTGCCTTCCTGGAGAAGCAGATTCGCAAGGTGATGCCCAACATCGTGGACACCTTCCTTACTCCGCTGTGCGTGCTAGTCATCGGTGCCTTTGCTCTCATGCTGGTCATCCAGCCGTTGGGTGCCTGGTTGACCACGGGGATTTTCGCCGTTCTTTCGTTCGTGTATGAGAAGATGGGCATCGTTGGTGGATATATCCTGGCCGCTGGCTTCCTCCCGCTCGTTTCTGTCGGTCTGCATCAGGCCCTTACGCCCATTCATGCTCTTCTGAATGATCCGAATGGCGCGACGCACGGTATCAACTACCTGCTGCCCATTCTGATGATGGCGGGCGGTGGTCAGGTGGGAGCCGGTCTGGCGCTGTACCTCAAGACCAAGAACAAGAAACTCCGTAAGTTTATTGGCGACTCTATCCCTGTCGGCATCCTCGGCATTGGTGAGCCCCTTATGTATGCGGTGACGCTCCCTCTGGTGAAGCCGTTCGTGACTGCATGCCTTGGCGCCGGATTTGGCGGTATCCTAGCGGCCTTGTTCCACATCGGTACGGTTTCCCAGGGAGTGTCAGGCCTGTTTGGCCTGCTGATCGTGGTTCCCGGGCAGCAGTTGTTCTACGTGCTTGCCATGCTCGCCGCCTATGCGGGCGGTTTTGTCCTTACCTGGTTCTTCGGTGTGGATGAGCAGCGAATCAACGAGTTCTACGGCGAATAGTCCTTATCGCTCAAGCGCCATGGAGTAAGCGGGCACTTCCGCAGCGCTTTATTCGATGGGAGGTAGTGGTGAAAACTGGAATCTCTGTCTACTTCAGTGACGGTATAGAGCATAACGAGCGGTTGATAGAGCGTGCTCGTAAAGCTGGCGCAGCATATGCGTTCACCTCGATGCATATCCCGGAAGAGGAGGGGATTGCTTATCAACATGCTGCCCGGCATCTACTGAAGTTGTTGCGAAATGCCGGAATGGCTCTGATAGTTGATGTCGGCCCAGATACGTGCGAAAAGTTAGGGTGCAACAGGCTCGGGGAGCTTCGAGATCTTGGCATTACCCACATCCGGCTTGATTATGGATTCTCGGCTGAGCAAATAGTTGCGCTCTCGCGAGTGTTTCATATTGTGTTTAATGCTTCGACGGCAACAAAGGCGGAAGTTGGAGCTTGGCGTACCGCGGGCGCTGATTTTTCGCGATTTGCTGCCTGTCATAATTTTTACCCCAAACGGTATACCGGCCTCGCGGCAGAAGGCGTGCGCCGAATTAACGATCGTCTGGCAGCATTCGGTTTTGACGTGATGGGGTTCGTTCCAGGCAATAGAGATCTTCGCGGCCCTCTTCAGGAGGGGCTGCCTACGATCGAGGCACAGCGCGAGCGGAAGGACGATCTGGCTCTCAATATGCTTGAAGCGTCATATGGCGCAGGGTGCGACATCGTGCTAGTAGGCGATCCAGGGTTGACGGATGAGTCCTGGGAACGATTCCATCAACTATCCGAGGGATATGTCAATCTGGCTGCCTCCATCGATGAGCGCTACAGCTATCTGTATCGCCAGGTGCATCACGACCGGCCTGATTCCTCAGAGGATATCATCAGGTCGCAGGAGTCTCGGACAAGCCTGAGGCCTGGTCCAATCGTTCCCGATAACGGCGCGGGCCGTGAAAGGCCCGTGGGAACGATCGCGGTCTCTAATAGTGAGTATCAGCGGTATGAGGGAGAGCTCGAGATCGCTCGCCGCGAACTGGCAGGAGATGCTCGCATGAATGTCGTCGGGAGTGTGTCCGATGGAGACACTCGTTTGCTTCCCTATATCCGGGATGGCTTTGGATTCCGATTGGTCAAATAGCGCTTGGTCCGCTGCCGATGTTGCGTCCGAGTCCAACAAAGGTAGGAAAATAGTGCCGTCGAGCAGCTGTCGCTCCCCGAGGATGGGCAGTTTGATGACCTACGGTGGGAGACGTGCGAGCATGGGGGCTACCCAGGGGAGCTGGGCGAGTGAATGGTACGCCCGCAGGGGGAGGCCAGCGCTTTCTGGGAGTCCCTCGTAAACGTCAACGTGAAGTTCCCATGCTCAATGGCCGTCGCCATTGACTTTGGGGAGAGGGAGTGGTCCGACTGCATGCGCAAGGCAGTGACGACGGCACTATAGAGGATGGCTGTCGGCTTGTCTGTGATTCTCGAGAGGCATAACGCCGGATGTCTCGAGGCGTTCGTCTGTAAAGCGCATCGTCATCGGGCATGCGATGCCGACGTATGTGGCGCCCGACGGCATACATGTCTTGCCGATTGAAGCGCTTGTCCCATGCGCCGAGGGCTTGCCAGGTGGGGGGGTGTAGTTTGCTAGCAAGCTAGCACCGCCGCAGGTGGATGCATAAGAAGTAGTCCGTAGCCGGTGGGCCGTGGGCTACATCCTTATAGCCGCTGGTCGTACACCTCGAGGCCTTATATATTGCCGAGCAAGAAGTCCCTTGCGATGCCCATGACCTCGCGGAGCACGTTGTTCGGCATGTACCATGCATCCGAGGGGGCGGCGATGCCGTGTGCGTTCACGTAGCCTTGCTTGGCCGCGATACGCATGGCGCGCAGCAGGTGGAAGTCGTTTGTCACGATGCCGACCCGATCGCTGGAGGCATCGAGAAGCGCCTTCGAGTTGCGGAGGTTCTCGACCGTGTTGGTCGAGGCGCCCTCGAGCTGGATACGACTCGCGTCGATGCCACGCGACTCGAGGTAGCGGGCCATGCCCTCCGCCTCGGTGCAGGGCTCGTTGGCACCCCTGCCGCCCGAGACGATGCAGCGTGTGCCGGGGTTGTCGATCAGGTAATCGGCCGCGGTGTCCAGGCGGTAGCGAAGCACGGTGCTGGGGGAGCCGTCGGAGCGGACTTGCGCACCCAGCACGACGAGCGCGTCGAGGTCTCCGGGCGCGGGCGTGTGGGCCGTCGTGAGGATAAGCGCGGCCACGCCGAGTGTTATCGCTCCAGCGAGCGCTGCCACCACGCCGACTAAAACGCGCAGCGCCCAGGGAAGTGCCTGCCATATGCCCTGGCGCATGGCGATGCCGCATCCTGCCAGCGCAGCGCCGATTGCGTACCACACCGCGAAGAAAGCCGAGCCGGACCAGATGAGCATGACCGAGACGCCGTAGGCGATCGAAGCCGCCCCGAGTGCGATGAGCAGGAGTGACATACGGACCTCCGTGAACAGAAGTTTCAATCCACGCGCCCCGTGTGAGGCGCGACTCCGCCGGTTGACGAGACAGCCTGATTATCCGTTTACGCCGCCTATGAGTCGAGGGTCTCGCGAATGGCAAACATGAGGAAAGCCAAGCTCTGCACATGGACGGTCGCCCTTACGTGCGTCATGGTCGTGTGCCTGGGCCTGGCCAGTTGTGGGTCAATGGGAACAAACCGAGGAAGGAGTTATTGCCGAAGTATCTCCACTGCGCTCGATCAAGCATTCTGCTCGCAGCAGAAAACATCATTCATTCCAAGTGGCAGAGGGCCAGCTCAAAGTGAGCTGGCCCTCCTAGTGAGTATGCCTCTCGCGTAACCGTCCTACATGCGGTCGTGGCAGGTGCGCGCGATCACGTCGAGCTGCTGCTCGCGCGTGAGGTCGATGAACTTCACCGCATAGCCGGAGACGCGGATCGTGAAGTTGGCGTACTCGGGCTTCTCGGGGTGCTCCATCGCGTCCTTGAGCTTCTCGACGCCAAAGACGTTGACGTTGAGGTGGTGGGCGCCGTTGGCAAAGTAGCCGTCAAGCACGTTCACCAGGTTACCGATGCGCTGCTGCTCGTCGGTGCCAAGCGCGCCGGGGTTGATGGTCTGCGTGTTGGAGATGCCGTCGAGTGCGTACTCGTAGGGCAGCTTCGCCACGGAGTTGAGGCTTGCGAGCAGGCCGTTCTTCTCGGCGCCGTAGCTGGGGTTGGCACCGGGCGAGAAGGGCGTGTAGGCAGGGCGGCCGTCGGGCAGCGCTCCGGTTGCCCTGCCGTACACCACGTTGGACGTGATGGTGAGGATGGACGTCGTGGGCTCGGAGTTGCGGTAGGTGTGGTGCTTCTTGATCTTGGCCATGAAGGTCTTGAGCAGCCACACGGCGATGTCGTCGGCGCGGTCGTCGTCGTTGCCGTAGCGCGGGAAGTCGCCCTCGGGCACGTAGTCGACGACCAGGCCGGACTCGTCGCGCACGGTGCGCACGCGGGCGTACTTGATGGCCGAGAGCGAGTCCACCACGCGGCTGAAGCCCGCGATGCCGGTGGCGAAGGTGCGGCGCACGTCGGTGTCGATGAGGGCCATCTCAGCGGCCTCGTAGTAGTACTTGTCGTGCATGTACTGGATGAGGTCGAGGATGTTCACGTACAGGCCGGCCAGCCAGTCCATCATGATGCCGAACTTGTGCATGACCTCGTCGTAGTCGAGGTACTCGCTCGTGATGGGGGCGAGCTCGGGGCCAACCTGCATGTGGTTGCCCTGCTTGTCGGTGTACTTGAGGTCCTTGCCGCCGTTGATGGCGTAGTTCAGGCACTTGGCGAGGTTCGCGCGGGCGCCAAAGAACTGCATCTCCTTGCCGGTCTGGGTCGCCGAGACGCAGCAGCAGATGCTGTAATCGTCACCCCACACCGGGCGCATGACGTCGTCGTTCTCGTACTGGATCGAGCTGGTGGTGATGGAGATCTTGGCCGCGTAGCGACGGAAGGCCTCGGGCAGGCGCTTAGAGTAGAGCACCGTGAGATTGGGCTCGGGCGCGGGGCCCATGTTCTCGAGCGTGTGCAGGAAGCGGAAATCGTTCTTGGTCACCATGTGGCGGCCGTCCTGGCCAAGGCCGGCCATCTCGAGCGTGGCCCACACGGGGTCGCCGGAGAACAGCTCGTTGTAGCTGGGGATGCGCGCGAACTTGACCATGCGGAACTTGAGGACCAGGTGGTCGATGAGCTCCTGCGCCTGGGCCTCGTCGATCTTGCCCGCCACGAGGTCGCGCTGGATGTAGATGTCAAGGAACGTGGAGATGCGGCCCACGGACATGGCGGCGCCGTTCTGGGTCTTGATGGCAGCCAGGTAGCCAAAGTAGAGCCACTGCACCGCCTCGTGCGCGTCGCGCGCAGGCTGGGAGATGTCGTAGCCGTAGATCTTGGCCATAGCCTTGATGCCCCTGAGCGCGCGGATCTGCTCGGAGATCTCCTCGCGCAGGCGGATGACGTCGTCGGTCATGGTGCCGTCGCCGCAGTTGAGCAGGTCCTCCTGCTTCTTGGCGATAAGGAAGTCGATGCCGTAGAGCGCCACGCGACGGTAGTCGCCCACGATGCGGCCGCGGCCATAGGTGTCGGGCAGGCCAGTAATTACGTGGCTGTGGCGGGCGGCGCGCATCTCGGGGGTGTAGGCGTCAAAGACGGCCTGGTTGTGGGTCTTGTGGTACTCGCTGAAGATCTGGTCGTACTTGGAGTTGATCTTGTAGCCGTAGCTCTCTGCCGCCTGCTGGGCCATCTTGATGCCGCCGTAGGGCATGAAGGCGCGCTTCAGGGGCTTGTCGGTCTGAAGGCCAACGACCTTCTCGAGGTCCTTGAGCTCGGGGTCGATGTAGCCGGGGCCGTATGCGGTGAGGCCCGAGACGACCTCGGTCTCGCAGTCGAGCACGCCGCCGTTGGAGCGCTCCTGCTTCTGGAGCTCCTGGACCTTGCCCCAGAGCTTGTCGGTGGCCTCGGTGGGCCCGGCGAGGAACGACTCGTCGCCCTCGTACTGGGTGTAGTTGCGCTGGATGAAGTCGCGAACGTTAACGTCGGCCGTCCAGTGACCTGCCGAGAAACCCTGCCATTCTTCACGTAGTGCCATGCGTTCCTCCTGTAGTTGCTATGCCTGCGGAAGCCCCGACACGGCTGCGCCGAGGATTCGTTCCGCGTTTTCCACCCGTTCCTTGCTGGGCGGCTGGGTGTCGCGCAGCGTGTAAGGTATGCCGAGCTCGTCCCACTTGTAGACGCCCAGGCTGTGGTAGGGGAGCACGTCGACGCGGCGGACGTTCGAGAGCGTCTTGATGAAGTCCGCGGTGCGACGGAGGTACTCGTCGTTATCGGTGATTCCGGGGACCAGCACGTGGCGGATCCACACGGGGACGCCTGCGTCGGAGAGCCAGCGCAGGGCGTCGAGGATGTTCTCGTTGGAGTGGCCGGTGAGGGCGCGGTGCTCGGCGGGGTCGATGTGCTTGATGTCTGCCAAAACCAGGTCACAGGCGGCCATGACGCGTTCCCATATCTGGTAGAAGGGCTGCCGGTGGGTGAACGGCGCAAGAGAGGTGTCCAGGCACGTGTTGATGCCGCGGGTGTGGGCTCCCTCGAAGAGTTCTGCCACGAACTCGGGCTGGAGGAGCGCCTCGCCACCCGAGACGGTTATGCCACCCTCGCGTCCCCAGTAGCTGCGGTAACGCTCTGCCTGGTCGAGGAGATCCGCCGGTTCCACGAGGGTGCCGCGGTCGAGGGTCCAGGTGTCGGGGTTGTGGCAATAGCGGCAGCGCATGGGGCAACCCTGGAGGAAGACGATAAAGCGCACGCCCGGGCCGTCCGCCGAGCCAAAAGACTCTGTCGAGTGAACACGCCCCTTCATGGCCGACCTCCGTCCTGAGCGAATATCCCAAACCGGCTTTTCAGTCTCAAATGTAAGGGGCGGACGAGGCGGATTCCTTGATTGAAATCAAGTAATTTGAAAATGCCGAGTAAATATGGGGGTTCGGCGACAGGAATGCTGGGTTGATAGGCGCGATTCTTGTGGCTGGGAGGTGCAGCGGGGGCTTCAGGCTACGGGCCGGAGCGCTTCGTGCTGCATAAAAACGCTCTATCTAACGGATTTTTGGCTTTTGCAGCATAAGAGTGTCTTATCTAACAAGACGAATCTGAATAGAATATAAACATTCTAACAGACTTTGCATAATTATGGATATTTAGTATTGATCATGCAAAACAATACATAATCAGTTAAATACTTGATATATAACTGCGTGAGACCATGTTAGATGGAGCACTTTTGTGCAGCGGGATTCCAAATCCTGTTAGATAGAGGACTTTTTGCTGCCCGGCCTTATGGAGAAGCCGACGTTGGACACTTAGATTCTACGAATGGCACTGCGATCGAGTAGGCGCAGACGTCCGCGGCCAACGCGTTCGACCAGGCCCTCCTTGCTCAGCGAGGAAATGGCGCGAGAGACGGTCTCAGGGCGCAGACCCACCGAGGCAGCAATGTCTTCCAACCCAAGGTGGATCTCGGTGCCCATGCAGCGCTCGTCACGAAGCAGCAGGTACTGCGCCACGCGTCGCCGCGGGTCGCGAATGCCCAGCATCATGGCCTTTTCCTCGGCGTCATCGAGCTCGGTGCACACCATGCGAATTAGCCCAAGCGCGGCGTCGGGGTGTTTTGCGAGCATGGCCTCGAAGTCCGTGCGGTGAATGGAGCACAGCTCAACGCTGGTAAGGCATCCCACGGAGTAGTGGTAGACGTTGTCCTCGAGGAACATCCCATGCCAGATCGCCTGCCCGTCGTGCAGCACGTCGAGCACGTACTCCACGCCGTCGGGGTCGATGCGGAAGGTCTTGATGCGGCCCGATCGCACAATGAGGACCGAGTCGATGGGGTCGCCCTCGTGTACCAGGATGTCTCCGCGCCGGTGGGTGGAACGCACGGAGCGGGCGAGAAGATCGTGCTTCGCGTTGTCAGGCAGGCCTGCGAACAGGCGAATCCTGTTCACACAGGTTCCGTTTGCCGCCTTGAAGCTGCAGTCCTCGCACTGCTGGCAGGGTATGTCGTCCTCGCGCACCACGTATGCCCCTAGTCCTGTGAGGCCAGCTTGAAGCCGTCGAAGGTAAAGCCCGGGCTCACTACGCAGGAGACCAGCGCGTCCTCGCTGGAGGGAATCGTGCGCTGCCAGACCCCTGCGGGGACAACCAGCTCGCCGCAGACATCGCTCTCGTTAACGCGCAGTGTCATGCGCCGGGCGTCGCGCTCGTCAGGCTGCTCGCCTGCACCGCCCAGCTCGAGCGCCACTGCCCCGGGGCCGTGCCAGAGCCACAACTCGTCCGCGTCGACAACATGCCACGCGCTGGCGTCACCCGCCGGAAGCAGGAAGTAGATGCACGATGCAAGTGGGCGATCCCCGTCTGTATCTGCGGGCAGCGCCGGCTGCCACGTGCGGCGATACCATCCGCCCTCCGGGTGTGGAGCCAGCCCAAGTTCGTTGATGACATGCCGCGCGTAGCTGGTGAGCTGCGGCGTGCCATCTGCAGCCGCGCTGCTGTTATCCTTGGTCATCGTGCACCTCCTACAACCGGTCGTCGTGAGGCTGAAACATCCATCATAGCCGCGTCGTTCGTCCCACGCCCAGCTCGCGCCTGCGCAGGGGACACACCAAAGCGCTCGCGAAACAGCCGATGGAAGTTGCTGGTTCCCTCATACCCAACCATTGCCGCGACCTTTGCCACGGGAAGCCCCGTATCCGTAAGCAGCTGATGGGCACGAAGCATGCGCTGCTCGCGAACTAGCTGCGAGAAGGTCCGTCCGCACTGCTCGTGAAGCAACCCAGAGAGGTAGGTGGGGTTATAAGAGAAGCGCTCCGCCAACCCGTGAAGCGTGACGCTCTCGGGATGCGCGGCTATCTCGGTGAGAAGCAGGGCGACAAGCTCGTCGGGACTTTGGCGCCCGGGCTGATGGCGGATCGCGGGACTTGCCAGCGCGATGGCGGCGGAGGCCAGGCCGTCTATTACAAGTTCCCACTCCTCTTGGCGCTCGACGTAGGTCACCACCATGAGCGAGAAGATGTCCTGCAGTATCGAGGGGTCGACATTGCCCACCTTCGATATCTCCGTGGTGCCTGACTGCTCTTGGCCAAGGTTGTCGACTAATACCTGGAAGAAGTTGGAAGAGGAGGGCGCGAGGGCCATGAGCACCCGGTCCAGTTGTTGCTTGCCGAGAAAGGCATAGACCGTGATGTCGTCTGGTCTGGTGCGGCGGTCAAGCAGCAGGTGCGCCGGATGCCTCGCGTCGTACGTGGTCCTCAGAATGTGACAGGGCGCTGAGGTAGGGATGGCTGGTTTATCGCGCATCCGGTATGCCACGAGGAGCGTGCCCGACCCCGGCTCCAGGTTTGAGGCCGAAGGCGCAGTTGTGGTCCCATGCGACCACGGTCATCTGGTTGGCCTGCTCCGCCCAC
>ERZ773013.1074-NODE-1074-length-16689-cov-5.016112_pt1 | contig 16689 bp, 14 predicted proteins | sample MGYA00511670_ERZ773013 | MGnify/ENA primary metagenome ERZ773013 (study PRJEB29015, sample SAMEA2738120) | human oral metagenome | biome: human oral; feature: human-associated habitat; material: saliva | place: China | collected 2257 ... | reverse complement strand
AAAGAATAGAAATCTAAGGACTCAAAACCAGCACTTAGAAGGGAGACTTGGTAGGTATAGGTATCATCAGGATAGGTAAAATCAAAGACTTTCATTTTTTCAATTTTCTCTTCAATCACATCCCCATATCTATCAAAAAAGGCAATCTTTGTATAGACTCCATTGGTAGGATGACATTCATAATTCATACATAATTGATAATCCTGTTTTCTCTTCAGCAAAGGGAGACTGGGCTGAGTTCTGAAGGCTTGATAGTTTACACTAGAAAACCAAGTTTTTAAGGTTTCTCCTGATGTCACTAAGGGATTATAGAGACTAATATGTTTGTCTTCATAATAGGTTACCTTACTACCATACATAAATGTCCCCCCTACTTCTCCCCACTTAATGTCTGTTCTCTGATTGATAATCATTTGTCCAACCTTCCAAAATCTGATTTCAAAATCATATGATAAAAATGTAGAAACCAAGCAACATTGGTATCTGTATCATCATTATGTCGTCCATCTGTACCTTTAGATAAAATTTTAGCACCTGTATAACAAAGATGTTCTACTAACTGATCGTAGGCTTCGCTATCCATATCTTCATCCTTCATATAGGAAAGACCAAAAGTTGTCTGTGTAAAATCTGCCTTTTTAAAAGCATTCCAAAAACGTTGATCCAAATCTTCCATGTGTTGGTAACTAACTCCACCAGTCTGATGTCTCAGAACATCAAATCCTGTATTAAATACTCCTGGTGCCTCTAAACGCCCTCGTCTTGCAATAGTCCCAATATTAGCTAATGGCTTACCGACAATAACTGCACGTGGCTCAAAAGCGGATCCATAGTAGAGCGATGGAAAAGTTCCCATAGAAAGACCTGATAAAATCAAATCTTTAGATGTCAAACCAAGATAGTCCAAATAATATTGAATGGTTTCCTTAACCTTATTCTCTAATTCTTCGCTCCCCAGGTAAAAGGCACCACCTTCAATACGAGGATCCGAAAATAGAAGAAAAGGACATCCTAGATTTTTCATCATCCAATATCCCTCGAATCCCTCGGCAGGACGAAAACCTGCAAAATAAACAGCTAAAGGGGGCTTGAAATCACCTGGATGGAAAAAGTAATTAATTTCATCGCGCTTACTATCATGTAAAATATTTCCACCAAGGACAAACTTCCCGAATTGTTTACGACTCCATCTTTGATGAAGATTGCCTATCTGCAGTTTACCTTTACCACGCGCTTCAATGGATATATATATCAAATAATTAGCCTCTTTACTATCCATAATTATAGCTTTTTCTAAATCAGCTTCTAAATAAACTTCCTCTTCAAAAAATTCATCCACTGAACCATTCCATATCTTGCGAACCACTAGCCGAAATTCACAATTTCCTTGTTTTTCGTACTCTAACCATAATTCAATGGGTAAATTTTTATCGACCATAATATTATAGGTCCAGTAAGCTAATTGTTGGAAATCATCTCCAAAATGTCCTTCTAAGGTCACATGCTCAAATCCTTGATAGGCAATAGAACCTTCAAAGGAAGGATGAATTTGGATACTAGATGGAAATAATTTATCTCCATATCCCCCACCAAAGAGAGAAGTTGATAAATCATTGATTAATTGCTGGGGATCTGAGAAATCTACAGCCTGAGCACAACGCTTTTTTAAGCAATCAAGAATACCCAAATCTGTCGTTTTAAACTCTTGATTATAAAACAAAGTATAAGGTTCAATATGGTGAATAAAGGGTAATAAATCTCTTATATACTGACCATCCTCAATCAAAATTGCATGAAAATTTATGATGCTATCCATTTCCATCATTTTACGAAGGGCTAGCGGTGAGTTGGGACAAAAATAATACCAATCCATATTTTCAGGAATTTCATAATGATGAGCCCAATTATCAAGCCCTATCTGTAGGATTTTATAGTCCTTTGACATCAGTAACCTCCTCAATCCAGTGATGCAATTTATCTAAGAATCGTTGTCCAGTATGTTCTTTGATTTTATCAATAGAGTATACTAATGCTTGATTCCATTCTTTTAGTTTATCTGTATAATAATGTGCAGCCTTGGAAAATTCTGTCACATCTGAAATCAAATAACCATTTTTCAAATGTTCCACATAGACGGTTTCGACCTGATTAATCTGAGGAATTCCCGCACTAATACCTGCGATTTGAGTATAGAGGTGGGGTTGTTTATTCAAATCCACAATCAAACGAACAAACTCGAGCGTCTTAATCAGATCCAATTCATCATTCATGTTGATAAATTGAAAACGTAGTTCCTGCTCTTGATTTTCTTCTAAAGGATTCTCTGCCCCACCGTAGTCTACTCCTTTTTCTAAACTATCCGTATGGATTTGTTCCTGAATGATTTCGTTGACAAGTGATTCCACTTCCTCCATTTGTTCCTGACTAGCAGAAAAAGCTCCAAAAATGACTTCTGTATTTTTTGTTTCAGCAATAAATGATAAAACCTGAAATAGGGCTTGTCTATCAATTCCTTGAGAAAAATCTAATTGATAGTAAAGTATTGATTCTTTTCGAGTCTGACTTCTCCCTAGTCGCAAACGCGTATCAAAAGGAGAGAGATGATAAAACTTATCTGATAGTTTAGGATATAGTTCCTGCAAAAGTTGTAAACTATCTTCCCTATCTACTAAGACTATATTTGCCTGATCAAATGACAGAGCTAAGTCTTTAAAACTAGCTTGAGTATTCCGATTAATGAAAAGACTCAACAGTTTAGGATTGGCACTAGGTAAGCAATTTAAGACAAATTGGTCATGATGAGGATGAGAAGGGATGATGAAAATATCCTGTTTCTTCTGTTGCTTTTGCAGATATTTATCAAAATATTCTGCGATTAGTTGACTCATATCAGTGTAGTGAAGCTGTTTAAAACGATAACCAAATATTGGATTTACCTCTACTCGTCCTCCCTCGTTTAAATGCTCCCTAAATCTCCAAATACCTTTAGGATCTAAATAGTCTTGATAGGTAGGCTGTCCATTATCAAAATAAATGACACTTGATACAAACCCACGATCATCCATGATGTAGTGCTTACTTATATGACCACTATCATCAAAATATTGGATATCACTGATAAATCCTTCTACGCCATGTTCGACCTTTGCATACTTTTTACCATTTTTTTGAACTACTATTGCAAATGGACTATACAGAAACTGGCAATCACTATCCCACTCTATATCTCTGAGATTAAGAACCTGGGTGTGTATATCATGCAAGTCTTGCATGTCATCAAAGATAGAATAGACTTCTGTCTCTAAGACACCATGTCTATGTAAAAAATAACGTAAATGTGGCTGATAGGACAAGACTAATAGTCGAGATGCTATCTCTTGTCTTTGAAAAAGCCTAATCTGATTAAAAGTATCATCAAATTCAAATCTAAAAGAAGAATAATACCATGGAGTTACATCCGCGTGCCATTGACGGTTTGAACCATACCAAGCTGGAATAAAATAATACATAAAAGCCTCCTAAATCAAGGGTTTATAGGTTTCATTTAGTCTCAAAGCCTTCATTTCATCTTTGATTGTAAAAATCATACCTCCAAACATCATAAATAAACCTGGAATCATAGCAATTCTCAATAAATTTTCATCAGATAAAACAAATAACATTGGAGTACCTGCCATCAAAACATTAAAGATTCCTCCTATAATCGAAAAGCGCAACACTAATCGATTAATAAAACGACTTGTTTCCTCACCTGGATAAACTCCATATATATACTCCCCAGATTTCTTCATACGATCAGATATTTGGTCTCCACTCATATTGACAAAAGCAAAAGCAATACTAAATAAAAAAATCATGGCAATGTATGAGTAAATCCATAATGGTTTTCCAACTCCATATTGAGCCGATAGTTCAGAGAAAACTGAAGTATGAGGGAAGAGAGTCTGTAATAGTAAAAAGATATAGGTAGGCAAACTTAAAAAACTCATCACATACATAAATGGCATACCACCAGCAGGATTTAACATTATTTCAAAATAAGAATAACGCTTAAACCGGCTACGTAATCCAATTTTATGAACTGGTATACGATAACGCGCTCTATACATGAGCACCATCATATAGGTCAATACAATACTACTCAATGCAATCAATATCATGATTCCCATAGAAATTCGGACAAGCTGAAATGTACTTAAAATATCTTGTGGAATATTTAAAACAATACTAGACAGTAAAATGACCACCGAGCCACCTACTCCAAGTTGAGCGTTTAAATCTGATAACCATACTAGGAAGAAGGCTCCTGCTATTAATAATATGGTATTCAACACAGTTACCAAAAGCGATGAATAATGATGTTGAATCGGTAGATTCAACGAGAGCGCTAAAGATTGAATCAAAGCAATAACCAGTGTTAAATACATCTTTCTTCTATCTTGAACTTCTACTGCACCTGAAGAAATATTTAATTTCTTAGAAAAAGAGAGTAACTGCCATAGAATCATTGATGACATCCATGGTGAAAGGCCTATAGAAAATAGAGATAGACTTCTCAGATTTCCTCCTAAAAGGGCGGTTGAAAACGCCAAATAAGCCGTTGAGCCACCTAGAAAGTCTCTACTATTCAAATCAACAAAAGGAAGGGTAATACGACTTCCCAATACATAAATAAACAGCAGAAATAAGGTTGTCAATCCTTTTTTTACTGCTATTGATGAGTAAATTTTTTTCACAGAATACTCCTTTATTACTAATGATAGTATCTCTCATATTTAACTCTACTATCTATACAGCCATATATCGTTATCCAATACTCAATTTGATGTTACATTTATAATTTTTTTATAGCTTCAACCATTTGTTCAGGGTTGTTTATAGAAAATATTCCATCGTATAAACTGTCATCTTGAGACTTTCTTGTTGTATCAAACGCAAAAATCTTTTTATTCCTCTCTTTCGCTCTACTAAGAATATTCATCGTTTCTACATAATGATTAATATCTAGATAGACTATTGAATCATCAAGCAACCAGTCTACTTTACTATGTAAAACATTTTGATATACCGTTACATTACTATACTGTGAAAGGGATGTCAATGGTTCAGAGCAAAAACATGGAGCTGCTAAATGAAAGTGCCAATCCGATAACGAGGTAATAAGATAGTGAATATTCTCTATTTCTGCGGCTACAGTTAAAATAAAAATTTGTTTTTTTGACTGATTAACTCACTTGTAGTAATTTAAATTAGGATATTTAGATAAAACTTCAAGCCAATCTAAATCTCTATAAGTCCACCAAAGTTCCCGAAGTCTAGTACTACTATAGGTATACCATGGCTTATGAATTCCTGCAAAATGGATAATCTTAGGAAGCGAATTTTCTAATCTTGATAATTCTGCATCTCTATAATTGTAATCCAATCCAACAAGATAATTATATGTACCATCTATTTCTTTCCAATTATGCTGAAAGAAAATATTTAAGATACTTTGATCTGCCATTGCAACTTCAGCTTGCCTTTCTTCTGGTAGTTTTAAAAGTTGTGAAATAATATAGGAATTTGATCGCCATAATTCATTATCTATCAATAATACACCAGCATTAAAACCATATGGATTACTTTCCCACGCATAGGGACTAGAAACAGCAACTACTGGTTTTTCTTCCATATCCATATGGAAGAACTCAGACAAATCGCCTGTTATTAGCAAATCACAATCTAGATACAAAGCCCTATCAGAAGTTACTAAATCTGGAATCAGATATCGAAAGAAAGTTGTATAATTAATCAAATCACCAGTCTTATAACTAGTAAACACATTCTTATACACACGAATATTAATAATTTATGAATTTGCACTTGCTAACTTAACATTCAATAACTTAAACCATTCGGGAGCTATATCATTATTAAAAACATAAATACATACATCTGTATTGTGATTAAGAATAGATTTAATGGTTGTTTCAGCTTGTATTAAATAGTTATTATCTGTCGCTAAGACAATTGATTTTCTCATGACTTTCCTTCCATAAAACTTTTAATCATTTCTACCATTTCATCAGGACTATCATGATGACAAATTCCAACATAAGATTCTTCAGATATACCAGAGAAATATGTGTTATCAAATGTTAACATTGGTTTGTGATGTTTTTTCACATACTCATAAACCATGTCCATTTTTCCGTCGTGATTAATATCTAAATATAAGTCTGATTTCTCAACTATTTTCTCTACTAAAAGAGGCAATATATTTGGATATAAAGTCACATTATGAAAGCGAGAAAGAGAAACCAACTCACCAGACATATTTGTAAATGCCGCAAGATGAAAATGGACATTGGGCAATTTCTGTATAAGATAGTCAATTTTTTCAACATTCCAAGAATTAGTTAAGTTGACACAATGAAATTTTGGTAGATATTTTTCAACAGTATAACAAAGACCTTGTTCACTCCAATGTTTAACAACTTCAGACCACTCGAGTAAGTTATAATGCCACCAAACTTCTCTTAATCTACCTACAGAAAATTGGTTCCAAGGTTTATCCTGAGATAAGAAATGTAAAATTGCCGGTAATGGATTTAATGAAATCTGAAAAATGAACTCATGATTATGTGCTGCAGCACCATAGTCGAATCCTATTTGAAAATTGTAGTTCCAATCTAAATCTTTGTAACAATCATGAAAAAGCATATTCAAAATGGACTGATCTCCTTCTGCCACATTTTCATGTTCTTTTTCTGTTAGTTCAATCAATTTTTGTCGAATATTTTCAGATTTCCATTTTTGGTTGTTAATCAACAAAACTCCAGCATTAAAGCCAACTCCTACTCCAAAACAAGATCGAGTTGCTGCCAAATAATTTTCACCTAAATCTAATTCAAACAAATCGGTTAAATCACCTGTCACAACCAAATCACTATCAAGATAGAGAACTCTATCTTCTGTTACAAAATCCGGAATAAAGTAGCGTGCAAAGGTCATATGATTGATATGTGGCAGTTTATTTGACCAGTTCATTTGAAACTGTGGGCCAATTAACTTACAATCAATCAAGTCACTTCCTATTTCTTGTAATTTTGGGCGTAAAAAACGAAACCACTCTTGAGGAATATCTTGATTGAAAATATAAACTTTCAAACCACTATTATGATAACACAAAGATTTCAAGGCAGTCTCAATCTGTCTAATATATCCATAATCACCTGCAAATACTACTGCCTTCTTATTTTCTAACATTTTGTCTCCTTCCTATACAGTTCGTTCAATTAAATGAATCATTTCTATATATCTTCTATAAATTTCAGAATCCTCTAAACCACTATTTCTAGCCTGAGAACATCTACCTTCCAAATGAGACAGCAACGTATTTTTATATAAATCAGAATATAAACCTTTCATACTTACAATGCAAATTCGTTCAACTAACGTATCAAGAACATCTTCTAGTAAATTTTCCGTAACACTTTGTATAATCGACCCTTCTCTAATACGATAGAAATATAAACCTTTGTTAATGTAAATAATTTTTGATGATTCTAAGAATAATTTAATATTCGTCCTAGTATCCTCAATTAACTTCCCTTTTGGAAATTGCACATGTTCAAATAATGTTCTCCTAAATAATTTTCCCCAGCTTGTATAATAAGACAGCTCTGCCAATTCTAAATTCGGCAATTCTCTTATCAACTCCTCGGAAGAAAAAATTCTTTCATAATAATTATCTTCAAAAACATGAAAATAATACATCGCTTCTGCTACATTGTACTTTGCATAACTTGCTAATGAAATATCAGCGTTCGCTCGAGTTAGTGCTTCATATAAATCAAAAAGATACGTATCACTAACCCAATCATCAGAATCTACAAATGTAATGTAAGCTCCTTTGGAATGTTCAAGACCAAAATTGCGAGCATCTGAAAGACCTCCGTTCTCTTTTTCAAAATATTGAAAACGACTATCACGAACAGCATACTCTTTACAAATGACCCCTGAATTATCTGTCGAACCATCATTCACCATCAAAACTTCAAAGCGTTTATAAGTCTGTTTAGATAAACTATCTAAACACATATCAATAAAATCTTCTACATTGTAAATAGGTACTATAACAGTAATTAATTCTTCCACTTATATTCCTTCCATATTTTTAGTTGATAAATCAGATACAATTTGAACATTATATGCTTCATCCTCTATAAATTCAATATCTTGATCAAAATTATGTTCCGCAGTATGCTTGTGATGCAATTTAACCTTTGTATCTACTCCCATTTTCATCCATTCATACTCTGAATCAATATGACCAATATCTAGAACCCGATATCCCTTCTTAAAAAGATTATAGGATAAAATTTTAGCTGTAGGGCCAAGCATACATAAAATAAGGCGATTCTCAGCATACTGTAGTACAGCTTCTTGAATCTCTTCTATACGCGCATAAGCATTATGGGATGGACAGATAATTCGCTTAATTGAATTTGCTCCATCAAATAAATCATTACCTACACCTGAACGAGAAGTTACTCCTTCTACAATCAGAATGTCCTCATTCTTCCAAATTTGTTTTAATTTTTCAAATTGACTAAATGATTGCGATTTATCCACATAGTCGATGTATGGTCGAGATACAAATGTAGTCCCATACCAATCTGCTCTAGCTAATTCTACATAATCTTTTAAATGATGTTCTAAATGTCCCTTCCAGAAGGCTTCCGCTGCTGGTGTAAAATTAGAACGATCAGCAAATACATTTGGTAATCCGATAACTAATTTTTCATCACTTTGAAGAGAAATAATCTCTTTCAACTGACTTGCAAGATTCTCATCATAGACTTGATAAGGAATAGATTTTCCTAACATTAAATCCATCTCTCCATCGCCAAAACGGATAATAGAAGATTGGTTTTCTATTATATAATCTAGAGTTTGATCAATATCCTTAACTATAATCGCTGGTGTTCTTGCTTGGAATGTTCCAGAAATAAGATTTTCAATGTCTTCCACCATACGTTCAGGTGATTTTGAAGAATATATCTGCTGTCCAAAAGAGCCATGTTGGGTACTATCAAAAGAGAAAATGATTTTATTCATTTCATAAACTGACTTCACAATATCATGTGTTGAATGACCACAGCTAATATCCAAATACAAGCTCATTCTTACTTTTAATTGTTCTAATTTTTCTATAGTTATAGCTGGATATAAACGAATATTTCGATAGTTATTTTGTAGTTCATATAACTTAGGCCCCATATCTGTCCAAGCTGCGACATCAAAAATAACCTGTGGAAGAGATTGAGCTAAATAGTCTAATTGTTCAATGTCTTGTGTATCTGTAAATATTAAGCAATGAAATGTCTCTTGATTGTAATCTTTTAAAAACCGAGAATGGCTAGCATAGTCTTTGATAGCTTCTATCATTAAATTGATATCTTCTTTGTCAAATACCATTTGGTTATACATTCCATGCTGTGTATTGGAAAAGCTTAGGATAGGAATCCCAAGTTTATCAACATCTTTCAAGATACTTTCAACTTCCAATCCCTGGTGGATATCCAAATAAATACCCACTTTTCTTTTCAGTTTTTCCAGTACAGGTGGAACAATCTGTGGATGTAATCTCACATTATCATATACAACTAATTTTGTTAGCTTATCACCCATATCCGTCCAAGCTGCGATATGAAATACCACATCTGGTAGAGCTGTAACTAACTCTTCTATCCCTTCTAAATCTTGAGAGTTAGTTAAAGTTAAACACGAAAATTCTCTATCTAGATGAGGTAGAAGTTCAAACTCTCCTATATGGTGTTGTAAAATCTGACTCCATTCCAAATCATGGAATTCCCACCATAAATCACGATAACGATTGGCTATCAAGGTAGTCCAAGGCTTTCTGTAGGTCGTAAAATGAATCACCACTGGTTTGTCATTAAAAGTTAGATGTTCCTGCCAATTATTATACAAAGCCACAACATCATGCCCTACTTGTAAATTGTAAGCTCGACCTAGCTCTAACCAATCATCTTGCAAGACCTGATTGAAAATCGTTTGATCACCATTAAAATGCTCAAAACGACCTTCTTCAACTTCTTTCGTTGTTAGGATAGACTGTTCAATTAATCGTTCTCTTAACTTTTCTTGACGCCATTTTTTATTGTTGATTAGTAGGACACCAGTATTAAAACCTTGACCATTTGCATCTCTAATCGCTGCGATATAACGTTCTTCTATATCCTGCTCAAATAAACTATCTAATTTATCATTGATAAGCAAGTCACAATCTAAATACAGAGCCGTATCTTCTTGTATATAATCTGGGATAAAATATCTAGCATAAGCAATCGAACTAATGTGAGCTTGTTTTGTCCAATTCTGAAATACAGTCTGTTCAGGTAGTTTAACATCGATAATCTCACTACCTAACATGCGAGCTATTTTTCGTGGTTTGCGAAACCAATCTGGCATAATATCTTGATTTAAAATATAAATCTTAACATCTCGATTGTGGTATAGAATAGACTTTATGGTTGTTTCTAACTGCGTGGTGTAATTACGATCACCAGCTAATACAATTGTTTTAATCATCTTGTTCTCTTAATCAATTCCTAAGTGATAGATTGCATCTACCAATAACTTTTTAGTGAAATAACCCTCTTTTAACAAATAACTAAAGGTTTTTATCCGATTTGTTATTTCTTGATATTCTTGTAGATTCATTTTATCAACTATCTCATGAACCTCTTCTAGACTATCCGCCACAAAGCCCAAGCCTTGATCTACTATAAATTTAGCAGTTGATAAGCTACTCGGTACAATGACTGGGATACCAGCAGTCAGATAGGTACTAACCTTATGAGATATATTTAAAGTATAGTATTGGTTACTTTCTCCATCATTTTGATGCGTTCCCCAGACAAGGCCAAATCCACCCTTTGATAATTCTAGCAACAATTCCTCATCTTTTTTCCATCCTTCGATGCTGAGATTTCTAGCATTGGAACTCGCTTCTCCTTTATTTGAAAATACTCTTAAAGGCGTATCTTGAGACCAATTTTGTAAGTCTGGGAAACGCTCTAAACTGCCAGCAAAAAAGAGTTCTTTTTTAAAAACTGGGGTGTATAAGAATAAATCATGAGGATGATCCCACATACCTTGAACGAGAATCTTCTTAGTTGTCAAACCTTCTTCCATCAAGCGTTCTTTCATCTGTTCGGATGGAACAATCAAAACGTCCGATAGATTATACATATACATATATTCTTTCATGAGGTAATAGTTACTATCAAACATGAGAGGAACAACATCATGGATAAAGCAAATAATTTTCACCTGCATATCCTTCAGCTTATCAAACAAGACTCGATCAAACTCAAAGCCATTCCAAGTAGGAGATTGAAAAACTAATATATCTCCAATAGAAATACTGGCCATGATGCCATCCAGACGCTTATTCATTTCAGAAGGACTGTCTGAAGCAATATTGTAAAAATAAATACCAACTTCTCTAAATCCCAGTTGATTGGCTATCTTTTGCACGGCATTTTGAGCTAAGATAACCGTGCTATCACCAGCCATGCCGTATAAATTTGTTAAATGTAGTTTCATGTTATATTATCTCATTTTTTATTACTATCTACGGAAGTAAAGACAATTTTTCCATCATTCTTCTATAAATATCTGTGAACTGTATATTTTATTCTTCTTCAAAACTATCTAATTGATTTCTGTCAATCAAAATATGGTTTATTAAATCATAACCCAAACTAACTAGGATAGACCACCTTTGAAACTCTTAGAAGTATCTCCCCTATCCAGTAAGTATCAATTCTTTAATTGCCTGTATTTTAGTATCCGACAACATTTAAGACCTCTTTAATCGCATCTACCATCTTTTCTGGTCTCTTAGATTCACAGATAAAACTTGCTTTTTCTACATTATGACAAGTATTATCAAATGAAAGAATAGGTTTTCCAATTTGATACACCTCTTCAATAATATTAGCAATTTCATTTTCATGATTAATATCCAAATAGAAATCAATCTTTTCTAAGACCTTTTTAAAATTCATCGGATTAAATGAAGGTAGTATTTGTACATTTAAATATCGTTGTAAATCAACAATTTCAGATGCAAATCCTGTATGAGCCAGAATTGAAAAGTGAACCTGCGGTAATTCTCTAATCAAATATTCCAGATGCTCTATATGACAAGTATTTGTAAAAATAGCTGTATGATAAAGTGGTGCTTCTATGAGTGAGTTTAAGCCCTTCTTAAAATCAGCCTTTCTCATCACAATATCAGACCATTCCAAAGAATAATAAAACCACCACTCTTCTCTAAAGCGATTTAAATTCACTTGATACCATGGTTTGTCTCCTGTAAAATGAATAATCTTAGCAGTCTCTTCTAGTTCTAATGAATCAGTATACCAATTTTCAATTTGATAATTTCTTGCAACTGTATCCATTCCAACCATAAAATTATAAGAAAAATCTAAAGCATACCAACGATTTTCAAATAGTTTATTTAAAATTCCTTGATCTCCGAAAGTACTAGTATGAAATTCGTTTGTTAATTCAAGGAGTCTTTCTGTTGCGTTTTCTTGTTTCCATAAAGCAACATTAATGAGCATAACTCCTGAATTAAAAGTAGATGGAACTAAGGCATCTGCTACAGCCGCTAAAGGGTAATCTGTAATATCCTCTAAAAACAATTCATCGATGTTTGATCTAACTATAATATCTGAATCCAAATACAAGGCCTTATCTTCCTTTACAAATTGAGGAATAAAATAACGAAAAAATGCAGCATAACTCAAATGAGACAATGGAAGATTATAATCTCGTAGACTATGATTCGTTATTTTCACATTAACAATTTCTGACGATAATAACTCTAGTCTTTTAGACATTAATTGAAACCATTCTGATGAAATATCATCATTAAAGACATAAAATTTCAAATTACGATTGTGAGCACAAATTGATTTAATTGTTGTCTCTACCTTATCTTGATACCCATTATCTGCACCTAAAACAATAACTTTCTTTGTCATTTATCCCTCCTCTTAATCTATATACTTTCTAATTTCCTGAACCATTTTATCTGGATCGGTAGGAGAAAATACTTGAGCTCCTTCGTTGCAGTGATTCGTATTTGAAAAAGAAAATACTGGTTTCCCCATATTCATTACTACATTTGTAATATCATCAATCTCATCATGATAGTTTATATCTAAATAAAAATCTAATTTTTTCATTACTTTATCATAAGAAAAACGATTGTACTGTTGATAAACTGTTACATTAGGATATCTCATTAAATCAATAATATTAGAGGCAACCCAAGTATGAGCTAATATAGAAAAATGAACATCTGGTAAATTTTCTATTAAATATTCTACTTGCTCCAGCTCACAACTATTTGTAAAAATAGCTGTGTATGCCTTAGGAATAACTGTCAAATCTTGATATGTCTGAAATACCCTTTCTTTACGTAACAGAATATCCGACCAATCTAGCCCCTGATAGAACCACCAAATATCTCTATAACGATTTTGACTCATATGCAACCAAGGTTTCTCTCCTGTATAGTGGATGATATAAGGCAAAACATCGTCAGGAAGGGCTGAATTGTACCACGATGATAGTGCTTCTGGAGTTGCCTCAACAGCGATATGAATTAAACTATCTAAACCAACCATAAAATTGTATTTACGATCCAATTTTTTCCAGTTTTCCCAAATACCATATTGAGAATACCTTGATCCCCAAAAACTTCTTGATGATGTTTATTTGTTAGCTCAATTAGTTTTGCAGAAAGATTTTCTTGTCTCCATTTACTAACGTTAATCAACATCATTCCTGAATTAAAGCGATTTTCATACCCTTTTACAAAATAGTCCCGAACACCAGCAATCCAATAGTCTCCTAATTCTTCCTGAAATAGTTCATCCAACGAATGAGTCACTACTATATCCGAATTAAGATATAAGGCTTCTTCTTCCACTACAAAATCTGCTATAAAATATTTAAAAAATGTAGCGTAGGATAAATAAGCACTTGGAAGATGATAGCCCTCTAATTGATGATTCGAAATCTTGACATTGACAATTTCTGAATCAATTACTTTTAATCGTCTATTCATAACTTGAAACCATTCGCTCGGAAGATTATCATTAAAAATATAAAATTTTAAGTTTCTATTATGCGTACATACCGACTTAATTGTAGTCTCTAGCTTATTTAAATAACCATTATCTGCTCCAAGAACGATTGCTTTTTTCACTTTATTTCTCCTCATAGATTATCCCTGTTAATAAAAAGTCTAATTCCTCTAGCCTCTTAGTTTCAATACTGTTTTCTAGTCCTTTTTCATTTGCAATTCGATGCCAATAGTCTAGATAAAAATGATGTTGTTAAACGTACTGACTTATATCGATCTTTTTATGCTACCATCGTAATCCTTTCCAATCTCAAATCATGATTATCTCTAATCATTTTTTCTGAAAAACCATTATTTGAAATGCTAATCTTTCGAATACGATATATAAGTTATTTTTTCACTTGCATAAATAACTTATAATTTGTACCTATATCTTCTTTAATCCTTCCTGCTGGAAATGTTATTTGATCAAATAGTTCACGTTTTGACAATATACACCATGAAGTTTGCAACGTTGAGTCTCCCCCTTCAAATTTAGGTAGCTGTTCGACTACTTTTCTCCCACTATAAACATTCTCATACTCATCTCCATATTCATAAGCTCTTTCCTCATCATAAGCACCATAATAAACTGTTGAAACATCTACATTATACTTTATCATCAATTCATATAAAGTTTCTAAGTAAGAAGAATCTACAAAAGTAAGATATGTCCCTATCGAACGTTCAATTCCAATATTTCTCGCTGAAGATAATCCACCATTTTCTTTTTTCAAAATAACGGAAACGAGTATCCTTAGCAAGATATTCTCTACAGATATATGCTGAATTGTCTGGGGAGGCATCATTGATTAATAAAACCTCAAACTTTGATACGTCTGATTCTGAATACTATCCAAGTACATTCGTAAATAATTCTCAACGTTATAGACTGGATCTGCGATACTGATTAATTCATTTCCATACTATAATTACTTTTCTCCTAAAATTTTTTGTATCTCTGTCACCATTCCATTTGCATCTTCTGTTCTAAAGACTTTACTATATCCACTTGAATCATGACTAGTATTCTCAAAAGTATAGACAGGTTTATTCTGTTCTATTGCTCTATTAACAATACCATCCACCTCTCCCCAATGGTTGATATCTAAATAAATATCTGATTTCTTCAACAAGTCCTCAATAATATCATCATGATGAACATTTGTGTATATATTTACGTTTTCATAATGATTGAAACTTTCAAGATAATCCGAAATATTTGTTTTAGCTGCTATATGGAAAGCTACCTCTGGCAGATTCTGAACAAGATAGTCTAAGTTTTCTAAAGTGTCTGAGGCTGTTAAAGTAAAAACATGAAATTGGTGTTGGTTCCTAGGAATGATTTTCAAATCCTCTTGAGAAGTAACGATAGAATTAGCTGGTATATCTTTATAAATCAGAGCATTTGCTCCAATTATGACATTATCTCCAATAGTCACTCCTTTTAAAATGACAACATTGGTTCCAATCCAGCAATTTTTTCCTATCGTTATTTTATCAGCAGTAAATTGAATTTTTTCGATATGGTAACTTGAATACTTATGGTTATGGTCAAAAATCCTTACTCCATCTCCAAACATAGTATCTTTACCGATTTCAATTTCTTTACCACAACGAATCGTACAATGATCATTAAAAAAAACTCTATTTCCAAGTGTTAATTTAGCATTATCAGATACTTCCAAACTCATAAATGAACGCAATGTAACATCCGTTCCTAGTTCAATAGTAGCAGTAGGAGATATCTCTATATGATGAAAATCTCCTAATAACTTTACAGAATCTTTAAAATCCATGTTTTTCTTCCACTTCTCTTAATTTCTCAATCATTTCTTGAACTTGTTCTACTTTGTAGGTTATCTGTCCCATTTCACGATATTTTGTATTTTCAAAAGCTAAAATTAACTTTCCTCTTTTTGAAAATTGATCTAACATTTCCTCTGTTTTTTCACCATGATTAATGTCTAAAAGCACCTGACTAGTCTCAATTAATTCTCGATCTAGTTCTACTAAATAATTAATTCCAGCATAAACAGTTACGTTTGGATAGACCAACAATTGTTTCAAACGATCACTGACCATCACTCTAGCCGCAATCTTAAATTGAATATTAGGCAAGGATTGAATCAATGTATCAATTTGTTCAATTTGATCTGAAGACGTATAAATTAAACAAGTAAGCGGTTCTTTGATAGGATAGATATGTGATTTTTGTAATGGGCGTAAATGATGATTTTTCCCTAACTCTGTCCATTCAAGACTATGATAATACCACCAAACATCACGATAGGTCTGCGCAGCTAAATCAAACCACGGCTTTCTATGTGAGAGATAGTGGATAATACCAGGATAATCTTGACCTGCTGGTAACTCATAGTCTGTGAATTGCTTATGAATCACAACATGGTTGTTGTCAAATCCCATCTCTATCCATCTATTTTCAAAGAGCATATTTAAAATACTCA
>ERZ773013.1073-NODE-1073-length-16691-cov-41.440190_pt1 | contig 16691 bp, 14 predicted proteins | sample MGYA00511670_ERZ773013 | MGnify/ENA primary metagenome ERZ773013 (study PRJEB29015, sample SAMEA2738120) | human oral metagenome | biome: human oral; feature: human-associated habitat; material: saliva | place: China | collected 2257 ... | reverse complement strand
ACTTTATTTAAATCGAATTACATCTATATTATATACTCAATAATGATTATTGTTCAAGTAGTATTTTTATTTTTTTCGATATTTCATTGATTACTATCTTAGCAACCAATTTAGATTGACCAAGACCTACCAAATGAGGAACAGTATCTACTTGTCGTCGACCTAACTGCGAACATATAGAGGCTGGCCCAGGACCCAAAATATCCTTATTCACATGATAACCTGCCGTATAAAAAAGAGGGTAAATATGAACCTGATCTATCCAATGGTTCTCCACCCACAGGGCTAGGTTATCCAAACCTTCTTGGGATACTATGTTAGCCGTCCCCGTCAAGGCTCCTATTCGCAAAGGAATGGGACAGATAGCATCCAAAGCAACTTGTAAATTCTCATAAATCCGATGGGTCACCGTAGTTCCCCCATGGCCTATTAACAAAAGGCCATGACGATTTTTCCTCTCTTCAAGACTAGGTTTAACATAATCTTTTAAGGCTTCTAAAACTTAGTAAGGCGTTAATGATAAACTACCAGAAAATATTTGTCAGGCAGCAGTATAAGAAAATAGAATATGGATAAATACACCTGAAGTATGTCTGTGATGTATTTATCCATATCATTATATTCTATTACTTTTGTTCAAAGTGGTTTATGGAAGTTCCTTTAAAGGAATAAAGTAATAATTTTTACCAGCAATAGAAATGGTATTCAAGCGTCCAGACTTGAAGCGTGTTTCAAGATTAACAAGCTTCTTAAACATCTCCTTATAAGCCTGATCCCATTCGCTTTCATTACACTTCTTACGGCTAATATCCTTTACACGTACAATGTAGTTCAATGCATCAGAACTTGGAACTGAAACGCGATGATAATAAACCTTTGAAATTGAAGACTTCGTACTGAGGGCCTTGCGATAAGAAAGCATGTTTACCAGCTTGCTCTGACGCTTAAAGTTATTTCTCAATACTGCAAGTTCTTGGTTTCCAAGAGAGTCTGCATTGATATAAGGCATCAAATCACGATAGCCATCAAGAAGATTCTGCATCTCATCCTTATCAAAAAGATATCCCTCGTCATAAGTTGATAGCTGCTGTGGTGTAAACCACATCTTCTTAAAGAGAAGGTCGTTGATGTTGTTCTTTTCAATGTCAGTTACAGAGATAGCTGCACTGTCACAGAGATTCACTACCTCTTGTGTAGGAACAGCACGTAGAACACCATATTTATTCTCTGCGCTACGTGTCACATTTACAATTTCGTTGTTACGTGCATTGAGCTGCATAAACAGTGAATCAAGTACATTTGAAAGACCTGCACTTGAAAGTTCAGAATAAAGTTTTGGATAGACAAAACCACCTGTAATAACGCTGTTTTTTGGTGCATCAAGCAAATAAACATTCTCGTTATCAGTACTCATATCTTTGAACGAGCCATTCTTTGTCCATTTTGGTTCGCAGAGGTAGTCTCCAGAGAAGCTCATATACTCCAGGATGTTATTATCAAGTAGCTGCTTAGACTGCAGGATGAAGTCTTGATAAGGCATACCATCCTTAGAAAGGATTTGAGCAAGAAGGAGAGTAGCTGAGCGCGAATATATCTCAGAGTTGATGTCAGAAGTGAAAGTTGGGAACTCATCAGTACCCAAGATAATGAACACATTATTATCAAACTTAGAATAAGGTGTCTCTCTAAAGATGGTATTCATCGCATCATGGAAGCCGTAGCCACCTGTTGCCCCAATAGTGTTTGGTGAAGTCATCTTTGTAAGATAGTCAATCCACTTACCAAAGTCGGTCGTTGGTGAGAGATGTCTATTTCCCTTCTGAGAAACTGATGTCACAGAGAACTTCGCCTGAGAATCCTTTGATACCTTTTCGCTTATGCCCTGGAAAGCATTAACAAGGTTGCGCACAAGTAGACGGTCCTTATCAAAGAACACAAGGTGGACATTTATATTCTTGCTATTCTCAATGAGTCGATCGAGTTCTGCCACAGCAACATCTCCACCTTTTACATTAAGCATATAAGTCTTCTTCCTGTCCCATACAGACAAAGGAAGGTTTATTGGCACTTTCTGGTCTGTCGACGTGTTTGTCCAATTTCCATCAGCAGTAAAGAGAAGTTTAGAACCCAATGGGAAACCAGCAAACTCAGGATAATTAGCATCCAACAGATAAACGTGATTCTGTCCTACCATTGCAGTGAGGTCAGCAGGAATCCACCCGAGTGCTGTACGAGTAGAGTCAGAGAGCGAAGGACGATCAGAAACAAGTATAGCCTGTTTACTTGCATCGTACTTATAAGCATACACAATCTGACCAGCTACAAGCTTTCCCTTGCTCTTATCGAGGAAGAAAGGATCGCTATAGAGGTTCAGAGAGTCAAGAGTAAAGAATCTCTTTATATTTGACAATCGTGATACAGTGGATGCACCAATTCGATAACGTACTGGGAAGTTGTTATCTTTAGACACAAAGGCATGATTATACTCCAGCACGCTATTCTTATCAATCCATCCTACGAATGGTGAATTCTTAGCATCTTTAAAGTGAGTTCTTGAACTGAAAAGTGGTGCAAACATACCCTTAGGCTGTCCAAGCAAGCTCTGGTTAGCAGCAACAACCTTATAGAATCCGTTTTTCTCACCAATAACATAGAATGGTGCACCAAGCTTCTGTTCACTCAGGATGCGCTGTGCATACGGTCCAGCGTATGCCTTGTTATGGTCACGATCTGAGAAGACAATATGCACATCCTTATTGTTGTGTGTCTTCTGCTTTCGTGTATCTTCTGTCAGGTAATTAAAACTCTTTTTACCGACCGCATGTGTCTTATCATATCTTCCCACCTGTGCCAGACTACTCTGAGCACCTAAAAAGAAGAATGCAAGACCTGCTATAATATGGAACGCTTTCATATTTCCTAATTTTATTTTCCTGTATTTCTTTGAGTTACTTCAATTTTTGTAATATGATGGAAATCATCTACCTTCACATCGTCAATAGTCACACGTCCGTAACGATTACTCTCGAGGAAGTGTAATCCTTGACAATAGTCTGGGAATACATTATAACGCTCGCCATTGATGTGTACAACGACTTGATTACCATTACCACCGAGATAGTTATTAATAATGAAATTACGATGTGCATAGAATGCTTCCTTATCTCTTGCACCCGCATTGGCAATAGCTTGTAAATGCTTCTTGATACCATTCTGTACCATAGCCAATGTATCAATAGGCTCAGGTTTTGGCTGGTCAGCCTCATCAGCTGGATTCTCGATAATGTCTTCAACCTTTGGAAGGATAGTTATGACATGAGATACAGGATACAAAGTTGTATTAGTCTTCAGTTTGATGAGATATTTACCAGGCTCGTCATACTTATAAACTACCTGACGCTCAAAAGCATCAATAGTTCCACTCTCACCGAATTCCCAAAGCCAACTTGTCATACCGTCACCTTCAGCTGAGAATACGAGTCGCTCACCTGCATAACCTTGTGTTGGTCCGACAATCTTAGGAATAGAATCAACTGCTACAGTGTCCTTGGTAATCTTCACAATATCAATAGTCTTTTCTGTGACAACCTTACCATCAACCTGTAGTGTGATGAGGTACTTTCCTGCCTGTTTGTAAACATAACTAATGTTAGGCTTACCAACGATACTGTCGCCATTACCCATTTTCCATAATACTCTCTTGTCAACAACTGCCGCAGAGTCATTAATGGTAAACTTCAAAGGCTCGTTTACTTCCAATTGACTATTCGCATTACTGTCCTGAATGAAAAAGTCAAGATTCTTGTTGACGTTGCGTGAGGGGAGAAGCAAAGCCACCAATAATCCGACTACAGCCAGTGCCGAAACGATAGCCAAAATGATTTTTTGTCTTTCAGTCATAATTATTGTTATTTAATTGTTATATCATAAGGAGTTTAATTTGTTAATTGTTAGCCACATATAACTTGGTTGTAAACCGATGCTCTATATTCATAGCAATAGGATTATGGAGAGCATACGTTTCTTGTGGATGAATGAGTTTTATCAACTATTCCAGCAGAAAGGTAGACGAGAAACCAGGCAAAGCCAACAAAAGCCTTATCTAATCTTAGTCTTCATTTCTTCGAGAATCTTTTTTCTGTCTTCCGTATTCTTGGTTGTCCAATAGAGTTTCTGCTTTATGTCGAAATAGTCTTGTATCGTTTTGAATGCACGCATACAATAGAGATATTTCGGATCATAAGAATGTTTGCGATAGTTGTCTTGCAGCTGTGTCATACGATCTTTTATCTCACTGATACGCTGTGTCTGCTGTATCTCGAAGTTAAGCGAATCAATATCCTTCTTCAGCGTAATCAGTTTCTCACTCATTTCCTTCTGATCTTCAAGAATAGCCTCGGCATCATTGATTTCTGTCACCGCATTACCTGTAATGGATTCTGGAATAGGTGTGACATACTTACAAAGGAGGATATAGAGTAAGGCCACAGAAAAGCATAACAAAAGCGTAAACTTAATACTGGACCATATCTTTTCGTCTCTTGTCATAATAATAAATTATTAATTTCTTTTTCTATTTAAAATTTCCGTTGCCTTCTGAATCTGTTCCATAATGTAGTCTAAGTCACGTTTTTCATCAAAGTAAGTCGCAGTGGTTTCCTGCGTAGCTTGTAGTTGATCAAACAGCGTTTTATAGAGAACATAGTTGGTGGTATCATTATCACCACGATAGATTTCATCCTGCATGTCTTGTCTGTGACGAGCAATTATCATCTGATATTGCGCCTGCTCATTATCCGTACGCTTCTCAGTAACAAGATTGTTCATATCCTTGAACATTTGATCCATGCGGAAATTATAGCTTGCCTGCTTACGGAATACTTCATCGTAACGCACTTTCTTTTCGTCTACCATATTGATTCCACGTTCGGCAGTTTTCAATGTGCAAACAGCAAAGAGTACGAAAAGCAATAGCGTGAAGCTAAAGATGAAAATAAAAGAATTCTTTGCCTGACGGCGTTCTTTTCTATTTCTTTCTACCATTGTCAAGTGTATCTGTTAATCCCACACCTTCCATGACTTGCGCTCACTCTCAGAGGCCTTGCCATTGTTATCTTCGCTAATAATAATATTCTCCTTGATGAGTCCAACGTATTCGAGTTCGCTCAACTTATGGAAAAGCGTATCAATTACATTGAGGAATGCTGCAATGCTCACAAAGAGAGTATTCAACTCAAGATGATTATAGCTCAAATGAGCAATATCGCTTGTCTTGTGCATAAAGTCAGACGGCTTAATATTTGTCCACTCATCAAAGTACTGCAATAGTGTCTCAAAGTCCTTCTCAGGTAAAGAACGGAGTGAAGTGAGCAGAAGATTAGCTAATGCATTTGCAAAGCGTACAGTATAGATTGGAGGCTGCTCAGCTGCAATATTCTTCAATTCAAAGCAGTGCTGGCTATAGAAATTCTTCACCACATCGCAAAGAGCAAAAGTATTATCTGCAAGCATACTGCGGTGAGGGTTAGAAATATTCTTAGCATATACCTTGAGTGCATTGCTGTGAATACGCTCAAGTGTTTCTGTCATATTCTCTAAAGCATGCATAGCTCTCTCAGAACAGTTGATACGCTGAATAGCCGGGATATAGTCGCTATCTATCGAGAAGGAACCACCATCAACGATAACCTTTCCTGCTACTATACTATTACCCTCAAGGAAGGCCTTATTAAGATTCTGCTCCAATACCAATTGCAAAGTAACCTCTGGTAATACGTAAGGATGATGGAGTGGGGTAGTTTCTGGATCTGGCACACCAACTGGTAACATCTTATAAGGATTAACAGTAAGGAGAATGCAGACTACCTGACGTGTAGAGAGATCAATCTCGATATCTTTGAGCGTACACTTTGGTGTGAAATCGCCATACAATTCCTTTGTAAAGAGAATATGGAAACCATTACGAGTCACCGCATTACATGCTCTAAGTTCTACTGATAAAGTCTCTGCAGACTCACCCTTAATATCCATGTCAATAGAACATTCTTCTTTTTCAGACTTATCACCGAATCCATAGTTATAGCTTGTCAGTTCCTCTTCACGGTTCTGTCTTAGCATTTCAACTACATTGTAATATGTCTCAAAGAAATGGGTATTATTAATTTTCTGGCCGTTAACCCAGTTTATTGGCAAATGCTCAATCTTCTTCATGTTGTATCTGGTTTATGCTTTTTACTCGTTTTATATAGATAACTTGATTTTTCTTTATTTTGTTTTCTGTGGCTGTGCAACGTGGGTCCAGCATCCGAATAAATAGAGGATAGCGGAACCATCGGCTCGTATAGAAAATCCAACCACTTTCAGCACCTTCCATATTGATTTCAATCTGTGCTTGTGGAAAACGACGATTTTGGTCTTCAACAAGCCAGTCAAACCAGTCTCCTAAAGCGATACCCTCAGCCAAGCGAACAGAAAGGGATGTATAATCGAAATCACCAACCTTTCGTTTAAGTTTCACCTTGACAGTTAATGCCTTGAAAGTATCGAGATTGTCCCAATAGTTTCGATTAAATCCACTATGATTGATTCTCCACAAGTCGTAGATTGCTGGTTGTATGTTTCGGAAATACTTGAAACTACGGAAGACGAAGTAAGGAATCATAAACCAGCAGACAGCTGTCATCGCCCAAGGGGTATATTCCAATCCTCCGCTAATCCAGTTGAATACAAGATAGTAAATCCACATTCCGATAATACCTGAGAGCACTGTTACGAGAAGTTCGATAGACATATCATCGTTCTTCTTGCTAATGACCACGCGCAATGCCCATAGATAGAAAAATCCGAGAATGAGATAAGAAGTAACAGTCAGTACAAGTCCTCCCCACACATATTCATTCTTCAAATAGCCGAAGAGAGAAGGAAGTCCAAGGAAAAGTCCTGCTAAAAGAGCAAAGACAATAATCCTCTTCATGCCCAGCTGCTGTCGAATAGACTTCAGTGCTCCCATAACGAACACCATGACCATTGCAAGAAGCGGAGCCAATAAGTATTTCAAAAAGAAAAATATTAAAGGTTTCATTATTTCTTCTTATAAATTCGTATCATAACCTAAATAATTCTGTCCTAAGACGAGTTCTGTATTTGTCGTGACAGTATATATTATCTTTATATCTCTGGACGAAATGAGAAAGAACGACAGCACATACTTTACTGTTTCTATCTGCTTTTTCAATACACTTTCTTTTATAGTATCATGAAAGCAGAGATTTACTTCAACATCATCCAACTCACATAGTAATTGTCCATCAAGTCCTGAGTCAACCCCCAACATACAATCACCCAAGCTAATGTAAGGAAGATTCTCTTCGTAATGATAGACATATCGTATCTTAGCGTCAATAGCACAGACTACTGAAAGTAATTCTTCCAATGCAGAAAGATTCTCCTTGTAATGCTCTACCTTGAGAAGACACAAAAACATCTTGTATCTTTCGTCAACAGTAAGAGGGGCTGTCTTCGAAAAGAAAAGACTGGTGACATTCTTGATAATAACATTCTCAGACGGCCTTTCAAATAAGGATAACTGCCGTTCAAAGATACGTACACTATCATGGAACATCATTGTGTCGAACGGAGAGAAAAAGTGTATCGCCTTCTCTGCCTTCTTCCTATTCTCTCGAATCGCTTCAACAACCTCCTTGTTGCTCATTCCTGGTGAGCTAAGAGAAATAGGGTGGAACATAAACTCAGGCAACTGATGATAAAAACCATTTCTTGCAAGGTTAAGTATCAGTCGTTCCCTTAATTGTCCATCCTTATAGACTTCCTCTTTCTGCAACTCGATAATATCTTGAGAGTTCACACGGCTATTCATTCCGTGAGTCACAACAACGGTCTTATCAAGCAGATCCTCCCCAGTAATAAACTGCAGTTCAGCATAGAAGACTTCCGCAATAAGATGACGTGCATCACTATTACTGAATCCTTCTAAATCCCTGTTAGAAGTTGTTATGCGTGATTCCATTGCAGATTTCCATCTTTATAGGTTGCTATTATGTGGTCGCCAGGCTTGATAGTCTCTGAGACAATCAGCTTGGAAATAGTCTTTTTCAGATAAGTTCTCACTACACCTGCAATAGGACGCGCACCATACTGTGGCGAGAATCCTTTGGAGGTAAGGTAGGCTATTGTCTCTGGTGCTAAATCCAACTGAATATCCTTCTGCTCCAATAACTGCTTCTGCAGGCGTGAGAATTGGAGAAGGAAAATCTGCTGAGCAACCGCCTCGGTAATAGGTGAGAAAGGTACAACCTCTGTCAAACGACCAAGAAACTCAGGACGGAAGTACTTCGACATAACCTCAATCAGTTCGTTAGAGGTTGGCTGATGTCCCTTCTGAATTTGTTCAGCAATCCATTGACTACCAATATTAGAAGTAAAGATGATGATAGAGTTGGAAAAGTCACCTTCACGTCCTAATTTATCATGCACCTTACCCTCATCCATAATCTGCAGGAAGATATCATAAACACTACTATGTGCCTTCTCAATCTCATCAAAGAGTACAACTGAATAAGGCTTCTGGCGGATTTTTGTCACAAGCAAACCGCCCTCTTCATAGCCTACATATCCTGGAGGAGCACCATACAGCAAGGCTGCAGAATGCTCTTCCTTGAACTCCGACATATCGAAACGAATCATTGCTGTGTCATCATCAAAAAGAAGATCGGCTAACGATTTCGTCAACTCTGTCTTACCCGTACCAGTAGGACCAAGGAAGAAGAATGAACCGATAGGCTTCTTTGGGTCACTCAGACCACTTCGTGACTCGATGATAGCATCAGAAAGGGTACGAATAGCTTTATCCTGTCCCTTAACTCTTTCGTGCAACTTGGTTTCGATACCCAAGAGTCGGTCTTTCTCTTGTGCCTGAATCTTTCCGATTGGGATACCAGTGTCATCTGCCACAACTGATTCTATTTCTAATGAGCTAACCTTCTCAATACCTTTCTGTGAAAGGGCAGAAAGTTCGTTCAACATCTTACCAAGCTTATCTAATTTCTCCTGTGTTGAATCATCATCCGTCAGAACGAAGTCGTCTTCTATCTTTGAAGTCAAAACAACACTCACCTTGTTAAAGATTGTATGATAAAGCAGATGTAAGTCGAAATCACTCACATCTTCTACCGGCATTGCCTTGTACTTCTCATACTGCTCCACAAGTTGCTCTACAATACCTGCAGCATTCTTATTGCTCAGTCTTACCGAGGCTGCGGTACTATCAATGAGGTCTAATGTTGAGGCTGGTTGGCTCTTTTCCTTGTAGTATCTGTTAGAAAGATTATATGCACTTATGAATGCCTCCTCTGTCATTGGCAGACTATAATAAGCCTGCAGAATTGTTCTATGTTTTAGTAATGCACTGCGAAGAATATTCGGCTCGAGTTCCTCTACATTTATAATATTCAGTCTATTTGCAATAGAATGTTTCTCAATGTGCTTACGGAAAGCATCCATAGAGAGAACCATCAGCAATGTGACTGCACCATCGCAAATTTGTGCATCAAGGTTGTTGAGTATATAGGTGGCTGCCGTTGGGTTACCACTTTCGAGTAACAACTGCAAGTCGTCAATAACAAGCACACCACGACTCTTTGCCTGATTCATCTTCTGCAGTAAACCTGTTAGTTTTTGGGTAATCTCCGTTTCATTGCCCGATTGTGCAAGAATCTTTGATGTGTTCAGCCCGACCAACGATGTCTGGTTGATAATCTCATCTTGGTTGATTTCCATTTCATGGGCAAGTGCTCTGATAATACCCGTCTTACCAACACCCGGTGCACCTACAAGCAGGATACCTTGTCGTTCAGAACGTTCCAACGTTTCCAATATCAGACGTATTTCCTTGCTACGACCGATAATAGACTTACCTTCTTCTAAGAGTTCTGCTCGGCGGAGATCAGATACGTACTGGATAGAACTACCCATATCCATCTCTGCAACTGGAGATAAAGGAGAGGTTGAAGCCTCAAAATATTCCATTATCTCATCCTCTGTCACACCGATTGATTCTATTTGCTGATGGGAATAAACCACACCATCTCTGACAATTGCTGAGAACACACACAAGGCATCAACAGAGTCTGTACCAAGTTTTATCTTTGAGCGTTCTGCCTCATCAAGTACTGTCTCAACCTCGTGGTCGGCGATTATCTCACCTGCATCATGCTCAACACCGACATACATCTCACGATAAGTCTCAAACCAATCGCTGATATAAGTCACTTCCTTTTGCATCGAGTTCAGGATCTCACGCAAACCAGTCTGTTCAGTCAACATAGCGATAACAAGATGAGCTACACCGAATGATAGGTGCTTATCCTGATGTGCCATTGCCTTGGCTAACTTAATAGCAGCTATGAGGCTATTGCTGTAATTTTGTGTATTCATACGAAAAATATCTTGTAAGGCGTCTTATTGATAGAACGCTTTGAAAGTTCGTCTTCTAAGAAACTTGTCATTGCAGGTAAATCGACTTTCTCTTCTTTACTTGCACCTGAAAGTTCTATTCTTACTTCTGTTGTACGGATAATACCACGTCGCACATCGTTTGAGATAGCTATACCATCTCTGATATCTACAGATTTCGCCAATTTCCCTAAACTACAAAGTACGAAACTCTTTATATCTTCACGCGTAACAATACGGTCCTTTGATAGCAAACCATAACGGAGTCGATTAATCAGATCACGTTCTGAGTCGTGAGCATTACCTTGTTTTGTCGTCGTCTGGAATAACAACCCACTTGCAGAGAATTTCTCATTCTCCGCTTGGTAGACTACCGTACGACTATCCAAACCATTAGCAACTTCGGCATCAGTAGTCCAATAACTCACCTCTACCTCTGATGTCTTCTTGTAAGGCTGTGTAAATAGAAAAGCACGAGGAATACTCTTATCTTGAGTGAAATCGTAGATGCTCTTTTCTATGTTCTCTATATTATTATAGAGATTGTTCAGCTGATCCGTGAGCGTATCTATCTCCATACTCTCAAAAGCACTTCCGTCTTCATGGATTAACTGAATTAGTTTGTTAATCAATATACGGGCATTGTCTGAATCAAATCTTTCTATGTTTCCAAAGTAAAGGCTATAAGTACCTGTAGAGGACTCATTATAATTCCGCACAATATCCACGTACTGGTGGTTAGCATCATCATGAAAAGATTCTACATTGAGCAGGAAACGATTTTCTTTGCATCGTAGAGCTACGATATTACCTTTTCGTGCAAAATCATGTTGTATTGTTACCAAACTACGATTGACAACTGGATAAGTATTGAGTAGAAAACGTACTTTCCCAAAATCCACATGATTAAACATCACTGGAAATTTCAACTTTAACCATACCAGTTTACTGCTTTCATCGTCTCCCTCTTCAGAAACTTCCCATTCTGATGGATAGGTACTGAAAGGATTAGATGAGAGGGCTTTTGAATCAAGACTTATCTGAACATAGTTTTTTGCATAATAGTCACTAATCTCATTAAAGTAGTGATATTTCTCACTGTGTTCCAGTGGGAACTGTGGAACCGATACTTCTAATCTCTCTCCAGCTCCATCATAAACATGCACATCTCGCAAGAAAGGTGTGAGATTATTGTCTTCCAAAAGAATACACAATATCAGTTCATGAGTTGAGCGTAGTAGGCTCTGCGTCATTTCCAGACCTATCCACACAACACCATCTTCTGACGGCACTACTACGTTTGGAAGTTCTGTTTCTTGCAGACTACCCTCATACGAATACATTACCCGACTATCGTAGGATAGGGCCTTTATCTTGGCATTTACTAAAGGGTAATTACTTAGAGGAGAGAAGTCAAGGTCTACCCATCCCTTTTCAAACATCATCTTCCTCGTATAAAAACGATCTGTTAATGTTAGTAAGCGAGACTCGTCACTCTTAGGTTCCACACTCAACAAAGCATGAGAAGGCATTGGAAGTGACCACTGCTGAGGCACTAACAAACATGCTAAACGATACAGAATATTTGAATCAGAATCAGATATATTCTGATGAAGTCTACTACTATTATAGGCTATTACGTCGAGAATTAAATCAATAACGGGGTCCATCTGCCTCAGATCTGTGATATTCCACAAGTCCATTGCAAATCTCCGAAGACGTTCTTTTATACTCTGTTGCCTTTTATCTATCATATTTTATATTCATCTCTAATAATGATGTATCTCATTTGTGTGAGCTACTTAGTCCTTTAACAAGGCTATCAACGGTTTAAATACTCATTCCACCATCACGCGTGCATACTGAGCTTGTACGGGATAATACTTTGGCGTCGTTAAAGCGGGCTACCATACAAAAAGTGAATCGTTTCTCATATTGTCCATAGTTCTTTTGCTGTCACACGACGTGCAACAGAAGAGAAGTAACAAGGGTGTTATGTAGTTCAATATGTTTATTCGTTTCATCTTCTTATATTACACTTTCCTTTCTATCAGCCAATCTTACTGTGATATTGGACTTATATAAAGATGTGTATTAAAGTTGAAGTGCTGGTCATTTCTTACAATAAGACCACTTACCCACAAGCGTACACGCTTTCGAGCATTAGGGAACTTATCTCTGACATCTTCCTCAACCTCAGTAAGTTCTACTCTTACATGGACGTCTTTTAAACGAGGTTCATACTTAATTATAGTGGCTTCCAATGACTGTCTGACCTTATCTTCCCAGTCTTCGTTTTTCAAAACTTGATTGAACTCCAAGTCCCATATAATCGAACCGTAATCCTCTCTTCCTTCCACTTCTCCATGACGAGAAACCACCAACATCATGAGATGCTGGGCAATTGACTCCTCATAGGAGCAGCGTTGGATTTGTCCATTTAAAGCCCCTGATAAATCCAAAGGCAGTTTTAGATAGTTCATATCACACCAAAATATTGTACAAATATATATTATTTTTAATAGATATGGGCAACTTTTTTCTGTTTTTAATATTTTATAAGTATTTAATTGATGAAGTTCTCTACCTAAACAAGAGATTCTCTTCTCATAAAATAAGCTTTAACGCTGTATCTAAAATCAACTTTCAGTATTATAAATGTTGTAATAGCTGAAAAGTTATTTCAAGAGCAATCTTCTTATTTACTGATGACTTGTCACGTTTTACATTATGAAAAGGTATAAAGCTATGAATTGATATAAAAAAATGAGGTTCTTCAGCAATGTGGAGTCATACCTTTTGAGATTAGAACTTTGAAGAAACGTCACACAGAGAAATAGAGAGCACAGAGGTTTTATATAGAAGAAATCGTTAGGCACAGAGGCACTGTTGGTGCGTGGAGCATCAGAGGATATTTGCGAGTTTTATTAATGCTTTTGTCTACTTCATTACAAAGTTGTGGTTTGCAAGATTTCTTAAAACGCTTTTTACCAAAGCTATCAGCAACACGTACACTACGCCTCTGTCGCTCTTTGTGCCTTCGGCACCTCCGTGATATTGTCTTTATGCTTTCACCTCCGTGTTCTCCCCCTCTCTGTGTGCCTTTTATATGTAGTAGGCTTACTTTATCACTCCATATTTCGGAAGAACCAACTTTAGTTATTGATAATGTTAAGCTATTCATCTATGTATTTAGAGCAAAATTAGAATTGCACAGAACACTTACGAATTAAACCCAAATCTCTAAGTTTGCAATATAAATTACAAACTTAGAGATTTGGGTTTAAGAGATGTCTGTTACTTAGAAACTATAATTTTTGTCCATGTCCTTTTCCTGTATTCTCTTCAAAGAAGTTAGGACTATATTCATCACCCCTCTCATTGCACATCATTGTGTTTTTAAAAGGACGGATAAGTCCCGAGTTAATTCCATAAGTTTTTCTTTGGAATCCTCCATCTTTATACTTAGAGTTGAATACACGTGCATAGACACCACTGATAGTATTATGGAAATCATATTTACCTGAGCAAAGATATGTTCCAGCAACTAAGTAACTACGGATATCCTTGGCTGTCACTTCTCCCTGTGCTGGCAATCTACGGACAACATTGTACTCCTTATTATGCTCCCACCATTCGGGGTTAGTAATGTCATCCATCTTCAGAGGAGCATCGCCAATCCAACGGCTTGTAATTTCTATATAGCTTTTTTCGAGATCATCGGGATTTGCATCTACTTTACTGTAATCCCATTTATATGCACAACAAATCTTATTTCCATAAACAGAGTTCTCTGCAAACCTAATACTATAGATTACTTTTTGATCATTTGGTCTATAGATGTAAGAATTGAATCCCTTGATGTTTCTGTATCTAAAATTATCCTTAATCTCCTGCAATTGATGATCAAACTCTCCTATGTTCTTACTTGCATCAGCTGCATTATCACAAACTACCCACGATGTTCTGTTGTCAGAAAGTCCAACATAGGTGGTTTGATAAGCATATAGCGTTACCCATTCCTTCCAAGGAGAGGTTGGATCTGTAAAGTCTTTGGTCCAAAGGAAATCTCTCGTTGGGTCCTTTTCCCCTTCGTATGGGAAAAGAACGGTCATTTCGTCAATTGAAGGCAAATGGTAACCCTCTGGCATGAAGTTAGGACTCACTGCGTCTTCATATTTAAAGAAATAATTGTCATCAGCTACATATATACCCTTAAACCATTTGTTTTTCAGCCTTGCACCTTTAACATAATCACTTGTCCACCATGTTTTTGGAGCCTCAAGATTGTGTTCTGCAGAACGCTCTAATATGTTTAAGAAGTTGAAACTTGGAAATGGTTCAGGTTTATTCACGCTAAGACTGAACATCTTCACCTTACTTTCGTCATTTTTAAAATTATGTCTGCTCCAGAATGGACCTTGCTTGTTATCTTGCTTAATGATGTAACCACCATTGAGCGAACCCATCGTTGTTTCAGCTACAGATTTATCTTTATTAGGCATACCCCAAACATACCAAACATAATAACTGTTAGCACCCTCTGTCACCTCCTCAGCATTATCACCTCTTAATATAATCTGATATTTATCAGCATTCGGTTTGTTTTCTGAAGCGACAGGTGCAGTTGATGCCCATAAATCCTTGAGCGACTTGTCGCTTACTGGATTTTTTGTCTCAACGTTACGCATCAAGAACACACCCACTGGATTAAGTCCTGTCGTATTAAAGAAAAAGTCTTTATCATTAGTAACAGTGTTATCACGCTTTAGTTTTAACTTCAATAATGTTCCTATAAACTTAAAGTTAAACTTCAGGAAAGCGGTCGTTTCTCCAGCAGTAGTGGCTGTTTTCACAGCACTATAGTCAGAAACAAATGGAATTGCCACTTCACCCTTATTCGCTTGATCTATAACAGTGGGTTCAAAGCTAACCGCTTCACAATCTTGGCTCGCTCCAAGTGCTCCCTTTAGAACCTGCTTTCCTCCGCCAGCAACTCCACAGACTTTCCAGTCGTTACCAGAAATGTTTTCTGGTGCCGTACCATGTTGCCAAGCTACAGCTACACGTCTTTTAAAATCTCCTTCCAGTTTTATTTGCTGACCATTCTTTTTAATAGTCCAATCCAATGTGAAATGACCTAATTGTCCTGTTGTTGTGTTTACAAGATAACAATTTGCAGTGAATGTTTGGTCTCCGCTAACCTTTCCTTTGCCGTCTAATCTTACAGCTCTGGTGTTGACAGCTCTTGTATTCACTAATTCTGCCATTGCTTTTTGAGTTTCTTCACTCTCTAATGCAGCACCACCAAGGTTAATGTTCACATAAGTAGTATCGAATTTAGCACTATTGGTTTTAGGGTCTACACTCTTTCCGCCATCATCAATCAGAGCTAAATCTTGTGAACATCCAACGAAGCCTAACAAGCAAGTTAAGCAAAGAATGTTTAATAGATATTTCATACTTTCTTTTTTTTTAATCGGTCGTTATAATTTATTACTTTAGGCTATTCTTATCACCATAAGCCTTATTCATCATCATCCGTTATTATTTCAGGATCAGGCAAGTCTTGCACGTTCGCATCTGAAATAGCAAGCATAGTATTGCCCATCACAGACTCAGTGGATAACTTAAGAACTTCCACCTGAGGTGGAAAATACTGTAGTCGTACGCTTTTGTTTTTTTTACTCATTTTTTTTAAGATTAAATTCTCAACTAGTAACTATTCAGCGATAAGGTGTATAAACTATTATTGATTATCAACAAGTTACATAAATAGATACAGACAAATTCTAATAAAGAATGTCATTTCGAGCCTTTTTTGCCACAATGTTAAGTTCATAAGTTCTTGATATTCAACGTTTATTATTGCTGAATAGTTACATAGCAATATGATAATCTTAAAAATACTTTAATTTTAGATGATTCCATTTCTATCTAATTAAAACTGTTTGAGGTCAAGTATACAAATTAGGACTTTTCTGCTATAATAATAAGCAACTGTATTTTAACCTTCAAAAAGTAATCTAAAGATAAATCCGAGATTTGCGAACATGTTGTCCGAGGCATCCGGGCAATATGTCCGGAGTAGCTGGAACGTTTGTCCGAGAATGCTGGAAAGGCTGTCCGAAGCCGTCGGACAAAAATATAAGAGCATTTTTATCAAGCTTAAATGAATAGAACCTTAAATTAAGACAGAGTCAACACCTACTCATAAAAGA
>ERZ773013.1070-NODE-1070-length-16721-cov-3.300192_pt1 | contig 16721 bp, 20 predicted proteins | sample MGYA00511670_ERZ773013 | MGnify/ENA primary metagenome ERZ773013 (study PRJEB29015, sample SAMEA2738120) | human oral metagenome | biome: human oral; feature: human-associated habitat; material: saliva | place: China | collected 2257 ... | reverse complement strand
AGTACGTACAGGCCCATTTCTTTTTTGAAAAAAACAAAGAAATTCGATATAATAAATCAGTTATATCAGGAAGAAATTCTCCGGAAGATAAAGAAAGAAGGATAAAATGTATCTCATTGATACTTATGATGTGATTGTCGTCGGCGCGGGACATGCGGGGTGTGAAGCGGCTCTGGCCGCTGCCCGCATGGGATGCCGTACGCTTCTTACGACGATTTCACTGGACAATGTGGCCATGATGCCATGCAATCCCGCTGTCGGCGGACCGGGCAAGAGCCATCTTGTAAAGGAAATAGATGCTCTCGGAGGGGAAATGGGTATCGCCGCCGATGCGACAGCTGTCCAGATGCGCATGCTGAACCGCGGGAAAGGACCGGCGGTATATGCCCTCCGTGCCCAATCAGATAAAGGCGCTTATCACCGCTATATGAAAAATGTGGTGGAAAATACGGACAACCTGGATCTGAAACAGGTGCAGGTCATGGATATCATCGTGGAAGACGGAAAGTGCGTGGGCATTAACACCGAACTGGATGAAGAATACCGAGCGAAGGCTGTCATCCTCTGTACCGGCACGTACCTGGACAGCATGATCATCATCGGCGACACTATGTATTCCGGCGGCCCCAACGGTATGCGCCCTTCTGTGGGGCTTTCCGCCAATCTGAAAAAGCACGGGCTGGAAATCCTCCGTTTCAAAACGGGGACGCCATCCCGCGTAGACAGGCGGAGCCTTTATATGGATAAAATGGAACTGGAAGAAGGCGATCCGGAGAATCATGCTTTTTCCTTTATGAGTGAACGGAAAGACAGAAATAAGCGGAACTGCTGGCTTACTTATACCAATGAAAAGACCCATGAAATCATCAGGGAAAATATTATGCGCGCCCCCAAGTATGCGGGAAAGATTCATGGCATCGGCGCCCGTTACTGCCCTTCCATTGAAGACAAGGTCGTCCGTTTTGCGGATAAAGACCGCCACCAGCTCTTTGTTGAGCCTGAGGGACTGGACACCACGGAAATGTACGTGCAGGGCATGTCCACCTCCATGCCGATCGATGTGCAGTATGCTTTCCTCCGCACCATTCCCGGGTTTGAAGATGTGAAAATGATGCGGCCCGCTTATGCCATCGAATATGATCTGCTCGATCCTCTCCAGCTCTATCCCACGCTGGAAGTAATCAAACTTCCCGGCCTTTATTCCGCGGGGCAGTCAAATGGTACGAGCGGTTACGAAGAGGCGGCTGCCCAGGGCCTTGTGGCGGGGATCAATGCCGCGCTCAAAATACAGGGAAAAGATCCGTTTATCCTTGCCCGCCATGAAGCATATATCGGATCTCTCGTAGACGATCTCGTCACCAAGGGCGCTGACGAACCGTACCGCATGATGACGAGCCGCAGCGAATACCGCCTCATTCTGAGACAGGACAATGCCGATCTCCGCCTCACCGAAAAAGGACATAGTATCGGTCTGGTGAGTGAGGAACGGTATGCCCGTTTCCTGGAGCGGAAAAAGAAATATGAAGAAGCCATGGACTATATCCGTACACAGCGTTTTACCCCGAAAGAAGAGATCAATCAGGCACTGGAGAGTATGGGAACCGCACCTCTGACGACAGGTACCGGGGCCGATCAGATTCTGAAACGGCCTGAAATGACCTATCGGAAAATGATGGAAATGCTCGGCTGTCCTGCTTTTGACGAGGAGGCTGTGGAAGAGATGGAAATCACCGTGAAGTATGAAGGCTACATCGCAAGGCAGGAAGCAGCCGTGCGGAAAGCTGCCCGCATGGAAAATGAAAAACTTCCCCTTGATATGGACTACCTGTCCCTTGACGGTATTTCCACAGAAGCGAGACAGAAAATGGATAAAATCCGGCCGCTCTCTCTGGGGCAGGCGGCGAGAATTCCCGGCGTTTCCCCGGCGGATATATCGGTGCTGATGGTGTATGTGAAGCAGCGCAAAGGAAAGAAAGGCGCGGAATAAAAAAATATTAAAAATAAAAACGGCAGGCCCTGTTTTGGGAATGAGGAATATGATTTTCCGGGCGGATACTATTTCTGTTTAAACCGTTTTTTTCAAAGGATGGGAACTATGTTATACTTGAAACCGGAAACGGTATCCGCCTGCCGGCGGAAGTTTTTGCATCATTGCTTGAAATATATGAATTGAAGAAAGGAATGTGTGCTAATGGATTCTATTTTTATCGTTGTGGCTTTTTTTATCGCTGTTTCACTTTTGAGTATCCCTTGTATGATGTATTATAAGAAAAAAGAGAAGAAGGAACATCAGCTTATCAGTGAAAACAGAGATCAAGCCGTGCTGCAGATCTATGGGGATCCCATCCGGATTGACGGGAAAAAGTTTTCCGAATATGAACACATGGGAAGTAAGCTTTCTTACTATACCGTAGTGCTTCCGGAAGGCCGCCATACGCTGGAGGCGAAGTTCCAGACAACATCCGCCGGTGTTTCGGGCAATCAGAATTATAAGACGCCGGAACCGATTCCCTGTGATTTGTTTTTAGAAAAAGGTTTTGTTTATACGGCGGGTATTTATTTCTATTCGCCCAAGAGCCGGTATGAGTATTACAAAGGGGAAGTAGGGGAAGCCGTTTTTTCAAAAGAATTGTCCGTAACAGGATCGACTTCTTATGGAACAGCGTATGTCATCGTATATAAGGATAAGGATGCGGACGGCAACTTGATCAAGGCGCCTGCCTGTCCTGAAGAATAAACAGGGCGCGGATCGGGTAAGCCTTTGCTGTAAACGGCAGTTCTTTTCGGTCCGCTGCTGAAACGGAGTAGAGTAATCTATTCCGTTTTTTATTACAGGAATATGATGGTGAGAATATCGTGGAAACAGAAATGATTGCAGTGCTTGTGCTGCTGGCGGCCATGGGATGCCTGGCACTGAGTATATATAAAGTAAAAGAATGGTACCGGAAGAATACCCGGACCGCAGATTCGAATGCCTGCGAACAGGAAAAAGTAAATTTGAAAATGATGGAACAGGCGAGACGGCGGGAGCAAGTCATCAAGCCTGAACCGCCGCCGGACGGATATACGGAAATCGCGGCTCCTTTCGGAGGGCATGGGTTGATGGATTTGAAAAATATGCTTTTGGCGGTTCTGCTGTTTGTCTTTTACGGACTGGCAGTGGAATATGCAGGTACGCATCCGTTTTTGAACGGCGGAGAGAAGCTTTTTATAGTATTTCTCCTTACAGTTCTTACGTGCTGCGCGGCCATCCGGATATATCGCAGGGTGTATTTCGGGTATCGTATATACCTGCCGGAAGATTCGCCGGGGATGGTTGTGTACAATTGGTACTGGGGGCGGCGCTTTTTTTCTCTGTACCGGATCCCGCCTTATAGAGGCTGCGTATCCGTCTGCTGTGTGGAACGGTATGAGGTGCGGGATGATGAAATCCGTATCTACGGAAAATTCGTTCATACCGGAACCGATGTCACCATACAGGGCTTTAATGATAAAGGGTTGCCCGTTGGGCGCTTCTTTGGCGAAGAGGATGAAAAACAAATTTTAAATAGGCTGGAAGCGATGCGGAAAACAGGTACGGGAAGCGAGATATGAGATAACAAAAAGCTGTCAGAAGGCGAAAGTCGGATTTTTGACAGCTTTTTCATTTGCTGATGAAAACGGCGCTCATGGCAAGGCGTCATCCGAAGCGAATGTGAAGGATCTGCTGTTGTGATGAAGAAAGCGGTAAGAAGATAAAAGCTATCAGCTGTGAGCTGCCAGCTATAAGCTGTTAGCTATGAGTTAAAAGCCGAAGCATATGATTTCCGTTAGGTGTCATACGAAACAACAGCAAAGGATCTGCTGCATAATGAGGGAAACGGAAAGTGTCATAATGACGAAGAACGTTAGGCGTCATCCTGAGCGGCAGCGAAGGATCTATTACCGTAGTGAGGAAGACGGTAAGATGTCATCCGAGTCATAGATTCTTCACTCCGTGTCATATTTCCGCTTTCCTGCTTTCTTACAAAGCATTCTTGTCTCCATTCAGAATGACGATTGAAGGAGAGAGTGTCATAATGAGGGGAACGATAAGGCGTCATAATGCGGTACTGATTTCTTCGTGAAAAGCGGAGTGTGTGAAGTGTTTTCGTTTGACATCTGATGGCCGTTTAGCTATAATTAGCATGTTATGGTGTGTGAATACACAGGACGCAGTAAGGAGGTGTTCACTGATGGCAAAAATGACATTCCAGCCTAATAACCACTGGAGAAAACATACCCACGGATTCCGCGCCCGTATGAAGACGAAAGCCGGCCGTATTGTTCTGAAAAGAAGAAGAGCCAAGGGCAGAAAGGTATTAAGTGCCTGAGTCAGAATCGAAGCAGGAGAAGAAGTATCCGCTTCACCGTGATTTCCGTATCCGGCAAAACAGGGATTACCGGCGTATATACTCGTCCGGCCGGCGTTTCAGCAACCGCGCGGGACTTATGTACGTGGTCAGGACGAAACGGGAACCTGTCCGGATCGGGTTTGTGACGACGAAGCGCATCGGCAATGCCGTGGCGCGCAACCGGGCAAGGCGCCTGATGAAAGAGGTTTATCGCCTCCATCGTCATGAACTTTCTTCCCATTATGAAGCCATATTGCTTGCCGCCGCTTTTCTGACGACAGCGACGTATAGCGAGGCGGAAAAGGCTTTGCTTGCGCTGTGGCGTAAAGCCGGCATGCTGGAGGGGGCATGATGAAGACGGTGCTGATCGTTCTTATTCGATTTTACAGGAAATATGTTTCTCCCCTGAAACCGCCATGCTGCCGTTTCACTCCCACCTGCAGCACTTACGCGCTGGAAGCGGTGGAGAAATACGGCGCGCTGAAAGGCGGATGGCTCGCGTTAAAGCGGATCTTGAAGTGCCATCCTTTCCATAAGGGCGGTTATGACCCTGTTCCATAAGGCTTTTCCGATAGGCAATGTACGGCGCTTTTGATAAGGCGCCGCTTTTTTCATCTTTCGCGTTTTGTTATCCTGTCACGCCATGAATTTTGCAGAGTTTCTGCATTTTTGTCTCATCCTGCTTTTGAAATTCAGAAAGCGGGAACATTTAGGCGGCTGAAATAGAGGCCGTATAAGGAGAAATTATGAATCTTGGCTTTGGCGGAGGCGGATCTGAGTTCCAGATTCCCGTACTCTCGACTATTGTAGGCATGATTGCCGATCTGATGCGCATCGGCCTGCAGGTTTGTTATGAATTTACTTCCGGTCTCGGATTTCCCAATTACGTCATCGCTATCGTCGTTTTGACGATACTCATTAAGACGCTGCTGCTTCCCCTCGCGGTGAAACAGATCCGTTCCATGAAAGCGATGCAGGCAATACAGCCGGAGATCCAGAAAATCCAGAAGAAGTACAGAAATGATCCTGCCATGATGCGGCAGGAAATGGGGCGTCTGTACAAAGAGCATAATGCGTCCCCCATGGCGGGATGCCTGCCGTTGCTCATACAGATGCCTTTCCTTATCGCGATGTACTATGCGATACAGGGATTCAACTATGACCCTCTCCATGCGGGTTTCCTCTGGATTGAAAGTCTGGCAGCGGAAGACGGCACGTACATCCTGCCTGTTCTTTCCGCCGCGTCCACGTTCCTTGTTTCCTGGCAGACGACGCCGAAAGACGCGCCGGGCAACCAAAAGACGATGCTTTTCATGATGCCTCTCATGATCGGCTGGATGTCTCTTCATTTTCCGAGCGGTTTGGTGATTTACTGGGTGGTGAGCAATATTTACCAGTTTTTCCAGCAGCTTATCATGTTCCGCGGGGAAAAGGGAAAGGAAATGATAAACGGGCCTTCGAAAAAAGGCGTAGTCACTGTCCATACCGATGAAGAGGCTGTGGCTAAGACAAAGAGGAAAAAGATTATCCGCAGAAAAATTATTAAAAAGGTAGCAAAGAAACCGGCAGCCGATGAAGCACCGAAGGCCGGTGATGAAAAAGAAAAAACGGCTTCTGCTGAAAAGACGGCAGAGGCCGGGGATAGTTCCGGGAAAGCGGAGGGATAACTATGAAAACTGTCAGAATTACCGCAAAAACCGTTGACGAAGCAGTGGAAGAAGGATTGAAGAAGCTGGGGCTTTCCCGCGCAGAAGCAGTGATCCGTGTCATTGAACAGCCCTCAAGCGGACTTTTCGGTTTGTTCAACAAGAAAGATGCCGTTGTCGAGGTCGGCGCGGCAGGATCGGAAACGGAAGATGTTACGGAGACTGCCGGGGACATGACTTCGGCTGCTGCCGGGGCTGCAGACGGAGAGAAAGAAACCGTTTCTGCTGCGGAGGAGCCGGGGGAAAACGTCATGGGCGGCGATACGGAAGAAGTTCTTACGGCGAAGAAGGAAAAACGCGGCCGTGAGGAAACTCCGTTTTCCGCGGAAGAGCAGGAAGAGGCCGCTGAAGAAGCGAAACGTTTCCTGACGGGCGTTTTCAAAGGAATGAAGATGGAAGTGCAGCTTGAAAAGATGGTGAATGAAGAACGCATTCTTTTCAACCTTCACGGCGAGGGTCTGGGCATCCTTATCGGAAAGCACGGCCAGACGCTGGACGCGCTCCAGTACCTGACAAATCTGGCGGCAAATAAAAATTTCCGCCACCATTACTTCGTGCTTCTTGATGTGGAGGACTATCGGCAGCGCCGCAGACAGACGCTGGAATCGCTGGCGCACCGCCTGGCGGATAAGGTGAAGCGTACAGGGGAAGAAATCCGCCTTGAACCGATGTCGGCGGGCGACCGCCGCATGATCCACCTGGCGCTCCAGAATGACGGCGCGGTATCTACAGAAAGCGACGGAGAAGCGCCGTATCGCTGCGTCGTGATTCGCGCGAAACAGTAAAAATGAAAAGCCTCATGGCGGAATGATTTCGATCAAACAGCCGTGAGGTTTTTTGCTGCGCGGGATCCGGAAATGCTGTGATCCGTTTCGTGTGCCTTTCTTTTGCGGTTCCCGCTTCTTTTGGGCTCCTCTTTATTTCGAGGCCGCAGGCGGGCAACAATATTTCATCAGTTGTGCTAAAATAACCATATACATAGAAAGGGGAGGTGGTTCGTTGTTCGCTTACGCGTTCACGTTCCTTGCCGCGCTTGCCGTGACGTTTATTCTCACGCCGGCCGTAAAAAATTTCGCGGTGCAGATCGGCGCCGTGGATAAGCCGGACGCACGGAAGGTGCATCACGGACTGGTACCCCGTTTGGGCGGGCTTGCCATATACGCAGGGTTTATGGTATCCGTCATTCTTACGGTGGGCTTTACTTATGAAATGACAGGGATCATGATCGGCGCGACCTGTCTTGTTTTTGTGGGGATTGCAGATGATATCGTGTCTCTTCCCGCCAAGGTGAAACTTCTCGGGCAGATCTTATCCGCCGCCGTGCTTGTGATATTCTTTGATGTGAATATTGACTGGATCGATCTTCCCTATGTGGGGATTATTGAATTTCCTCTCTTTATTTCCATACCGCTTACTATTTTCTGGATCATCGGATTTATCAATACGGTCAATCTTATTGACGGCCTTGACGGGCTTGCTGCGGGGATCGCCACGATAGCGTCTATTGCCATTGCCCTTCTCGCATTCCAGATGGGGCAGTGGGTATCGGCTGCCGCTATGGTGGCCATGACGGGGGCGTGCCTCGGCTTTCTGCAGTATAATTTCAATCCGGCTAAAATTTTCATGGGCGATACGGGATCCATGTTCCTTGGGTATGTGATTGCCGCGGTGTCGGTCATGGGATCTATGAAGACGGCGGCTGCCGCAGTCCTTATCGTGCCTTTGGTGGCGCTGGCCGTGCCCATTACCGATACGGTACTTGCTATCGTGCGGCGCAGGCAGTCAGGGGTGCCGATTTTTTCACCGGACAAGAATCATCTCCACCACCGTCTTCTGGCGGCAGGCCTGTCGCAGAAACAGGTGGTGCTGGTCATGTACGCGCTGACCGCTTTTTTCTCGGCAGCGGCGCTCCTTGTGGTGAGGCTGAATCCATTTCTCGGTGTGGCGGTGATCCTTCTCGCACTCGGGGTGTTTATTTTCTGGGCGAAGAAACTCGGCGTCATGAGAGAGGTCGTTCTTCCGCCGACGGAAAAGGATGAGAAATAAAAAAGGAATTGACAGAAACATTTCATTGTATCAGTTTGTTTTATGAAAAGGAGTAGTCCTGTGAAAGTCATGACGGTTTTCGGCACGCGGCCTGAAGCGATAAAGATGGCTCCTGTCGTGCAGTCGCTTCTGGCGCATCCCGAAATAGAAACAAAGGTCTGCCTCACGGCGCAGCATCGGGAAATGCTCGATCAGGTGGTGGATCTTTTCAAGCTGCCCGTCGATTACGATCTGGATATCATGAGGAGCGGACAGTCCCTGTATGACATCACTTCCCGCGTCCTTCGCGGACTGGAAGAAGTACTGGAAAAGGAAAAACCGGATTATGTCCTTGTCCATGGGGATACGACGACGACGTTTACCGCGTCGCTTGCCGCTTTTTACAAGCAGATCAAAGTCGGACATGTGGAAGCGGGGCTGCGCACGGGAGATCTGGCGGCCCCTTTTCCTGAAGAGGCGAACCGCCAGCTTACAGGAGTCCTGGCCAGTCTTCATTTTGCCCCGACAGAAACGGCGCGGGAAAATTTACTCCGTGAAAATAAAAAGGATGAAAATATTTTCGTCGTGGGAAATACCGTCATTGATGCGCTCCTTTCGACGGTAAAGAAAGATTATACTTTTGAAGATGAAGAAATACAGGCGATTGAAGAACACAAGCGCGTCATCCTTGTGACCACCCACCGCCGTGAAAATTTAGGCGCGCCCATGCATCATGTGTACCGTGCGCTCCGCCGGCTGGTGGAAACCGTACCAGATACGGAAGTGGTATTTCCTGTCCATCGGAATCCTCTTGTCCGTGAAGCGGTGGAGGAAGAGCTGGACGGCGCGGCGGGCATCCATCTTGTGGAACCGATGGAGTATGAGCCTTTCACGAATCTGATGGCGCGGTCCGCCCTTGTGCTGACCGATTCAGGCGGCATACAGGAGGAAGCGCCGAGTCTGGGGAAACCCGTTCTTGTCCTTCGCGATACGACAGAGCGTCCCGAAGCGGTAGAGGCGGGGACGGTAAAACTGGTAGGCACTGGGGAAGAGAAGATTTATCAGACGGCATACCGGCTGCTGACCGATGAGACGGCATATCATGCGATGGCGGAAGCAGTGAATCCTTACGGTGACGGCAGATCCGCCGGGCGCATCGTGGAGACGCTTTTGTATGCGGAGGGGATTTCTCATAAAAAACCGTCTAAATTTATAGCTAAGTAAATCCGCATATGTTACAATAACTTTGTATGGGTAGAGCTGTACGTATTTTGCGCGCAGTTTTTCATGATATGCACATGCCGGAGATGGCCATGAAGAATGCCGGAGGACAGGGAGATAAAGGAAAAGAGTTCAATCCGATGCGCAGTATCGCTGTGGCAGGCGGAGCGGGCATGACACTTCTTTCCTGTATCGGCCTCGGTATCTGGGGCGGGCTTAAGTGTGATGAATACTTGGGGACGTATCCTTTCGGCCTTATCGGGTTATCCCTTTTGGGCGCCATATCCGGATTGTGGGCCATAATTAGAAAAATGATAGGAAAGTAAGAAATGAAGTATGATACGGTATTCCCTGCTTTTGCGGATAGAGTGGTCAGCCGTCTGGCAGCCATAGGCGCTGTCGGCGCGGCCGCCGCGTTTTTGAAGTGGGAATGGACTGTGGCGGCAGGATTTGCCGCCGGCGTCGTATTTCATATTCTTTTTTTCTTGTACATGAAACAGCGTTACATCCACTGGGAGAAAGAAGAGCGGGACGCGGCCTACATAGGCCAGATGGGCGCCGCGCTTGCAGGCTCCCGGCTTTTTGTGGAAGCGGGGCTGGCGGCGGCGGTGGTTTTGTGGACACCGTTTTCCATTCTCGGTTTCCTGGCGGGCTTATTGTCACTGTTCCCTGCTACTATCTGGGCAAGGCAATAGTGTGGAATAAGAATAATAATATTTTCCTGACGTCCAAAACAGAGAGGGGGTGAGACTATGCATCTTCATACGGGTACACATGTGGTTGCACAGCTTTTCGGAATGTCGGTCAATCTGGATACGATTTTTACACAATGGCTTACTGCTCTCATAGTATTTATTATCGTCTTTGCTGCGAGCCGGGGGCGTTCGCTCGTTCCAAGCGGTATCCAGAATGCGGTGGAAATGATCATTGAGCCGCTATGCTCCCAGTTTGAGAAGAATATGGGATCGCATTACAAAAAAGTTGTTTATTTCCTGCTGACGCTTTTCATGTTCATCTTTGTGGCCAATGAGATCGGGCTTCTGCCGACAGCCCATCTGACGGCGTCTCCGACAAATGATGTGAATACGACCCTGGGGCTGGCACTGACCGGCACATTATGTATTCATTTCGTTTATATCAGGAACAGGGGATTCGGCAAATGGCTGAAACATTTCTTTGAACCGATGCCGCCGTTCGTGATCATCAATATCGTAGAAGAACTTTCCCGGCCGATCACCCTGGCGATGCGTCTATTCGGCAATATTCTGGCAGGGGAAATCCTGATGGAAATCCTCTACGCGTTGGCACCTGTGCTTGTACCTTTGCTCTGGGTCGTGTTCAGCCTTGTGGTCGGGCTGATCCAGGCGTACATTTTCACTACGCTGACTTCCATTTATCTCAAGGAGAGCGTGGAGTAAGTGAAGATGTGCAGGTGAATGGGAGCGGCACTCCGTAAAATGCCCGGCGCCGCCCGCGAAACGGTACTCATTATATCCGGAAAAACCGGGACATTACATTCTTAGGAGGAATCATTACCATGGATCAGACTATTGTTGTTCAGTATTCCCTTATCGCATCTGCGCTGATTGCCGCAGTTGCCGCATTTGCAGCCGCATTCAGCGATTCTAAAGTAGCATCCCACGCTATCGACGGCATGACCCGCCAGCCGGAAATTCAGGGGCAGCTCTTCACTTCCATGCTTGTCGGCATCGGCCTGGTAGAATCTATTCCGATTATCGCTATCGTTATTTCTCTCGTCCTCGTATTCGCCAATCCTTTCCTCGGCTAATTCCAATTCATTGTTAGCCTAAGGAGGGGATTTCATTGGTAGAATTAAATGGTACGCTGCTGATTTCAATCCTCAACTTTATCATTCTCGTTGCCGTTTTGGCACATTTCTGCTATAAGCCGATGCTGAAGGTCATGGATGACCGCAGGAACAAGATCCGGAATGATCTGGACAGCGCGGCCCGGTCCAGCGCGGAGGCGGCCAAGCTCAAATCCGATCTGGAAGCGGAACTTGCCAATGCCCAGGTCGCCGCACAGGGGATCGTGGATAAGGCCGTAAAAGAGGCCAAGGTACAGGCCCAGGCGCAGATCGATGAGGCCCATGCGGCTATTGAGAGGGAAAAAGTCCAGGCTGCTAAACAGATCGAAAGGGAACGCAAGGATGCCCTGGAGGATCTGAAGACGCAGGTGGCCGCTCTTTCCTGTGATATTGCATCGAAGATCATCAGCAAAAATATGACGCCGGATACGAATGACCGGCTCATAGCGGAAAGCATCGCAAGACTGGATGCCGGGCAGGCAGGTAAGTAATCATGGATAAGAACGTAATCCTTGCAAAGAAGTACGGACGAGCCATCTATGAAATTGCCGCAGAGCAGCACTGCCTGGAACAAACGGAAGAAGATCTCCGCCTCATTGCCGATACCATAGGGAAAAGCAAAGAGCTCGGGGAGATTCTGAACCATCCTCTGCTTGCTAAGGATGTCAAGAAAGATACTATAAATAAGTTATTTGCAGATAAGGTGCAGCCGATAGTTTTACAGTTCTGCTATGTTGTTATCGACAAAGGCCGCATCGCTGATTTTGCTGCCATGGCGGATGTCTATGCCAATCTTGCGCATCATGGGATGGGCATGGAGGAAGCCGTGGTAACCTCTGCATTTCCATTGACCAAATCCCAGGTGGACGCTTTGAAAGCCAAACTTGCGGAAATCACGGGAAGCAAAATTATCATGAAACAGAAAGTAGACGCATCTTTGATAGGCGGATTCACGGTCCGGATGGGAGACCGTCTGATTGACGGATCCATAGCCCGCCAGCTTGCGGCGCTCCGCTCGCAAATGATGCAAAGAGATTGAGGTGACTTACAGGATATGAAAATCAGTTCAGATGAAATCACATCTGTCATTAAAAAACAGATTGAAAATTACAAAGTAGACCTCAATGTCGATGAAGTAGGTACGGTTCTTGAAGTCGGCGACGGTATCGCCCATGTATATGGCCTTGAAAACTGCATGGCCGGTGAATTGCTGGAACTGCCGAACGGCGTTTACGGCATGGCCATGAACCTGGAAGAAAGCAATGTAGGTGCCGTTCTTCTGGGGAATGCGGAAACCATCAAGGAAGGCGACGTAGTAAAGAGAACGGGCCGTCTGATGCAGGTTCCCGTAGGCAATGCGGTCATCGGCCGCGTGGTCAATGCACTGGGACAGCCGATTGACGGCAGAGGCGAAATCAAGACTGACGCTTATCGCGACATTGAAATCAAAGCTCCGGGCATTGCCGACAGACAGCCGGTAAACGTCCCGCTGCAGACCGGTCTGAAATGTATCGACTCCATGGTCCCGATCGGCCGCGGACAGCGTGAGCTGATCATCGGCGACCGCGGTACAGGCAAGACTGCCATCGCTATTGATACCATTCTGAACCAGAAGGGGCAGGATGTCATTTGTATTTATGTTTCCATCGGGCAGAAGAACTCCAACGTCGTCCGTGTATACGAACGGCTGAGAGCTGCCGGCGCTATGGATTACTCCATCATCGTACATGCCGGTGCTTCCGAAGGGTCTCCGATGCAGTACCTTGCACCATACTCCGGTGTATCCATTGCGGAACATTTCATGCACCAGGGCAAAGATGTCCTCATTATCTATGACGACCTCTCCAAACATGCTGTCGCTTACCGCGCCATGTCGCTTCTGCTGCGCCGTCCGCCGGGACGCGAAGCTTACCCCGGTGACGTATTCTATCTGCATTCCCGTCTGCTGGAACGTGCGGCACGTCTGTCCGATGCACTGGGCGGCGGCTCCATCACCGCGCTGCCGATCATTGAAACACTGGCAGGCGATGTCGGTGCGTACATTCCGACAAACGTCATTTCCATCACGGACGGACAGATTTATCTGGAAACGGCACTCTTTTATTCCGGGATCCGTCCGGCCATCAATGTCGGCCTGTCCGTATCCCGTGTAGGCGGTTCTGCACAGATTAAGGCCATGAAACAGGTCGCAGGCACGCTGCGTCTGGATCTGGCACAGTTCCGTGAATTGGCGGCATTTGCCCAGTTCGGTTCCGATCTTGACGCTGCCACCAAAGCGCAGATCGACCGCGGCCAGAGGACGACGGAAATTCTGAAGCAGCCGCAGTATTCCCCCTATCCGGTCGAAGACCAGGTTATGGCGATCTACACGGCCGTCAAGGGGTATCTTGATGACGTGGACGTAGACCAGGTTGTCGGGTTTGAACAGCAGGTTCTGAATTTCCTCCACAGCAGCCATCCGGAAATCGGCGCTGATATCGTGGATAAAAAGAAGCTGACAGATGAAAATGAAGCGAAACTCAGAGAAGCTCTTGATGAATTCAAGAAACGTTACAAGGCACAAAGCGAAACAGAAGAAAAGTCTGAAACGGTAGAGGGGTGATCTGATTGGAAAGTACGCGTGATATAAAAGGGCGCATAAAATCCGTCACCAACATCCAGCAGATCACGAAAGCCATGAAGATGGTAGCCGCCGCCCGTCTGCGCAAAGCGGAGGAAAAGGCAAACGGCTCCCGTCCTTATGCGGAAAAGATCGGAGAGCTCCTGCGCCGTGCTTCTTCGGTGACACCCGGATTTACAAGCCCGCTCTTCAGGGCAGGCGAAGTAAAGAAGGTCGGATATCTCGTCATTTGCGGCGACAAAGGCCTTGCCGGCGCTTATAACTCCAACGTGATGAAGCGTACCCTGCAGGAAATCTCCGGAAAGGATCGTTCTGCATACGCTTTATATGTCTGCGGGAAACAGGCGAAGAATTATCTGAAATTCCGCGGGTATGATCCCGATACCTATCATTTCGGCTTTTCTGATAAGCCGTCGGCTCAGGATTCCATCGATCTCTCCAAAGAGATGGTGGAATACTTCACAAAAGAAGAAGTCGATGAAGTTTATATTATTTATACCAAATTCATCACCGCCCTCCGCCAGCAGGTCCGGGTAGACCGGCTGCTCCCCATTGAAGCGCCGGCTGAGGGAAAAACGGAAGAAGCAGCAAAAGCGGCTGCCAGCGAATGGGAAAAAGAAAGACAGGATTTCCTCCGTATCGAGGAAGATCCCTATATTTTCCTTCCCGATGCGGCGGCAGTGCTTTCCAAACTGCTTCCTGAATATATACAAGTACAGGTTTATAATGCGATGCTGCAATCCGCGGCGTCCGAGCTGGGCAGCCGTATGGCGGCCATGTCCGCTGCCACTGACAACGCGACGGAAAGAATTGCCGACCTCAACCTTACGTACAACAAAGCGCGTCAGGCACAGGTCACCAATGAAATTTCCGAAATTGTCGGCGGTGCGGCAGCTCTCGAATAAACCGGCTTAATTTGATTAAGGAGGAATGCTTCTTCATGGCAAATGAACAGCAGGGACAGGTAGGCAAGGTCGTACAGGTCATGGGCGCTGTCGTCGATATCGCTTTTTCCGACGATCAGGAACTTCCTGCCATCTATAACGCAATTCATGTCAAAGATGAAGAAGGCACTGTTCCGGTAGATGTTATCTGTGAAACCATGCAGCACTTAGGTGACGGCGTAGTCCGCACCGTTGCGATGAGTTCCACCGATGGCATGGTACGCGGAATGAAAGCAGTAGATACCGGCCGTGCTATTGCGGCACCGGTCGGCGACGGATGCCTGGGACGTATTTTCAACGTACTCGGACAGACCGTCGACAATGACGATACAAAAGTACCGGCATCCGACTACTGGCCTATTCATCGTCCGGCACCGGCCTTTAAAGACCAGTCTCCGGCAACCGAAATTTTTGAAACCGGCATCAAAGTCGTCGACCTCATCGCTCCGTATGCAAAAGGCGGTAAGATCGGGCTCTTCGGCGGTGCGGGTGTAGGTAAGACCGTTCTTATCCAGGAATTGATCCATAACGTGGCGACAGAACACTCCGGCTGCTCCGTATTCTGCGGCGTCGGCGAACGTACCCGTGAAGGAAACGATCTCTGGGGAGAAATGAAAGACTCCGGCGTTCTTTCCAAAGTTGCGCTGGTATACGGCCAGATGAACGAACCTCCGGGAGCGCGTATGCGTGTAGCTCTCACCGGTTTGACCATGGCTGAATATTTCCGCGACAAACAGGGACAGGACGTCCTGCTTTTCGTAGACAATATTTTCCGTTTCGTACAGGCAGGTTCCGAAGTATCCGCGCTGCTCGGGCGTATGCCGTCCGCCGTAGGCTACCAGCCGACCCTGGCCACCGATATCGGCGAACTGCAGGAACGCATCACTTCCACCAAAGACGGTTCCATCACATCCATCCAGGCCGTATACGTACCGGCCGATGACTTGACGGATCCGGCTCCGGCAGGCGTATTTACACACTTGGACGCTACCACCGTACTGAGCCGTTCCATCGCGGAACTGGGCATCTATCCGGCAGTAGACCCGCTGGACTCCACCAGCCGTATCCTTGACCCGAACGTTTTGGGTGAAGAGCATTACGAAGTGGCCCGCGGCGTACAGGCTATTCTGCAGCGCTACAAAGAACTGCAGGATATCATCGCCATCCTGGGCATGGAAGAACTTTCCGATGATGACAAAGTCATCGTAGCCCGCGCAAGAAAGGTACAGAGATTCCTGTCTCAGCCCTTCTTCGTAGCCGAACAGTTTACAGGCTCCCCCGGCAGATACGTATCCCTGAAGGAAACCATCCGCGGCTTCAAGGAAATCCTTGCAGGCCAGCACGATGATATGCCTGAAGGCGCGTTCTACATGGTCGGCACAATTGATGAAGCGATCGAAAAGGCTGAAAAGATGAAGAAAGGGGAATAAGCCATGGCTGATACCCTTACGAATCCCATGCACGTGGAAGTCATCAGCCCCGACGGACCGATTTATCGAGAAACCGGCGTGGAAATGGTGGTGGCCCGTGCAGCAGACGGCGAATTTGCCGTCATGAAAAACCATCTGCCTCTGGCAGCCGCTCTTGAAATGTGCCCCGTGCGCATCATTAAAGGCGGAAAGGAACAAAAGGTGGCCGTATTTGGCGGTTTCCTGGAAATAAAGGACAATCAGGTAAATATCGTAGCCCCCTTGGCGGAGCTGGCGGACACCATCGATATTGCCCGTGCCCAAGCCGCGAAGAAACGTGCGGAAGACAGGCTCGCGTCCAAGAGCAAAGAAATCGATGTCGACCGTGCCAAACTCGCTCTCCAGCGTGCGCTGACACGGCTCAAAACGACAGGAACCCTTTGATTCCAACACAAGAACCGATCCATACAAATAATGGGTCGGTTTTTATGTTGGGGGAAGACGTTAAGAAGATAAAAGCTGTCAGCTGTGAGCTGTAAACTATTAGCTGTTAGCTGGCAGCTGTCAGCTAACAGTGCTGAATGACGGCGGACGG
>ERZ773013.1057-NODE-1057-length-16856-cov-2.956312_pt1 | contig 16856 bp, 13 predicted proteins | sample MGYA00511670_ERZ773013 | MGnify/ENA primary metagenome ERZ773013 (study PRJEB29015, sample SAMEA2738120) | human oral metagenome | biome: human oral; feature: human-associated habitat; material: saliva | place: China | collected 2257 ... | reverse complement strand
TGTACGCACCCGCCGCGCCCGCGGCGGAGGCGTCCAAGGCTGAGCCCGAGAAGCCCAAGCCCACCACGGCCGCCGACCTCTATGCGATGAGCCCCAATCGTCGCCGCGAGCAGGCAACTGAGGCCGAGAAGGCCGACGGGCCCGCGCCGGTGGCCGAAGAGGCCAACGCAGGCGCTGATGCCCTCGCGACCCCCGAGGCCAGCGCCACCGTTACCGTAGCAGATGGAGAGGAGGGCGGCGAGCAGCAGGCCTAGCGCCCCGCTCCAACAACTACCATGCCTATCGGACCAGCACGTATGCCCATCATGGACCACCTGGGAGAGCTTCGTCGCAGGCTCACTATCATCGTGGTCTCGCTTCTCACCGTGGCAGTCATTGTCTACTTTGCCACGCCCACGCTCATCGACCTCATGATTGACCAGATCAAGGAGGCCATGCGCGGCGGTGACCTGTACGTACTCACCGCGCTTGGTGGCTTCACCATTCGCTTCAAGGTTGCCATGTTCTTCGCGGCAATCATCTGCACGCCAATCATCATCTGGGAAATCTTGGCATTCATCCTGCCGGCGCTCAAGCCCAAGGAGCGCAAGTGGGTCATCCCCACGGTGGCTGCCCTTGTCGCCCTGTTCTACATCGGCATGATCTTCTGCTACTACGTGATCCAGCCCGCTGCCTTTGGATGGCTGCTCGACCAGTCCTTCGAGTTTGCGCAGAACGTGGCCGATGCCGAGGACTACCTCAACATCTACATGCTGCTTGAGATTGGCTTTGGCATCGCGTTCGAGCTGCCGCTCGTGATCTTCTACCTCTCGATCCTGCACATCGTGCCGTACAAGGTCTTCCGCGAGCAGTGGCGCTACATCTACGTTGGCCTCATGGTTCTCTCGGCAGTCGTGACGCCCGATGCCTCGCCCGTGACCATGCTCCTCATGTTTGCCGCGCTTATTGGCCTGTATGAGATTGCCCTTGCAATTGCCCGCAACGTCATCGTTGCGCGTGACGGCAAGCAGGCCCTCAAGTGGACTCGCGAGGACTACGAGAACGCGGAGCTCGACAAGCTTTAGGGGGCTCTGCCGTCACGATTCAAGCGAGGTAATCTCCTTTGATCCTTGTCGTCACCGAGAAGAACGATGCCGCCCAGCAGATTGCGAGGCTCCTCTCCGAGTCTGGCAAGCCCAAGGCGGATAAGGTCTATAACACGCCCATCTACCGCTTTCGCAAGGGCGGGGAAGACTGGGTGACCATTGGCCTGCGCGGTCACATCATGCAGCCGGACTTTCCACCCGAGCTCAAGTTTGACCCTGAGGAGGGCTGGTACGGCCTTGCCGCCGAGGGCGGGCACCTGCCTGCGGACGTGCCTGACGGCCTGCCGCGCCCGCCCTTTGCGACCAAGCGCAAGCCCTTCCTCGCCGACGGCGTCGACATCAAGGGCTGGAAGATCCCGAGCCTGCCATACCTCGTGTGGGCTCCCATCGAGAAGCTCCCTGCCGAGAAAGAGATCATCCGCTCGCTCAAGAACCTCGCCAAGAAGGCCGACTCCGTGATTATCGGCACGGACTTCGATCGCGAGGGCGAGCTCATTGGATCCGACGCGCTCAAGCAGATCCTCTCGGTTGCCTCCAACGTCAAGGTCTTCCGCGCGCGCTACTCGGCCTTCACCAAGGCCGAGATAGACCACGCCTTCGATAACCTGGTGGCGCTGGACCAGGACCTCGCCGACGCGGGCGAGAGCCGCCAGCACATCGACCTCATTTGGGGCGCCGTGCTCACGCGCTACCTCACCTGCGTGCGCTTTGGTGGCCTGGGAAACACCCGCTCCGCCGGTCGCGTCCAGACGCCCACACTGGCCCTGGTGGTCGAGCGCGAGCGCGAGCGCATGGCCTTCGTGCCCGAGGACTACTGGGTGCTCTCGGGTGAGGCCACACACGAGGACTCCGACCCCTTCCGCATCACGCACGCCACCGCGCGCTTCTCGGATCACGATGCGGCCGAGAAGGCCTTTGAGCACGTGCGTGACGCGAAGACCGCCACGGTGCGCGCGGTTACGCGCAGGACTCGCCGCGTGAACCCTCCGGTGCCCTTCAACACCACGTCCATGCAGGCAGCCGCGGCAGCTGAGGGCATCTCGCCGGCACGCGCCATGCGCCTGGCCGAGTCCCTCTACATGGACGGCCTCATCTCGTACCCGCGCGTGGACAACACCGTCTACCCGTCGTCGCTCGACCTGCGCGAGTGCGTGCGCACGCTTGCGGCGGTGCCGCAGTTTTCTCCCACGTGCAAGGCGCTTCTCGGCCAGGGGACGCTCCACGCCACGCGAGGCAAGCAGGAGACCACCGACCACCCGCCCATCTATCCCACGGGCGCTGCCAACCCGGATGACCTGCAGCCGGCGGAGTGGAAGCTCTACAACCTCATCGCCCGCCGCTTCCTGGCCACGCTCATGGCACCGGCCACGATCGCCGGCACCAAGGTGGAGCTCGACGTTTCCGGCGAGCCGTTTGTTGCCACGGGAAACGTCCTGGCCGTGCCGGGCTTCCGAGCCATCTACCCCTACGGCCTCAAGAAGGACGACCAGCTGCCCGAGCTCAACGAGGGCGACGTCTGCGACGTTGCCTCGATGACGCTCGATGCAAAACAGACCGAGCCGCCCGCGCGCTACAGCCAGGGCAAGCTCATCCAGGAGATGGAGAAGCGCGGGCTTGGCACAAAGTCCACGCGCGCCTCGATTATCCAGCGTCTCTATGACGTGAAGTATCTCAAGAACGATCCAGCCGAGCCCAGTAAGCTGGGAATGGCCATCATCGACGCGCTCACCAACTACGCACCGCGCATCACCACGCCCGAGATGACGGCCGAGCTCGAGGGCGACATGACCAAGGTCGCCGAGGGCGCGGACACGCAGGCGCAGGTCGTCGACCACTCGAGGGCGCTTCTCGCCGGCATGATGGATGGTCTTATCGACCACAAGGACGATCTCTCCGAGGCCATCGCCGACGCCGTGACCGCCGACGCCAAGGTTGGTGTGTGCCCCAAGTGCGGGCGCGACCTGGTGGTGAAGACCTCCGCCAAGACGCGGGGGAGCTTTGCCGGCTGCAAGGGCTGGCCCGACTGCGACGTGACGTACCCGCTGCCCAAGGGACGCATCGAGCCCATCGAGGGCGAGGCGGGCGTGTGCCCGGAGTGCGGCGCACCGCGCGTGAAGGTGCATCCCTTCCGCAACCGTCCGTACGAGACGTGCATCAACCCCGCTTGTCCCACCAACCGCGAGCCCGACATCGTGGTGGGGGAGTGTGCCGCCTGCAAGGCAGCCGGCCGTCACGGTGACCTGGTGGCGCACAAGTCCGAGAAAAGCGGAAAGCGCTTCATACGGTGCACCAACTACGACGAGTGCGGCACGAGCTATCCGCTGCCGCAGCGTGGCGAGCTGCATGCCACGGGCGAGACGTGCCCCGAGTGCGGCGCACCCATCGTCGAGGTGGTGACGCAGCGCGGGCCGTGGCGCGTCTGCGTGAACATGGACTGCCCGAGCAGGGAGAAGAAGGCTGCATCCGGCGCTCGCGGTGGGCGCGGGACGCGGAAGGGCTCGGGAGCCGGCCGCAGCTCGGCGACGGGGCGCAGCACTTCTCGGCGTAAGAAGGCGTAGCGCGGGATTCGCGGCTACTACGGTCGAAATCGCGCTCCCGGCGTCAAAATAGCGCCGGGAGCGCGATTGCATACGCCGCAGCTGCGGAAACCAGCCCTCCGGCGTCAGTGCCTCGCTGGAAGCCCTCTTTGTGCGCATTCACTGTTAGGGCGGCTTGTATGACAACGGGACGTTTCCTGCGAGGACGTTGCGAAGAGAGGCCGAGGTCAACCTGCGATTGAGACAATTCTGCAATTCCCGATCATTTAAGGAAAGCGCGAACGGTTAAGGTGGCCTAACCGATCGGAAATTGCTGGGCCGAAACCCAGCAGGAAATTCCGATTGTTTAGAGGGACCTAACCGATCGGAAAGTCGCGGAGAGGGATGGCCTGGGCCGTACGAGTCCAGAGAGGCTGTGGGGAGGTGCGGGCACATGCGATGCGCGTCCGCAGACGGGGGCGAGAAGCCCACATCGCCATCCCAATGTGCATTGCTTCTCGCACATTTCCGTCCGATTGGGCTGGCAAGAAGTGCCAGGCCAGTCAATCTACCAGGTAATCTACCATGGAACCATGCGAATCAGTCAGATATGGCTAACTTCTCGGGCCATTCTTACGGAGTTAGCCATATACTACTTACGAGTTAGCTGGGTACAACTTGAGCGGCAAGCGGCACCGACGGCCTTCTAATCGTAGTCGCTTGCTTGCGACCTGCCGCAAGAGGCGAGAAGGGAGTCGCTATGTCGACCATGGAGGCTGAGGCCGTTATGACAGGCAGCAATCCTGTTGGCCAGGCGGGCGGTCGCGCGGAATCGGCTGCGGCCGGCAGGGGAGCGCAGCTGCCCCTTGCCATGGCGAGCGAGGGCGAGACGATCCGCGTGCTCAAGGTGCGCGGTGGTGCGACCCTGCGCCAGCACCTCTCCGAGATGGGCTTTGTCGAGGGCGCGGAGGTAAAGGTGGTCTCGCGCGTGAACGGTGACGTGGTGGTGAACGTCAAGGGCTCCACCTTTGGCATCGGCCGCGACATGGCAATGCGCATCGTCACCTACTAGCGCCACCGTCGGCAGCGCGGGTGGCAAGGCTCGTTCCGGCCGACATCATCACCGTCTATAAGCCGCCGCAGGCGCATCTGCCGCTCGTGGCTAGAAGAAAGGGAGAGCATGGCAAGCCTAAAGGATGTGCGCGTGGGTGAGGCCTGCACGGTCTCAAAGCTTGGCGGCACCGGTGCCATCAAGCGGCGCATCATGGACATGGGCATCACCAAGGGCACGCACATCTACGTGCGCAAGGTCGCGCCCCTGGGCGACCCGATCGAGGTCACGGTGCGCGGCTACGAGCTGTCGCTGCGCAAGGACGAGGCCTCATGCGTCGAGGTCACCGATGTGGCAAAGGCCGAGAAGGGCGTCGCCTAGCCGAGAAGGGCGTTGCGTCATCTGGCGAGCCACGCCGAGGGCCGGGCTCACACGACGAGGGGGCAGAAGCCCCCATGTTTTGGGCAATCAAGTTAATCAAGACTAACAAATAGCACCTCGCGGGTAACAGTTGGCCTACAGAAACTCACACGGCATCGGCTGCCCGCACACACTCAACCAGGAAAGGGAAGGCATGGCAGAGAAGATCGACATAGCCCTGGCTGGTAACCCCAACTGTGGCAAGACCACGCTGTTCAACGAGCTTACCGGCTCGAACGGCTACGTTGGAAACTGGCCGGGCGTCACCGTGGAGAAGAAGGAGGCCGTCTGGAAGAAGGACGACAGCGTGATCTTCACCGACCTCCCCGGCATCTACTCGCTCTCGCCCTATTCCCCGGAGGAGGTCGTCTCGCGCGACTTCATCATCTCCGGCCGCCCGAGCGCCATCATCGACCTCGTCGACGTCACCAACATCGAGCGCAACCTCTACCTCACCACGCAGGTTCTCGAGACGGGCCGTCCCGTGGTCGTGGGCCTCAACATGTGTGACCTGCTAGCACAGCGTGGTGAGAAGATCGATGCCAAGCGCCTCTCCAAGATACTTGGCGTGCCCGTGGTCGAGGTCTCGGCCCTGCGTTCCAAGAACCTCGACGAGCTGGTGAAGACGGCGGTCGACTCCGGTCGCGCCAACAAGGTCGCCCAGGGCGTGAAGTGCTTCTCGCCCGAGGTCGAGAAGGCCCTTGGAACCATTGCCAACACCATTGCCGACTCCTGCGCGCCGGACCTTCTCCGCTGGTACTCTATCAAGGCCTTCGAGCGCGACTCCGCCGCCATCGAGCCACTTCACCTCTCCAAGCAGCAGCTTGAGGACATGGAGAAGGTCATCGAGCCCATCGAGCGCGACCGCGACGACGACTCCGAGTCCATCATCACGTCCGAGCGCTACGAGTGGATCGCCACGGTCATGGGCGCCTGCGTGGTAAAGGCCCCCGGCAAGCTCACGGTCTCCGAGAAGATCGACCGCGTGGTCACAAACCGCGTGCTCGGCCTGCCAATCTTCATCGTGATCATGATCGGCGTGTACTGGGTGGCACTCGTCGCTGTGGGCACGCCCGCGACGAACTGGGTGAATGACAACCTCTTCTCCGACGGCTTCTTTGTGAACGGCGACGGCCAGGCCGCCTACGAGGAGGCCGATGAAGCCTGGCAGGACGCCCACTACACCGACCAGATCTCCGGCTTCATTGCCGCGGCCGAGGAGGCCGGCGTAAACACTGATGGCGTCCAGGACGCCATCGGTGCGGACCCGCAGACCGCAGACGACGAGGCCACCATTGCCGCCTTCGAGGAGGATGCCGAGAAGGCCGGCGTCGTTGCGACTAACGTCCCCATCACCAACTCCGACGGCAACTTCGTGGACACCGAGGGCAACGTCATCACCAAGCTCGACGCGGACGGCAACCCTGTGCCTGCCGCTGGCCAGGAGGTAGATGTTCTCCCCACGGTCACTGCGGCCGACTTCAAGACCGCCGTGGACACGCCCGAGCCCGACCAGCACGACTACGACGGCTTTATCGACTCCATCCCCAACGCCGTGACCGGCTGGCTCACCGAGGCCGGTGCCTCTGACGTGGTGATCTCGCTCGTGGTCGACGGCATCATCGGCGGCGTGGGCTCGGTCCTCGGCTTCATCCCGCAGATCTTCGTCCTCTTTGTCATGCTCTGCTTCCTCGAGGACTGCGGCTACATGAGCCGCGTGGCCTTCGTGATGGATCGCGTCTTCCGCCGCTTTGGCCTCTCGGGTAAGTCCTTCATCCCCATGATTGTTTCCTCCGGCTGCGGCGTTCCGGGCGTGCTTGCCACCAAGACGATCGAGAACGAGCGCGACCGCCGCATGACCGCCATGCTCACCACCATGATCCCGTGCTCCGCCAAGCTCCCCATCATCGCGCTGGTCATGGGCGTGCTTGCGGGCGGCTCCAACATGTGGTGGGTTGCCCCGATGTTCTACCTCATGGGCATTGCCGCGATTATCATCTCGGCTGTCATGCTCAAGAAGACCAAGCGCTTCGCCGGCGAGCCCGTGCCCTTCGTGATGGAGCTTCCCGACTACCACATGCCCGCCATCAAGAGCTGGGCGCTGCACGTGTGGGAGCGTGTTGCCGCCTACATCAAGAAGGCCGGCACGATTATCTTCGCGGCTGCCGTTGGCATCTGGGCCCTCTCCAACTTTGGTCTGGCCGGCTGGGAGGGCGGCGACGGGTCCTTCGGCTTCCTGCAGGCCATGGACGGTGCGCCCGACACCTACATGGACTACTCGATCCTCGCCGGCATCGGTGGTACCCTGAGTTTTATCTTCATGCCGCTCGGCTTTGGCAACTGGCAGGCCACCGCGTCCACCATCTCGGCCCTCATCGCCAAGGAGAACCTGGTCTCCACCTTTGGCGTCCTCTACGGGCTTGGTGACGCCACCGAGAACTCCGTCTCGATGTGGCAGGGATTCGCAAGCATGTTTACCGTCGCGGGCACGCTCCACGTTGGTGCCATGTGCGCGTTTGTCGCCTTCAACATGCTCTGCGCGCCGTGCTTCGCCGCCATGGGCACCATCCGCAGGCAGATGGACGACCCCAAGTGGTTCTGGTTCGCCATTGGCTACGAGTGCGGGTTTGGCTGGGTGATAGGCCTTCTCATCAACCAGTTCTACGAGCTCTTCGTCTTTGGGAACTTCGGCTTCTGGACCGTGGTCGCCTTTGTCCTGCTCGCACTTATGATTTGGCAGCTCTTCCGTCCCATGCCCAAGTGGGACGAGAAGGACGAGCACATCCTCGACAACCTCGCCGAGGAGCCCGTTGCCTAAGTGCGACACCCGGACGGCCCTCCTCCCGCACCTTGCGGGGAGAGGGTCGCCCCCTTTCCTGCGGTGAGATTCGCTCTATTTGGGAGGAAGGCGTGGCGTTGAGCGTGGACGTGCTGGTTGTGGTCGCGTTTTCCGTGACCGTCGCGGGAGCGTGCGTCGAGGTACGTCATGCGTGCGAGGGGGCGTTTCGATGAGCTCCCACGCGCAGGCAGCGTCGGCTGGTGCGTCCGGTACGCTCCGGCACCTCGAGATAGCACGGGGAATGGTCATCACCTGCGGGCCTCTTGAACCTGAGCAGGCGAGCAGCGCGCTGCATTCCGCGCCGGGCCTCCTTCGCGTTGTCCATGTGCAGCGCGGCTGCTGCGTGGTGGTGCTCTCCGATGGGAGCCGCGAGGAGCTTGGCGAGGGTGGTGTGGCGCTTCTCGGCCCAAGCGTAGATTGCCTGGGCACCGAGATGCGTTGGGGCTCCGTTGCGGGACTGGTCCTTGCGGTCGACGGGCGCAGACTCCCGGCAGACATCAGGCGCGTCTTCTCGAGCTTCGAGGTCAACCTCGAAGCCATTGCGCGCCTGGTGCCGGCCGAGCGCCCAATCGCGGTGGCGCGTGCAAACACGGAGCTTGCCCGCGTCTTTGCCGAGACGTACCCCCTGGTGGGCGAGGGGAACGTTGGCTACCTTCGCCTCAAGGCCATCGAGGTTCTCCGCTGCCTCACGACGCTTGCCGGCGCTTGCTCCCACGGCTGTGGTGGACAGCGGAGAAGTTCGGCGCGTGTGCGCCACGTGCAGGTTGCCCTGCGAGCGCAGCAGGAGATGATCCGCGACGTCTCGCGTCCAAAGACCATACCCACCTTGGCCGCGATCTGCGGCACCTCTCCCACGGTGCTCAAGGAGGCGTTTCGCGAGACCTTTGGCGTGCCCATCTACACCTGGTACAGGGAGTACCGTGTGCGACTGGCGGCAGAAGCCCTGCTCGAAAGCGACCTTCCCATAGCCGAAGTCGCCGCTTCCGTGGGTTACTCCAACCCGTCAAAGTTCACGAAGGCGTTCTCGGACACCATGGGCACCACGCCTCGCGAGTGGCGCGCGGCGGGAGGTGTTAGTGACGCGCGTCCGCCGCTGCAGGCGCACCATTCTCGCGACTCGTTCGCTCCTGGCATGCGGGGCAGACGCCCGTGAGGATCGTGCTCGTGGAGACTCCCGAGTAGCCGGTGGACTGCTCTATCTGACGGCAGAAGTCGGCCTGGTCGGGGATGGGCACGTCGATGACGCTGCCGCACTCCGAGCACACGAGGTGAGCGTGCTGGTCCATTCGCCAGTCAAAGCGCTCGCCGCCCGGGGTCTTCACCGAGAGAATCTCGCCGGTGTCTGCAAGCAGATGCAGGTTGCGGTAGACGGTTCCACGGCTGATGTGGTCGTCCTGCTCGCGCACGCGAAGGTATATCTCGTCGGCGGTTGGGTGGTCGCGCAGCTGCTGCACCGCCTCAAGCACCAGCTGGCGCTGCCGGGTGTTTCTTCTCTCCATGGCTCGCTCCGCTCTTTATGCGTGACCTGGGTTTCTCGCCCAAGTGGGTTCTTGACTCTTTGGGGTGATGATACTCCAAACAATAATAGGACTATATCTTATTTAGCTGTATTGTACGAGAGGGGTGCGTCGCCGGAGAGGGGCGGGTCGCCGGGGGAAGCGCGTCGCCGGAGGGCCGTATTTGGCGCAGATTGCGACAGAAGCCCCCTTCCGGCGACGGCTTGCAGCCGGAGAGTCGCTTTTGTGCGTGATTGCTGCGATAGCGCTTCGCCCGAATCGGGTTCCTGCCGCCAACGCTGCACCCCTCCTCGAAAGAACGCACGCCAAAATGACCGGTTACTACCAGTTTCCTGGGAAAGCGTTGCTGAGAAACTCCGGTGATTGTTTTCGCGTGCACTTTTCCGCCCGGGAGTGTGATGAGGGGGCGAGAAGCGGCGCGACCCCAAGCGGGGACCCTCGCTTGCACCTTGCAAAAAAGTTGAATCTCGCACTCGCGTCCTTCTCTCATCTGTTGACAATAAGTCCCAGTACCAATAGAGGTACGGCAAACACCATCTAGTTAGCAGAGAAGGAGCATCACATGTCCCTCATCAACAAGGGGATCGGCGAGTTTACCGTCTAGGCCTTCCAGAACGGCGAGTTCAAGACCGTCACCAAGTCCGACGTCCTGGGCAAGTGGGCCCTGTTCTTCTTCTATCCCGCCGACTTCACCTTTGTGTGCCCCACCGAGCTTGAAGAGCTGGCCGAGAACCACGACGCCTTCAAGGCCGATGGCTGCGAGGTCTACTCCGTGTCCTGCGACACCCGCTTCGTCCGCAAGGCCTGGCACGACGAGTCCGAGCGCATCTCCAAGGTGACCCACCCCATGCTCGCGGACCCCGCTCACGTGCTTGCTGAGGACTTCGAGGCCCTGATCACCGCCGACGGCCTCGCGGAGCGCGGCGCCTTCATCGTCGACCCCGACGGCAAGACCCAGGTCTACGAGGTCACCGCCGGGGGCATTGGCCGCAACGCCAAGGAGCTCCTGCGCCTGGTCCAGGCCGCCAAGTTCGTGCGCGAGCATGGCGACCGGGTGTGCCCTGCCAAGTGGCAGCCCGGCGCCGAGACCCTCAAGCCGTCCCTTGACCTCGTGGGCCAGCTGTAGGGCACGGGCTCACGAGCAAGACAAACAGCAAGCTTAGAGGCCCGGTCGGTCTTACGGCGGCGCTCTACCTCGCCCGTGCGCGCTATCGCGTGCTGGTTGTCGAGCGCGAGCACTTTGGTGGCCAGATCACCATCACCTCGGAGGTCGTGAACTACCCTGGCATGCTCAGCGCGAGTGGCGAGCAGCTCACAGACACCATGCGCCGCCAGGCCGAGGCTTTTGGCGCCGAGATGCTGCTTGCGACCGTGGAGTCCCTCGACGTTGACGGAGACGACCCGGCCGAGCTGCCCTTTGTTGAGGTCGCTCGCGCCGATGGCGCACCAACTGGTATGCGCTTCCACGGAGTCTCCGGTGGCCATGAGTTCACCTCGTTTGTTCTCGGCCTCTACAACGCCTCTGGCCCAGGCCAGCCCATCGCCAACGAGGATCGCAACGCTATCGAGAGCATCGCGCGTCCCGTGCGTCTGCGCGTGCCGGTGGGGCTCTCGTGCACCATGTGCCTCGACGTTGTGGTGGCATGCCAGCGCATGGCGGCAGACAACCCGCTGGTCGAAGCCGACGCCTACGACATCAACCGCTTCTCGGAGCTGCGCGAGCGCTACGACGTGATGGGCGTGCCGTGCCTTGTGGTGAATGACGGCGCGGAGGGGCGCGCGAGCTTTGGCAAGAAGGGGCTCTTGGAAATACCCGATTTGGTTGGGTAGCCCCTGGCGGAGTAGTCCCACGGCGTGGGTCTGTCAACAAAGCCTCCTTGGCGGCGTTTTATCGCCAGGGGGCCATCTGCTGTAATGCCAAGGTCGCCTTCGTTATTTGATACTACATGGGTGGTCTTAAAACGCAGTGATTTGATTTAAATGTTCGAGGACTGTCTTTCGCGCTTGTCCCAAAGCAAGTGCAGCCACCACAACGAGGTAAGGGGACGCTCATAGGTGTGACAACATGACCCAAAAAGCGGCTTAGCGACGTTGGCCGTTGACGGTTTGAGCCCTTGTGCCCCCTGTCGCTGCCCTGAGTTGCGACTTGTTTTCTGCTCTGACTTCCCTTCAGATCACGTGAGCGCACAAAATCGCTCTATCTCACAGAGATTTCTAACTCGCCGCATAAAAGTGCCCTATCTCACAACGCAAAATGGGTTCGAAAATCCATGAGTGAATACACGATGCATAATATAAATTCTTTTCAGCGATATTCCAACAAAAATTGCATACGTATACATATTCGAATGTCTGGACCTCTGCAAGCCATGTTAGATAGGGCACTTTTGTGCAGTCGGCTGCCAAATCATGTTAGATAGAGCCTTTTTGTGCAGGTTTGGCTCCCCAAATCGCCTTTGGAAGGGGTCCCCTCGGCCAAACTGGCCGATTGGGCCGTTGCAACTTTGCGATTGGGCCGTTGCAGCCTAGCATTGGGCTACTTCGGCGACGTATCTCCCTATGCCGCTGCCACAACTGCGGCATGAAGGCCGCTTGCAATAAGGTACGCGGCCAACAAAGCTATGGTGAGCTTGGTGTAGAAGCCCCTTCGCAGCGAGACGTACGCGACCCACTCGCGCACCAGGGCGTTGAGCGAGAAGTACAGCCGTACGTGCGACCCAACGCCATCCGCAGAGATGCCTAGCTTGCGGGTTATGAGCAGCGCACGGAACACATGGTAGTCATCGGTTACGACGAGGATTCGGCCTGTTGGAACGGAGACCTCGACATCCTCCTCCGCCTTGTCACCTTGTCCAGCGAGCAACCGTGCGCTAAATCGCAGGTTCTCGAGGGTGTTCTTGGACCTGTCCTCCACGAGGATTGCCTTCGCCGGTACGCCGAGCGACTCCGCATACGCCCGCATTGCGTGAGCCTCCGGCTGCGCCTCGTCTGAGCCCTGCCCGCCGGACATCAGCAGCTTAGAACCGGGGCTCCTGCGCCACATCTCAACGCCGCGCTCCACGCGATGGGCCAACAGGGGCGTCACCGATCCGTCAGGCAAAAGCCCTGAGCCAAGAACCACAATTCGCTGGTAGTGGCGATGCCTGTGGGGAATCTGCGCCACCAGACCGCTTACGGTGTAGAGCGTGAACGCAACGCCTGCTATTCCCAAGAGAATCGCCAAGAAACCAAAGACGAGGTCAAGGACTCCGCCAAACACCGGCATGCCGGTGAGGGCCTGACGAACTTGCGGCCATATGGCCACATACGCAACCATGAGAACGCCAAGGCCAAGCGACAGCATGTTGCGCGGATTTGCCCCCTCACGGCGAATGAGGCGAATGCCCGTGGCAACCAGCGCAATCACCAAGGCAATGGGAAACGCCAGCAACGCGGCCGCAAGGACGCCCACAACAACGAGGTTTATCTGCTCGGCAATGGGATGGCTCTCAAGAGAGAAGACCTGCAGCAGCACCATCTCCAGGGCGATGACCGTCGCGGAAACCGAGACGATAAACGAGAGCCCATACCAGAGGCTGCGCTGCTCGTGCGTGTGGAGGTACCAGAACCAACCCTGGCCTGCAGCCGCCAGGCAGACGGCGGCTATGGCGACAGTTTCCATGAAGCCCCTATCCCAAGAGAGAAACAACGTTGATTGCGGTAACCACGATACCCGTTGCCAGCAGCAGCACGTTCGTGAGACGCGAGTTTGCGTAACGTCCCATCACGCGCTTGGAGCCGGTGAGACGAATCTGCGTGAAGATGGTGATGGGCAGCTGCAGCGAGAGCAGCGCCTGGGAGAGGACCAGCCCCTGGAACGTGTCACGCACCAGCAGGCACGCGAGCGTCGCCGCACCCATGCAAAGCGCCACGCCTATCGACGAGTGCCGGTCGTGAATGTCGTACTCCTCGCCAAACATGCCGGCGCTGATGGTGCCTGCCGCCATGCCTGCGGTCACCGAGGACGAAAGGCCAGCCAGGAGCAGCGCCACGGCAAAGATGACCGTCGCGGCCGAACCCAGGATGGGGGAGAGCGTTGCCGCTGCCGTCGCGAGGTCATCCACCACCACGCCGCGCGCGAAGAACGTGGTGGCCGCAAGTATCACCATGGCCGAGTTGATTGCCCAGCCCACGCCCATCGAGAAGAGCGTGTCAAAGAACTCGTAGCGCAGGCGCTCGCGAATGACCTTCTCGCCCTGCTGCTCGTAGTGGACGCTCTGTATGACCTCGGAGTGCAAGAAGAGGTTGTGCGGCATGACGACGGCACCCAGGACGCTCATCACTATGGCGGCAGATCCGGCGGGGAAGCTCGGCCCGACCCACGAGACCGCGGCCTGCGGCCAGTCGACGTTCACCAGCGCGAGCTCGGCCAGGAAGGCCAGGCCAATGAGCGAGACAAAGGCGATGATCCAGCGCTCGATGCGCTTGTACGAGTTGGTCGCCAGCATGATCACCGAGAAGACCCCCACAATGACGCTGCCCACGCGCACCGGCAGTCCAAAAAGCATCTGAAGGGCGATGGCGCCACCGAGCACCTCTGCCATGGCCGTGGCGACAGTCGCTGCGTACGCGGTGACGAGAATTGCCGTGCCCAGCCAGTGCGGGAGGTGCTTGTGCGTTGCCTCGGCAAGGCACTCGCCGGTGGCGATTCCCAGGTGGGCGGCATTGTGCTGCAAGAGGATGAGCATGAGTGTCGAAAGCGTCACCACCCACAGCAGCGCATAGCCAAACTGCGACCCAGCCGCCATGTTGGACGCCCAGTTGCCTGGGTCGATGAAGCCTACGGTCACCAGAAGGCCTGGGCCGATGTGCTTGAGAATCTCGAGACCGCCGTGGCCGCCGGTCTTCTCGGCGCCAAACCGCTTGGTCATCTCCTCGCGGATGTCCATGGTTCCCTCCACGTGCATTAAAGCGTGCCGCAGAAAGCGGCCGATACTGCTATTAGTACTTGATACCATTATTCTCCCACTTGTCGCACAATAGTCACGTGATGGGCTTGGAGAATGAAGAATCCAATGCGTTGGGTTGCGGGGATAGCGCATTCAGGTCTGTCTGCCGCGCTTCTCGGTCTGGAAACGTGTGCACTTTTCGCCAAGGACTGCTTACCCTTCTCGGCGTGTCCTCTCTCGGGTACCATCGGTCGACGTGCGCCGAGCCTGTGCGCTTTGGCAAGGGGGAGGGGAGTCCGCAATGACGCTGCAGCAGCTTCGCTACGTAGTTGAGGTCGCGACGGCCGGATCGATCACCGGCGCGTCGCAGCGGCTCTTCATTGCGCAGCCATCGCTCTCGAAGGCCATCTCGGAGCTAGAGTCCGAGATGGGCATCGCCATCTTCGAGCGCTCCAGCAAGGGCGTCGTGCCCACCGAGGACGGAACGCGGTTCCTCTCGTACGCACGGCAGGTCGTCGAGCAGGCCGACCTCCTCGAGGCACAGTACAAGCACGGCACGCCGCCGCGCCGCGTCTTTGGCGTCTCGAGCCAGCACTACGCCTTTGTGGTCAACGCCTTTGCCGAGCTGGTTCGCGAGCATGGCGAGAGCCGCTACGAGTTTAGCCTACGCGAGGGGACGACCTTCGGCACCATCGAGGACGTGCGCCTGCAGCGCTCCGAGCTGGGCGTCCTCTATCGCAACGACTTCAACCGAGAGGTCATCACCAGTGCCATCCGCGACGCCGAACTGCGCTTTGAGCCGCTCTTCGAGGCGCGCGAGCACGTCTTTGTGAGCAGGGACAACCCGCTGGCCGCTTGCTCGTCGGTGACGCTCGCCGACCTCGCGCCGTACCCGAGGCTCTCGTACGACCAGGGCTCGCGCAACTCGTTCTACTTTGCGGAGGAGCCTCACATCACCGAGCCGGTTGATAAGGCCATCGTGGTCACCGACCGCGCCACCCTCTTCAATCTGCTCATTGGGCTCGACGGCTACACCATCTCCTCAGGCATCCTGAGCGTGGACCTCAACGGCGAGAACATCGTGGCAGTTCCGCTCGAGGACGGTGGCGTGATGGAGCTGGGCTACATCCACCAGCCGCGCCGGCCCCTCTCGTCAATGGCGGAGCGCTACCTCGAGCACCTGAGTTCCTACGTTGAGAAGTACATAGCTTCAGGCTATGGCAGACGATAGCGTATCGATAGTTCCTTTGGGTCTTTGTTAGGGGCACCATGTCTCTTGTCAACGACAAGAGAAAGGCAACCCCATGAGCATCCCCTACGACAAGAAGACGCCGCATCGCTTTGATGTGGTTGGCAGCTTCCTGCGCCCCGACCGCCTCAAGCAGGTCCGCGTCGACTGGAAGGCCGGGCGCATCTCGGCCGAGCAGCTCTCGTCCGTCGAGGACGAGTGCATCCGCGACCTGGTGGCAAAGGAGAAGGCCGCCGGCCTGGGTGTGATCACCGACGGCGAGTTCCGTCGCGAGACCTGGCACCTCGACTTCATGTGGGCGTTTGACGGCGTGGCACACAAGCCCACCGAGACCGGTCTTCCCTTCCACGACGAGGCCGCAAAGATCGACGACACCTTCCTTACCGGCAAGATCGCCTACCGAGGCAGGCACCCGTTCATCGAGCACTTCCGCTTTGCCCAGGCCCTCGAGGACGAGAAGTGCGTGGCAAAGCTCACCATTCCTGCGCCGGCCCAGTTCTTCGAGCAGTTTGCCATGCCCTTCAACCTGGAGGCAACGCGCCGTTACTACGCCACGGATGAGGAGCTGGCAGACGACATCGTGGCCGCGTACAAGGCGTTCATCGCAGACGTCTACGCCGCGGGCTGCCGCAACCTGCAGTTTGACGACTGCTCGTGGGGCCTGGTCGTGGACCCGCACGCCGAGCAGTTCTTTGGGACCGACGCTGCCGGTCTCGAGCGCGTGAAGGAGGCCCTGCTCGACGTCAACAACCGTGCGCTGGAGGGCAGGCCGGCCGACCTCACGGTGAACACGCACGTGTGCCGCGGCAACTTCCACTCCACGTGGGCCTGCGAGGGCGGCTACGACGACGTCGCCGACTTCCTTCTCGCCCGCGAGAATGTCGACGCGTTCTTCCTGGAGTTTGACGACGCGCGCTCGGGCGGCTTCGAGCCGCTGGCCAAGGTGCCGGCGGGCAAGAAGGTTGTGCTGGGGCTTGTGACCACCAAGTCGGCGGCGCTTGAGGATCCCACTGCCGTTATTGCACGCATCCGCGAGGCCGAGAAGTACGTGCCGCTGGAGAGCCTGTGCCTCTCGCCGCAGTGCGGCTTTGCTTCGTGCGAGATTGGCAACAAGCTCACCGAGGACGAGCAGTGGGCGAAGGTGCGCCTGGTGCGCGAGATTGCCGAGCGGGTCTGGGGGTAGGGGGTCGAGACGACCGGGCCCGGTGCGGGTGCTGGGGTGGCGCCAGGCCTGGCGTAGGTGCCGGGGTG
>ERZ773013.1056-NODE-1056-length-16887-cov-69.319154_pt1 | contig 16887 bp, 10 predicted proteins | sample MGYA00511670_ERZ773013 | MGnify/ENA primary metagenome ERZ773013 (study PRJEB29015, sample SAMEA2738120) | human oral metagenome | biome: human oral; feature: human-associated habitat; material: saliva | place: China | collected 2257 ... | reverse complement strand
AGGAATACTATGACGTATCTTCTATCTCTGGTATCTTCAAGAGCTTCGGTGATGCACCTAATGGTGCTTCTGAAGAGTTACAGGAGATTCAGTGGAGCTTAGGTGCTGAATATACTTATAATGATAAGTTCTCACTCCGTGCTGGTTACCACCACGAAAGCGAAAACAAAGGTAACCGCAAGTACTTCACTGTCGGTGCAGGCTTCAAGATGAATGTCTTCTCACTGGATGCCGGATATGTTATTGCAACAGCTAAGAACAACCCACTTGATCAGACCCTCCGTTTCTCTTTATCATTTGACATGGATGGTATAAAAGATTTGTTTAAGAGGAGATAAAGACCTCCCCCAGCCCCTCCGAAGGAGGGGAGAACCTAATGGGAAACTATTAGAGCAGACTTAGTTATCCGCTTCTTATCTTATTCATTAATTATTTAGCATTAACTCTCAATCAACCTTCTGCTTATCTTTTAGTAAAGACATCCCCTCCTTTGCAGGGTAACAGGAAGGTTCTCCTTATATAAGAATATGACCAATTCTACCCTATCCATCCCATCTTTCCGTGTCGGAATGGGATACGACGTACACAAACTCGTTGAAGGACGCGACCTATATTTAGGTGGTATCAAAATTGAGCATACCCTTGGACTCCTTGGACACAGTGATGCTGACGTACTCATTCACGCTATCTGTGATGCCCTACTCGGTGCTGCTAATATGCGCGATATTGGTTATCATTTCCCCGACACTTCTGCTGATACGCTCGATATGGACTCAAAGGTCATTCTTCGCAAGACCATTGACCTCTTAGCAACAAAGGGTTATCGAGTAGGAAACATCGATGCTACGGTATGTGCCGAGCGTCCAAAGATAAACCCACATATCCCTGCTATGTGCAAATGTCTGTCTAATATCATCGGTTGTGACATCGATGCCGTATCTATCAAGGCTACCACTTCCGAGCGCATGGGCTTCGTTGGTCGTGAAGATGGTATGGCTGCATACGCAGTTTGTATGATTGTGAAGGCATGAGATAATTGAAGCATAGTATTTTAGCATTATCCTCATCCTATAGGAAAAGACATAAACACCTAATCATACTATCATCTCTTATTGATAATAAAGACTAAAGGCTGAAATCCTTCATTGGGTTTCAGCCTTTTTTTAAAACCCAAATCAATCAAGATAGAGCTTTTTACTTCTAATTATAACGGCATTTTTTAATTATAACACCCTTTTCTATTATGATGCAGGTGCCCAACACATATGGTGCGGATGGTAAACACCAATGGTGCGAACGCCTCGCACCAGACGAAACGTTAATATGATAGAGACTATTCATACTTAGATCTAAGAGTATTATATACACAAGTTCGGAATAAGAAAAAGCTTGTAAAAGTGTAGAGACAACCATTGACCAAGCGTACTGGGGATACTAACATATTAAGAGGTTAGTGTATGACGTGTAAAACATGAAATAAAAGTTGCTGTCACTCCTGTCACTCCAATAACTCTTGCATATGATTAACTAACAAGAGGTTACGAGAAGTGTTAAAAGTGACAGCAAACTAAATAAAAAAGAAATTAGGTTATTGAGATAGAGATTCTATATCAATAACCTAATTTCTTTATGCCAAAGTATTCTCAGCTTAGCTCATAGAAGATTCATGTCTGATTCTTATAACAAACGCTCAATCTCCTGCTCAAGATTCTTAATCTGTGATGGGTTCTTCACAATATTGTTACCTCTATCAATGAGATAGATGATTGGAACCGTCTGTGCAGGAGCTGTATAAGCTTGACTGATACCAGTATCATCATAGACATTAATCCATGGCAGATTAGCCACCTGCTCTTTCCAGAAATGAGCATTATCGTCTAATGAAACCATATAGATTTCGAAGCCACGGTCATGGTACTTATTGTAAAGTTCGCGCAGTTGCATAATGTATTCTGTAGAACCCTTTGCTGCAAAGACATGGAAGTCGAGCAGAACAACCTTACCTTTCAAATCAGTAAGATGGCGTTCTACACCACGGTTGTCACGTAATGGAAGGTCGACAACACCTAATTCCTTAGCTTCTATCTCCACTGGCTTATTCTGTGCCTTCACAATGCGCTCATCCTTCATACCCTTAATCGTGATATTATGGAGATTCTGCGTACGCTCTGAACCCGGATAATAGGTATCCCAACTGGTTGCAACAGCACCGAACACCTTATTGTCAGCTACATCTCTTGATGGGTCAAATATCAAATGTGCTTGATTACCTATTACAATATACTGGAACAAAGCAAAATAGCTATAGGCACGCATTGGCTCCTTGAAGATATAGTTGCGTGATACATCCTGCTTATAGTCGCTCATCAATACTGTGATAATTGAATCAGCAAGGTCAGGACGTTCTGCAAGAATAGACTGGCAACGTGCTTGTAAGTCAATTTGCTTCAGTGCCAATTCCTTGATTTTCTCATTCTCATAGGAACCCTTCACACTATAATCGGTAGCCATTTGTGGATAAGTAGCCTTCACATCGACTGTCTCTGTAGAATCAATACCAATATTGATAATCTGTCCAGCAATGCGAAGTCGATAGAACTCTGGATTATCCACCTTATCACCTGAGAACGAAAAATCGCCCTTTTCATCGAGTTTAACAGAGTCAACAGTAGAAAATCCATTGAGTCCATTATGCTCAAAATAGAGCAAAGAGTCCTTGGCATTTGCAATAGAACCTGTCACATGGAACTTTTCTCCCGCACAACTTGCCAGTGCAGCGAGTCCAACAATCGCAAAGCCTGCCGCCAAAATGTTTCCGATTTTATGCTTCATTGTTTAATAGATATTACGTTTTTATCTTATCTTCCTTGCAAAGGTAACGTAAAATGATAAAACTGCAAAGCAAATATCGTCAAATATTATCAAAATCACTATACTTAAACAAAACTTCCTCCAGCCACTAAAAAGAGATAACATTGATTACTTATAGCCGTATCTTAAACCAAAATCTACCTTTTAAAGAAACACTAAGATATATGTGCATAGAGGGCTTAACAGACTATTATTTCATCTCTTTTTGATAAAAATTTATCGATTTCATCGAGATAAATCAAATAAGAGTAACACTTATGAACCAAATACCTTTATAAATAATTGGATGCAAAAAGGGCTTATATCAAATAATAACATTGATACAAGCCCCCTTATATTTTTGTATTCATCTACCCTCTGTCACGATATTATCAACATTTGGTAATTACAATGTAACAGCCTATTTGATGTATAACATCAGGGTTTCAGAATACTTTTCTAACGTAGCAAGATAATCCATAGCACCATGTTATAGATACCTTGCCCGTAGTTTTGTTATCTACTAATTTATTTTAGCAGAACCTTCTTACCATTAATAATGTAGATTCCTGGATTTAATTTCCCTTTATCGTTCGCATCTCTTACTTTCATTCCATTGATAGAATAGACAGTACCATCATTTTGATTCGCGGAGTCTATCTTGTCTATAGCAATACCTGTAACAGTGTTATTTGACGTATGACTCGTACCTATAATGTTAACACTACGCAAGTAGTACCCCAGTCCAGTTACTACCAAGCCATTCTGTTTTAACTCTTCGATAACCTTAGGTTCGAGGTCAAGACTATAGGTCTTTTCGTCTTTTCCACTATCCAAGTTGATAATACTACCATATTGTGCGCTAAACGAGAACTTAGGTCTTTTTGAATCAGTGGGATTCTTTTTATTCTGGCGTAAGAAAATCTTTCCTCCAGGATTAACATCTCTCACCACGAACTCAAGTTTCTGTCCTTCTCCTAAATTCGCAAATAACTCTGCTGGGATAATTGTTTCACCCCACTGGATTTCTTTGAAGCCACTCCAAATAGCATCCTTCTTTGATGAATGACAAACGGTGTATAAACGGATGTTCTCACATTGCAGTACACAGCCTTCACTCTTTAGTAACTTACTAAGTGCTTCTGTCACAACGAAAGTTACCTGTGCGTCATTCTTAGCAAGCTCTGGCTTAAGCGTTGTGATAGCTTTTCCACTTTTATTAAAGATATCAAGACTTGCTTTTTGATTAGGGTCACAGACCTCAAGGTCCATTACCAACTGATCACCTGGCTTTATGTTAGTAAACTTCTCTTTTGCAAGTTCAAGACTTATCTTCTGATTCTGTCTATATTCTGGTAAGTTACCAATCCATAGTAATTCATTTGCTCGTTTAAAGACGCGCAACCAGTCAATTTCTGTAACGAACTCCTTAGGGACCTTATTAATATCACCTCCATACTTCGGGTTTAATTCCGGGTAGAGAGTACCACCAAATCCTTTATATGGATACATACTTGGTAGTATTTCTGTATTAGCCTTCCATGCCTTACCACCTACTTGTCCTGTGATAGCAACGTCCCAAACACGGTCCTCTCCATACTTTGAAAGGTTTTGTGCTAAGAGTGCATTATAACGATATGGATACTTCGAGTTGTTTGATTTATATCGATTATCCTTTGTACGGAAAACGGATCTAACTCTTCCATCTAAGAGGAAAGTTACGGCTAAGTGCATTGGATCACCTGGCTCTGGGTCAATCTGTGCGCCATAAACATGGAAATCTTTTCCTGGGTCGAAGTCAATTTCCCTTACACGATCTCCATAGTCATTATGGTTATAAGTATTATTGGGGTATCCGTTTTTCCAACCAGCATTGTAGTCCATACCATGGGTAGTTTGATGCAGATAAAAGCCTTTCTCTTTCATTGCATCTTTTCTGTCCTCATTAACAAAGAACTCTTGTAAATCAATCTCAAATGTACTTGCTCCATTACAGTGACGGAGCCATAGTGCCATCCAAGTTCCGAACTCATATGGAATCTTAGCCTTCACCTCTATACGTGAGTAAAGAGGGTAGTAAGTTCCATGTTCTAACCCTTTAGTTTTCACCAAGTCTGCTCCATTAGCATTACGACTGGAGAGTGCACCAGACCACCAACCGTATTTACCAAAGTCATGTTTAGGCTTAAAAGGTGGTTGCACCTTTACGCTGTAATCGGTCCCAGCTGGGTCTTTTTTAGCGTCAGGACGACGTCCTGTTAAAAGAGGTTCACGTGAAGCAGTAATATATGCCACACCATTCTTTACCTTAACCATATCGGCACGATAATACTGAACACCTCCCTGCCCTTCTGTATTACCGTAATCATCAAACTTGTAATTATACTTTGGATCACCATAGACGCCCCATTTAGATTCGTCAATCTTGTTTCCATTAAACTCATCGCCACCATAGTAATTCCAACCAGCCATGGACGGTACGGCGTTCTGTGTTACTTGTGCAGATAGGTTAGAGAAGCCTAAACACAATCCACAAAGTATTAGTCCTGTTGTTTTCATGTTGATTTTGTTTTAAAAGTAGCCTTATGCCACTCATGTTATTTAATTAGATAAAGGTAGCTTGATATTAAACAGGGATACTAAAACATCTTGTAAAGCTATCCTGTTATAATTCTTGAATCTGATCATTAGCTAACCTTCGGCTGCAAAATTACACTATTTACCGCATATTTACATGCTTTGTGGCTCAGGTAGAGTGCAAAATAACTGTAAGGTATTGTAAACGTATTCATTTTTTGTTGAAGAATATGAAATGAACACGTCTATTGTTTATTTATGTTTCGTTTTTATCTCAATGCGTCTCAACGAAATAATCCTTTGAAAAAAAGTTACGTATTAAAGACAAATCTCTAAATTTGCTTCATGAATTGCAAACTTTAGAGATTTGGGTTAAAGTCGTCTATATTCTTAATCTCTATATAATCGTGGAGTCTACCACGCATCATACCTTTTTCTTGTTGGTCATTCAGTAGGGCAATAAGACTATCCCAAAAGCCCTGCACGTTGACTAAGATAACCTTCTTATGATGATAACCAATAGAAGCAGAGGCTGCAACAGTGAAAATTTCATCAATTGTTCCGATACCACCTGGTAAAGCATAGAACTCATCAGAACGTTCCATGATGATGGCCTTGCGATCAGTAAGGTCCTCACAAGGAATCTCTACATCTACATAGTCGCTAACTCTACGTCCTTCCTCTAAGATGCGAGGGATAACCCCGATAGTACGTCCACCAGCTTCGTGTACAGCTTTACCAATACACTCCATCAATCCACTGTTGGCTCCACCATAAACGAGCGTATGCCCATTCTCTCCAATCCATCGTCCCAACTCTTCCGCAGCACGGAAGTAGTCGGGAGCAATGTTATTATTTGCAGAACAAAATACTGCTATATTCATTTTATTCTTCTAAAAGTTTTGCAGCCATTTCGCGTCCTAAGCGGTTGCACTCTTCCTTAATCTCTGGTGTCAGCGCCTGCTTCATCTCTACTGGCTCACCCACTTTTTCGAAGTGGAGATGGTTCTCATTCCATTCGCCAATGGCAGCAACAGCCTTTGAAGCCCATGAGTAAGAACCAAACCAACCAATAAGATGGTTCTTGATATCACGATTAGCAACCTCCTGCAAGAGTACATCCATCTCGTGATAGAGTCCTGCATTATAGGTAGGAGCACCAACAATCAAACCACGGAAGCGGAAGATGTCTTGGAGAATATAGCTGTGGTGTGTCTTAGAAACATTGTACAAACGAATATTCTTCACACCAGCAAGCGATGCTGCACGTGCAATTTGTTCAGCCATACGCTCTGTATTGCCATACATTGTACCATAGCAAATCACCAAACCAGGCTCAGTTTCGTACTTAGACATACGGTCATAAAGTCCGATAACTTTGTCAACATACTTATGCCATACGGGTCCGTGAGTAGAGCAGATATAATCAATATGAATACCCGCAAGCTTCTTCAATGCGTTCTGAACAGGTGTTCCGTACTTTCCAACGATGTTAGAATAGTAGCGAACCATCTCTAACCAACACCAATCTGTATCAATCTCTTGATCGATGAGACCGCCATTTAATGCACCAAAACAACCGAATGCATCACCTGTAAAGAGGTGGCTGACCTCACCTTTACAGAGTGTCATCATTGTCTCTGGCCAGTGAACCATTGGAGTCATAAAGAACTGTAAGGTATGATTACCTAAGCTCAACTCCTCACCATTCTTAACCTCTAACGTATTATCCTTGACACCATAGAATCCTGACATCATATCAAAGGTCTTCTTGTTACCGATAACTTGGATATTAGGATAATATTTACGCAGCAAACCTATTGAACCAGAGTGGTCAGGCTCCATGTGGTTGATGACTAAGTAATCAATCTGTCGGTCGCCCAACACCTCACGAAGTCTCTCAATAAACTGTGTAAAGAAGTCTACTTCTACTGTATCAATAAGGCAAACCTTCTCATCATCAATGAGATAAGAATTGTAGGTAACACCATAAGGCAGTGGCCATAATCCTTCAAAAAGGTTCTTATTACGATCGTTAACTCCTACGTAATAAACTTTATTGGCAATTTCTATCATTTTATTTTTGAATTTATGTAGTTTCTTTTGTTAGCTTATTGGGCTTATTAGGACAATTGGGCTTATTAGGCTAATAAGGCTTATTACAAAACCTCCTCCTTCATCTTCTCACCAAAGTCCTTGCTTACATAGTTGAAGATGTCCTTGCAGCAGTCTGCAGAGAACGCCAAGGCATAGTTGATAAGTTTGTCCCATTGCTCTTCCATCAGCCCTCTTTCGAGATCAGCACGAGTGATACCATGTTTCAACATACCGAAGATGAAGCCTGCATTAAAGTTGTCACCGGCTCCGATTGTACTGACAACATTCGTGTCGAGAACAGGATAGGACTTCTTCAATTCCTTACCACTGCGCACTTCAACAGGCTGACTTCCCTGTGTATAGATAAACTGCTTGCAATAAAAAGAAATCTCCGCATTATAGACCTTATCGGCATCTTCTTTTTTATAAATCGTTGCAAAGTCCTCCAAACTACCACGTACGATATCCGCATAATCAAGATTTTCTATCAAATTAGGGGTAATCTTAATAACATCATCCTTATGTGCAGGACGAAAGTTAACATCGTAGTAGATGATTGCACCACGTGAACGTGCATAATCAAGTAGTCCTACCACCTGCGGACGAATCACCGGATTCACCGCATAGAAGGAACTAAAAAGCACGATATCATCGGGCTGTATATCAGGGAATGTGAAATCTAATTGAACGTGTGGGTGATCTTTATAGAAGATATACTCAGCGTCATTCTTCTCATTAAGGAAAGCGAGTGATACAGGCGACTTAGAATCAGGGAAGGTTGAAATGTTATCAGCATTCACACCATTGTCCTTCAAGAAGTCGATAATATATTTTCCAACATGGTCATTACCCGCCTCAGAGATAAACGATGTGTTGACTCCGCAGCGTCCTAACGACGTAATGGCGTTAAAGGTAGAACCACCCGGAACTGCCTCAACTGGTTTATTATCCTTAAAGATGATGTCTAAGACGGTTTCACCGATACCTATAACTTTCCGCATTTTATTGTGAATTATGTTGTTTCTCGCTTTAGTTGTGCAAATATACAGAAATTTAGGCGGAACACAAAATGAATCGAGTTCTTTTTTCTTTGTCTATTAAAGTCTATTAGTTTTCATTCTTTTTTCTTAATTTTGCACCCTATGACAAGATATCAGACTGCAGTCTTAGAAAATGGACTGCGCATCATAGCCCTTTCAACGACCTCACCAGTGGTCTATTGTGGGTATCAACTCAACGTCGGGACAGCTAACGAACTACCTGACGAGGAGGGTATTGCTCATTTCTGCGAGCATGTTACCTTCAAAGGTACTACTCGCCGAACAGCAATTGATGTTATTCAATGTCTTGAGCAAGTAGGAGGCGATCTCAATGCTTTCACCACCAAGACTGATACGGTTTATTATTCAGCTATTCTGAAGGACCATCTTCCCCGAGCGATAGACCTACTGACAGATATTGTTTTTCACAGTATCTATCCACAAAAAGAGATTAACAAGGAGGTAGAAGTTATTTGCGATGAAATCGAGTCTTATAACGATAGCCCAGCAGAGTTGATATATGATGAGTTTGAAAATATCATCTTCCGTGGACATCCTTTAGGACATAGTATCCTTGGTACGGCAGAGCGTGTCAGGAAGTTTACTACCGAGGATGCACTTCGTTTCACTCAGAAGCACTATCAACCGATGAATTCGGTGTTTTTTGCCTATGGTGATATGGATTTTGATAATCTACTTAGCCTTTTAGAGAAGGAAAATCACTCGAAAGTAAGAATAAAGGGTGAAACTGAAAAGCCAATAGAAACGTCGCTTCCTACATTGAGTGAATATCAGCCACAGACAGTTAAGATAGATAAGCATACTCACCAAGCCCACGTGATGATTGGTAATCGTGCCTATAGCATACATGATAAAAGACGTATGGCACTTTATCTACTTAACAACATCTTAGGTGGACCTGGTATGAGTGCCCGGTTGAATCTTGCACTTCGTGAACGTCGTGGACTCGTTTATACGGTAGAAAGCTCTATGGTGAGCTATTCTTTAACAGGTATTTGGAGCATTTACTTTGGCTGCGACGCAGATGATTTGGACGAATGTATGCGCCTTGTACGTGCAGAACTTGACCATTTCATCGACATTCCATTGACAGATGACGAGTTGTCTATAGCTAAACAGCAGATTAAAGGACAGATAGGCATAGCTTGTGACAACCGAGAGAACCTTGCTTTAGACTTCGGTAAAGGTTTTCTCCACTATGGTTGGAAGAAAGATATATCAGCACTTTATCGCAATATTGACGCTATCACTGCTGAAGAGGTGCAAGCTGTTGCACGCGAACTCTTCCCAGAAGAACGACTTACAAAACTGATTTATATATAAACAGTATAACTTTTCCTTTAGTAAAGAATACCTCTGGCACGATTTTCTCTGCAAGAAAGAAAAGGAAACAGACATATAAAAGAAAACAAACATAAATAAAAAGCAGGATAATGAAAGCAAACATTGAACACACTGACAAAAAGAGAATCGTTATTGTTGGTGGTGGATTAGGAGGTTTGGAATTAGCCTTCAAATTAGTAGACGATGACTATCAAGTAGTATTAATAGATAAGAATAACTATCACCAGTTCCCTCCATTGATTTATCAGGTGGCTTCGGGTGGCCTTGAACCAAGTAGTATCTCTTTTCCTTTCCGTCGACTCTTCCAAGGTAAAAAGGACTTTTTCTTCCGTATGGCAAAGGTAGAGTCGGTGAATACGGATAAAAAGACAATCAATACGACTGTAGGTGAGATAGATTACGACTATCTTGTAATGGCGTTTGGCGCAAAGACAAACTTCTTTGGTAATAAGGATATCGAAGCAACGACCCTCCCGATGAAATCGGTTAGTGAGGCTATGAGACTTCGTAACACTATTCTCCGTAATCTTGAACTTGCTCTAACAGAAGAAGACCCAGCACGCAAACAAGCTTTAATGAATATTGTCGTTGTTGGTGGTGGTGCTTCAGGTGTAGAGATTGCAGGTGCTGTGGCAGAAATGAAGAAGAACATCATTGCTCGTGATTACCCCGACCTTGACTCTTCACAGATGCATATCTACCTTGTAAATGCTGTTGACCGTCTGCTATCAGCTATGGACCCAGTATCATCAAAGCGAGCAGAACGTGATTTAAAGGAGTTGCATGTTCATATCCGTCAGCCTCAGTTTGCTACTGAATACAAAGATGGTATTCTGAAAACCAGTGCTGGCTTAGAGATTCCTACACAGACCGTTATCTGGGTGAGTGGAATCTGTGCAAACACCGTCGAGGGTTTTCCTGCAGAGAGTATTGGTCATGCTGGTAGGTTTTTAACCGATCGTTTTTGTCGTGTAAAAGGTGTAAAAGATGTCTATGCTATTGGTGATGTGAGTCTTGTCGAAGGTGATGAGGAATATCCACTCGGTCATCCACAGTTAGCACAGGTTGCTATGCAGCAAGCAAAGACAGTAGCAAAGAACTTTAAAGCAATGTCGAAAGGGAAAGAACTAAAGCCTTTCAAATACAAAAATCTCGGTGTAATGGCAACTATTGGTCGTAACCATGCCGTAGCCGAAATCTCTGGAAAGAAGTTTGGAGGTTTCCCTGCTTGGGCGTTGTGGCTCGTTGTTCACCTTCGCTCTATCCTTGGTGTAAAGAATAAGACGTTTATTCTGCTCAACTGGGTATGGAACTATATTAATTATAAGCAAAGCCTCCGTTTGATTTTGAAGGCAAAATAAACATTCAGTTCCCTACTCTTGAGAACTAAATGTATTCCCTTCCCCTATTGGTTCGTAGCTATTCGAGCAATAGGGGAAGTTTTTTTCTTCACAAGAATAGACTATTATTATATTGTTTATAGGCTATTATAATTACAATTCTTTATTAACCCCTCTTCAGACCACCCTCTTTCTTATCCTAATGTACCACTCCTCCTCGATTTCTTGTCATGAAGATAATCTAAAACTACTTCTTTAAAAGAGAAAAACTGGATTCAAAATGATGATTAGATGATGTTAAAGCACAATAGAAGGGCTCAATAGAAAGAATTGTAAGTATTGAACACAAACATAGCAAAGACTATCATCCGTCTATCCTTTTATCATCTTCTCACATAGAATACCTTTTCTTTTTAATACTTCAAAAACATAAAAAAGACCATGAAAATTCATTACATAATTTCGAATAAAACATCTGAAAACAAAGATAAAAACCCGTGTAAAAAGTAGGTTCGTAACCAACAGGAAATCAATTTGTTATGAAGTAGCAAAGTAAAAGGTGCTTAATTGGATTTCAAAAGGGCGTTACTTAGACCTCAAAAGGGCACCTTTTGCAAGTCAATTAGGTGTCTTTTAGAAGCTAAAAGAGTATGTATTGGTTTTGTACTATGCGAAAATAGTTTACAAACACATCTTAATAAGGGAATAAGTTGTTTGTAGAAGATGAATAGACATCGTAGCTATTTCCCCTATCTCCATTTCAGCTTACAATTTATCCTCCTTTGTAAGACCATCTAATTTGGGGAGATTAATACTATACAAGTGTATAAGACTTTATTCTATTTTCAATATATGACCTTAATAGAAGGACTTTAAGAAGACTTAGGACTCACTTACTTTTCTCCTAATAAAACATTTTACCCCCAATCAGTCATTAGTAACTTACCCTTCACAGGCAGTGAACGTTACTAATAACCAATTGGGGGTAATACAGAATCAGGGCCTAATTACTTCTTTACCAGTTTCTTTCCTTTATGGATATATATCCCTTTCACAGGATGATCAACCTTAATACCAGACACGGTATAATAATCATCACGTCCGTTATCAATTACATTAGCAATCCCTGCAGTAACAGGAACTAAAGGTAATGACGGCAGCAAAGTTTTGCCTATAGTAGCAGGAAAAGAGAGATAAGCCTCACCTGCAGGCACAGTATTATTAGATGCCTCTTGAAAAGATTCGCCACGAAGAACATAGTTTCGAACCTCTGACGCACTATTATCCACCTTATTGCCATGCTCTACTACAACCATAGTCCAATACTCCAGAGAAGGAAGGGTAAATGTTACCTTACCATTATTCTGCTTGAAAACAACTTCTTGTGGGGCACCACCAAAACAATCAGGACTTGCTACCCATATACGTGACACAGAAGTAGCATCATCAAGAACAATCTTCTTATTAAGCAAGACATTAGGCTCTGGCATGGTCTCCTTCAAATCACGAACATTAAAGTTGTCTCTTGACACATTACTATAATTAAGTAACTGGATAGCTGTCACGTTTCCTTTCTTAGTACTATAGGTATTCACGCTATAAGGCTTTGGTCCAATCGTCTGATCTGCAGCATCTGCAACACTTGGATCAGGATCAGACAAATCCCATGCAGCCACGTTAACACCATCCATTGTCATATTAACAGAAGTTTCAGCATTGCCATCTCGCAAGTAGTTTTCGTAGGCAACAAGGAAGTCATAATAATGAATGATTGACTTTTGCAACTTGTCCGACATTTTTCGAGCATCATCAGGGAAGTACTCTGTAAACAACATGTGGTCACCACTCAACTCAATACGAGAACCACCAAGTGCGAAGATAGTAGCATTGCCAAACAACGCACTGCTTGTATGGAACTGACCACCATTTCCATTGCGACAGTGTAGATAAGCTGCAAAGACAGTATTAAAAGTATTCTTGCCATTATTACGACGGTTGTCCTGTATAATCTTACGGTAGTTCCACAGATAATCGTCGCCACCCCACATCTCATTATAGCCGAATTCAACGTTCTTTGTACCAACGATTTTGGAACCTCCGAAGGTTGAGACAGCATTCATAACAAGGCTCTTATTATGATTGTCAGCCTTCATACGATTGATGAAATTGGCAAAGTAGCCTTCAAAGTCATGTGTATCACGGCGGTCACCATCAGTATACACTTTCTGACCATTTACCTTCTTACTCTTCAAGTTGACGTAATAAGCATCACGCTGGTGACCTAACTGATCGATATGAAAACCATCGAAGGCAAGGTTCTGATAGACCTTATTGATAGAACCAGAAAGATAGTTAACCCAGTTCTGATTACCTGGATTCATCACATAAATGCTTGGCCAAGCACCAAGAGGATACTGCACCTGACGAAGATCATAGCCACCACCTTTCTTTTCATGCAAGTCAATCCAACCCCAATCACTACTAATACCGTCATGACCATCAAAGTTATCTACCGTTTCAGGCTTACCATTAACCACTCTTCCGGTCACACCATACACTAAGTCATAGAACATACACTTACTTCCTACGCCATGTAACCGATTAATGTAGTTCTCTATTGACGACTTATAGACATCACGCAAACCAATATCTTTCCACTTTGTAGAGTCCTGAGGATATGGTATATGATGCTTCCACTGCCAGTCATAGAACTGAATACCAGTCATATGGTAACGATTAAGCATATCTACTTCCTTCTTAACTTGTTCAGGTGTCTTATCAGAACCATAGTGTGAGACGAAACCATAACGTGGGAAACGACCCCATTCGGTAGATACATCCACACCGATTGTAGCGAGAGTCTGCTCTGAAGTACCATTATCAACATAAATCTCAGCCATATATCCGGTGAAATTATCTGCTGGTACTTTCCAATCCCAACGCTGTTTTCCACCGATTTCATCGGTCTTCACGGCTGTATTACCATGTAGATAACGTACCTTCGCATTGGCTGGGAGAACATTCTTTGATGTAAAAACAACTGTGTTTCCAGGCTCATAACGTACCTTATCCGTAGTTAATTCCACTGGATTATAGCGCAAAGTCATATCCTCTCTTACCTTTGAAGCAATCGCCTCAACGGTAGTCCCGGTTGATACACGTAGTGCATTGTCCGCATATTGAGGACCATTATCAGCCATACGAAGCTGATAGATAGTATTAGGCGTAGCCTCAATGACAAGTCCCGTACCAGCACTTGCTTTCGTGACGGTTGTCAAAGCAACTGAGTTCTGCCCATTATTTTCCTTTGCAATATATGCTTTCAAACCAGAAGCTGAACTGAAATCGACTGCAAAAGGACGTGAGAAGGTAGCGTACTTACTGCTCTGTTGATAAGAGAAACTATCCTTTACCTTGCCAGAAACATAGGCTATTCCTTGCAAAACAGACAATGCTGATGGCTTTACATAGAAGCCAAAAGAATTGGAAACATCAGCAAAAGTGTATTGTCCAAGGCTTGGGCAACTACTGCCTAAGTAATAAACAGCAGACAAATTACGACACCCATTGAAGGTTCTGTCGTTGAAATTCGTAACGGAGGCTGGTATAACAACTGACTCAAGGGCTGAACATGCATAGAAGGCACCCGTCCCTAAGGTTGTTACAGACTGAGGGATTTGCACCGTCTTCAGGCTCTTACAACCCTCAAAAGACCATTCGCCAATCTCCTTTATGCTTTCAGGAAGGGCTAAGGAAGCCAAGCCACTATTCTTAAAAGCATGGTCCTTTATACTCTGAATACCTTTGTTAAACTCTACGTTTGTTAGTTGGAGACAATCTTGAAAAGCCTCACCACCAATCTCCTTCACGCTTGCAGGTAAGACAAGACGTGTCAAAGCAGTACCTGCAAAAGAGCGATAGCCAATCTTTTGTAGCGTTCCAGATAAGGTTACAGAAGTTAGATTTGAACAATCCGTGTACTCAAAACCTTGCATCTCGGTAACACGTGAGGCATCCATCACACGTCGCAAGCCCTTACAACCATTGAATGCACTGTAGCCAATAGTACTCACCGAACTTGGGATTGTTACTGCTGTAATAGCGTTGTTACGCTCAAAGGCGTTGTGTTCAATGGCTGTAACGGTATAAACATTCTTGTTGTTGCGAACTTCAGAAGGGATAATAATCTCTCCACTCGCACCCTTTCCGTCTACCAAAGTCACCGACTTGTCAGAGGTTGTCGTGTACTTAAGGTTGTCATACACAAAGTCGTCTGCAAAAGAAAAGGCTGCTGACAACAGTGTTACACACAGAATAAGCAATCTTTTTAATCTCATGGTTTTAATTCTTATTGGTTAAAAAATGAGTCTATATAGACCTGTTTCATTCCTTATATCAAAGCAGAAAGGCATTACCACAGTCTGACTTCTTTCAAGTCAAGCCTTGGCAATGCCTTCATTATAAAAGATATTAATAATTATTCATCCCAAAGAGAATGCTTACCAATACTGATGTCACCATTAGATGTTACTCTCAACGCATCATCAGTCTCATCGTCATCAGAATCAAATGTATTCTTCTTTGACAGTGCAGTTCCTGGATCTACAACGGTATCATCGAAAGATAAGTCCAATAAGTGCTGCTCTATCTTAACAGCAACTTGCTCTGTTGCAGGAGCTATATAGTTACGTTTCATCGTATAATAACTTTTTTACCATTCTTAATATATATACCCTTCTCAGTAGGATTGATTACCCTTACACCAGAGAGAGTATAATAAACATTCTCTTCATCAGCCTTCTTGTTCTCAACGCTATCAATACCGGTAGTATTCTTTTCCTCATCGAGAGCGAAAGAGAGGTAAATACCCTTAGCACCAAAGTTTGTGTCGCCATCATTCATCTCATGAACATAAGCACGACCGCTCTTAATTGTTCCATTGCTAACCAAGTGAAGCTTATAATCTGGCTGTAAAACCCAGTTGCTCTTACCATCAGACTCGGTCTGAACAAGTGTTGTATCCTCACGTACACCAATAACACGATTACCAGTATAAAGACCTGGATCAGTCTCTGCTATCTGATAAGTATAGGTTCTTCCAACCTCACCTTTGAGGAGAACACCTTCATTAGCAGCTGTTGAAGTAACCTTAATCATCTTCAAAATCTTCTGAACCTTAGTTGGCTGTGTCACTCTATAAGTGCTTGGGCCAACATATGCCTCCAACGCTTCATGACCATTCTTTGCTACGAAAGAAACAGGGAAATCATGGTCGAAACTTGCATACTTCGTAGCGAGTGTCTGCTCGTAAGTATCCTTAGGACTATAAGCATTCCAAGCTGCATTTGCCTGATAAGCTGAAAGCTTGCTTGGTTTTACATATACACCAGCAGTTGTTGGGAAAGCATTAGCACCCAATGTTGCAGGAGAAGCAGCCAAGATATTTACATACTTCAGACTTGAACAACCATTGAAAGCCTTAGTCTTAATCTCTGTTACAGTAGTTGGAAGAGTAATGAAAGGCAGACTTGTACAACCAGCAAACATGCTTTCTGCCACATAAGTCAATGGCTGAGTAGCTGAAGATGTAGCAGGGAACTCTACGTACTTCAAGCTTG
>ERZ773013.1054-NODE-1054-length-16897-cov-3.638701_pt1 | contig 16897 bp, 14 predicted proteins | sample MGYA00511670_ERZ773013 | MGnify/ENA primary metagenome ERZ773013 (study PRJEB29015, sample SAMEA2738120) | human oral metagenome | biome: human oral; feature: human-associated habitat; material: saliva | place: China | collected 2257 ... | reverse complement strand
CTTTTTAAGGCCTCGTTTAATAGCTTTAGCTACTTCACTTGCAGGGAGACTCTCCTTAAAAGAGTCAGGTGCTATAACAATTTTCATACACTCATCTTTCTAATCAAAGGAAATCTATCAGCTTCAATACTTTTGTTAAATCTCTTTCTTCAATTTGAAGGGGAATTTCCTCTTTCACGATTTCTTTGGCACAGAAGCCAATCCCGATTCCAGCTCTCTTCAACATTGCTAAATCATTAGCTCCATCTCCAATAGCAATTGTTCTATCAATTGGTACCTCTAATTCATCAGCCCATCTTACTAGGGTTTCTTTTTTAACTTCTCTGCTGATAATAGGACCAACAAGATTTCCAGTTAAATGACCATCTCTGATTTCCAGTTGATTAGCAGCAAATAATGAAATCCCTAAATCTTTTGCTATTCTTTCAACCACAGGTGTTCTGGTTGCTGCATGCGTGGAATATTTCAGCGGATACCATGTAGATGGAATCATGGGGGTTATTATGTCTCTTTTTATTTTGTACACGGGTTACGGAATCATGAAAGAGGCGCTGAATTCCATTATCGGCGCCACACCGGATGCGGAAATGTATGAAAAAATAAAAACGGTGATTCTTGAGACGCCGGGAGTTTACGGTGTGCATGATCTGATTGTTCATGATTATGGGCCGGAAAATCATTTTGCTTCTGCCCATGTGGAATTGGACAGCAATTTGACTCTCGTGGAGGGACATGAACTGGCGGAAACAGTTATGACGAAGCTTAGGAACGAATTCAATATCCAGGCGGTAGTTCATGCGGATCCTAAAGCGGTGTCAAATCCGAAGGAGATGGAATACATGCGTGACTTAGAAGCCGCCATTTACCGCACCGGCCTTCCGGTATCTTATCATGATTTTTTTGTGGTGGAAAAGGAGGAAGGCATTTATATTTCTTTTGAACTGGAATTGAAGGGACCGTGTGATAAAAGTGATGAAGAGATGTATCAAATGATTTTGACAGAAATCCTCAAGAGCAACCCTAAGTATTTTATTGAAATGATGGTGGATCGGAACTTTATCAGTGGCAAGGTATATGGTAAATCCGGAATTGAACATCCTGCTGAATAATTGTAAAGACATATCGGGAATGGTAAGTACTATTCCTGATTTTTTGTGTAAATAAAAAACATGAATGTGATAAATATGATAAAATAATGAAGACAGAGCAATGTATAAAAATATGCAATTATAAATATTTTCATGTGAGGAAGCCATATGGATAGAAATTGGAGAGTCTTGTTGATAGCAGGCGTCATTTCGTTGTGCTCCGCGCAATTTGTTTTTGCCAGTTATTCTCTTGGCGATTCCGGAGACGCGGTAAAGGATTTACAGCGACGGTTGACACAGGCCGGCTGTCTGGTGCGTGCTGACGGGCGGTTCAATGAAACAACGGTGTCGGCAGTAAAAAAATTTCAAAAGAAACATAATCTGGATGTAGATGGAGTGGTGGGTCCTGTTACCTATAAAGCGCTTACCGGGAAAACATTAAAAAGCAAGAAACACTCTTCTGCCCGAAAAAATAAAATGTCACCGGGCGGCATAGGTATTGATGATGTTTCCGTATCGTGGCACAAACCCGGAAAACTGGCACCTCGTGTACAAGCAATTATGGAAGAAGCGAAAAAGTATGTAGGTGTGCCGTACCGTTTTGGCGGCATGACACCCAGCGGATTCGACTGTTCAGGGTTTATCCATTATGTATTTAATAAAAAGGGAATTCTGCTTCCCCGCGCAGCGGATGAGCAATTCGGAAGAGGAGAAAGGGTGTCTGTCAATCGGTTGGAACCGGGTGATCTTGTCTTTTTTTCCACATACGAGTCGGGAGTATCCCATTCGGGTCTATATCTGGGAGACGGATATTTTATCAGTGCCACCAGCAGCTGCGGAGTTGCTGTGGCAACAATGAAAAATGGATATTGGCATGACAGGTATGTGGGGGCGAAGCGGGTGCTTTGACGGTTTGTGGTTATATGGCGGATTTATACGGTCTGCTGCCGGGGTGGGGGCGTATGCCTCCATTTCTTTTATATACGGGTTTTGGATGGAGAGCAATGAGGCTTGGATTGATTCAGATGGATGTCGTATCCGGCGATAAGGAAAGAAATATCACACATGCTTTTGAATTGATGGGGAAAGTATCCCATCAGGCGGATATGATTGTTCTTCCAGAATTATGGACGATTGGGTACGATTTTCATAATCTCGGTAAAAATGCAACATATATGGGGGATGGTTTGATACAGAGACTTTCTTCTCTGGCAGCTCATACTGGGACATATATCATAGCAGGGACGCTTCCCGTAAAAAAGGGGGGAGTAATACGAAATACGGGGCTGGTATTTGGTAAAGACGGTGATATCAAGGGAGAGTACAGTAAGCGCCATTTATTTTATGGTTATCTGGAAGCAGAACTTATGCGGCCGGGACGGAAACTTCTGTATGAGGATATAGACGGAGTCCGTACCGGTATGGCGGTGTGCTATGAGTTTTATTTTCCCAGGATGTGGAGGAAAATGGCGAAAAGGGGCGTCATGCTGGTAGCAGCGCCGGCCTCGTGGCCTGCTATGCATATTTATCAATGGGATGTGCTGACCCGTGCCAGAGCCATAGAAAACGGACTCTGCATAGCTGCCGTCAATATGTCGGGAAACTATCGGGGAATGAAAATGGGAGGACATTCCCGCTTTATAGATCCTTTAGGAAAAGTACAGGCGGAGGCGGGGGAGGAAGAATCTGTCCTGTATGCGGATTATGATGAAAAAGCATATAAAGATTTGGGGAAACAGCTGGCGGTTATCCGGCTGGATAAGCAGAGGTGTTTTCATGCATGAATTATGTCTGCATGGTATAATAAACAAACACAACGAAATCAAAATACCTAAGGGGGCATATCATGAAAGGCAATGATATTCGTGAGGCATATTTGTCTTTTTTCGAAACGAAGAAAGAACATCTGCGGCTGAAAAGTTTTCCGTTGATTCCAAAAGATGATCCCAGCCTGCTTTTGATCGGCGCAGGGATGGCGCCACTGAAACCGTATTTTACGGGGAAGGTTGAGCCGCCCTGCCATCGTGTGACGACCAGTCAGAAATGTATCCGCACAGGCGATATTGAAAATGTCGGCCGTACAGCAAGGCATCATACCTTTTTTGAAATGCTTGGGAATTTCTCTTTTGGTGATTACTTTAAAAAGGAAGCCATTGCCTGGGCATGGGAATTTTTGACGGAAGTAATCAAGCTGGAGAGTTCCCGTCTGTATGTAACGATTTATCCGGATGACAGGGAATCTTACGATTATTGGCATGATATGATCGGGCTGCCGGAAAGCCATATTTATCCGCTGTCGGATAATTTCTGGGAAATTGGAGAAGGCCCCTGCGGGCCGGACTCAGAAATTTTCTATGACCAGGGCGAAGAATTCGGTACGGATCCGGAAAACCAGATGGGTGGAGACGGAGATCGTTTCCTTGAAATCTGGAATTTGGTATTCAGCCAGTTTGATCGACAAAAAGATGGATCTTACCGGCCGCTGGATAAGAAGAATATTGACACCGGTGCAGGGTTGGAACGTTTATCGGCAGTTCTTCAAAAGAAGAAAAATAATTTTGAAACGGATTTATTCTTTCCGATTATTCAGGAAGCGGCCGGTCTTGCGGGCGTTCCGTATGGACGCAGTGCAGAGAGCGATGTAGCACTGAAAGTTATTTCCGATCACACCCGTGCTATTACAAATATGATTGCCGATGGAATTCTTCCTTCTAACGAAGGCCGCGGTTATGTACTAAGACGTGTACTTCGCCGTGCTGTAAGATATGGCAAGCTTATTGGCATAGACGATGCTTTCCTGGGCCGCATGATTGATGTGGTCGTAAAAATGATGAAACCCGCATATCCGGAATTGATGGAAAAGCAGGCATTTATAAAGAAAGTGGCTGGTGTGGAAGAAAACCGTTTTCACGCAACTCTCAATGCGGGGATGGATCTCCTTGCTGAAATGCTTGAAGAAACGCTGAAAAAGCAACGGCGTATTCTTACAGGCGATCGAGTCTTCAAACTGTATGATACATATGGATTTCCTTGGGAGCTGACGGAAGAAATTGCTAAAGAACAAGGAATTGAAATCGATAAAGACGGCTTTGCCGCAGCTATGGCGGAGCAGAAGGAACGCGCAAGAGCGGCTCGTACAAAGGTTTCTGCCCGTATTGCGACTCCCGATACGACGAAACTTAAGTCTGAGTCCATGACTACGGAAGATACGGACGGAGATACGGAAATTCTCCTTTTGGGAAAGGACGGACAGGCCGTACAGTCAGCTGCTGATGGTGAAAATATTACGGTTATTTTGAAAAATAATCCTTTTCATGCGGAAGGCGGCGGACAGATTGGAGATAGCGGTGTATTGGAAGGAAATAGCGGCATTATTTCCATAGAAGATACGAAGAAATTACCTGACGGTATTGTATACTGCATCGGAACGGTAACGGAAGGCGTTATTTCAACCGGCGAAACAGTAAAAACCGTGGTAGATCGGGAGCGGAGGGAAGATATTGCCCGCAACCATACAGGCACCCACCTGCTGCAGGCGGCTCTCCGCAGGGTTCTGGGCAGCCAGGTTAATCAGGCCGGCTCGCTTGTGCTTCCGGAAAAGTTACGTTTCGATTTTACCTGGCCGGAAGCAGTTACCGATAAGCAGATAGCCGAGGTGGAACGGATTGTGAACGAACAGATTTGGAAATCTACCACATTGGATATTGATGAAATGCCGATTGCTAAAGCAAAAGAAATGGGAGCCATAGCTCTTTTCGGTGAAAAATACGGTGATATTGTACGTGTTGTCCGTGTGCCTGATTTCAGCACGGAACTATGCGGCGGTTCTCATGTATTTAATACAGGGGAAATCGGCTGCTTCCGCATCATAAGCGAAAGCGGTATCGGATCAGGCATCCGTAGAATTGAAGCGATAACCGGTAAGGCCGCTTATGAATCTATGCTGGCAGATCGTAAGCTGCTCAGGGAATCTGCTGCACTTTTAAAAGTGAAAGTGGAAGAAATTCCGGGAAAGATTGAAAAGAATCTTGCAGCCCTGAAAGAGGCGGAACGGGAAATTGAGAGGTTTAAAAATCAGCAGACAAAGGATGCCTTAGGGAATCTGCTGAAGAATGTAAGAGAAAAGAACGGTATTTCTTTCTTCGGTGCCATCGTACCGGCGGCAAATATGGATGAACTTCGAAAAGCGGCTGATATTGTAAAAGGAAAACTTCCGAGAGGTGCGTTTATTCTCGGCGCAGCAGCCGGAGAAAAAGTAAATCTTGTGGGAATGGCCTCTGAAGAGGCCGTGAAAACAGGGATTCATATGGGAAAAGTGGTATCCGCCGCGGCAAAAATATGTGGTGGAGGCGGCGGAGGAAAACCTGCTGTTGCCCAAGCCGGAGGTAAAAATATTTCTGAATTGCAGAATGCCATCGATGAAGGTGTTCGAATCATTGAGTCACAGCTTTAATAAAGGAGGCGATTGCGATGCCGGTCTCAGGCGAAACAATTTTAGTAAAACGTGAGGTGGAAGAAGGAGGGAATACCCAAGCGTCTATGGTTTTAAATGCGGTGTATACTGCATTGAAAGAAGCCGGACATAATCCGACAGTCCAGTTGGTAGGCTATCTTGTATCCGGAGAACCTACATATATCACGAGCAAGCATGATGCACGTAAGCTTGTTTCATCCATAGAACGGGATGAGTTGGTGGAAGAACTGGTTCGTTTCTATGTAACCCATAAGGGGCTTTGATATGCGTATTATGAGCTTGGATGTAGGCTCACAGACAATTGGCGTGGCAGTCAGTGATTTATTCGGGTGGACCGCACAAGGTGTGGAGACAATCCGCCATACGACGCGGGAAAAGGATTTTGTCCGGCTGCGCCATCTGGCGGATGAATACAATGTGGAAGAGTTTGTTATCGGAATGCCTTTGAATATGAATGGGACAAAGGGGATGCGTGCTGAGCAGACGGAAAAATTTGCAGAAGCTCTTGCTGCAGCATTTCCGGATATTCCTTATCATTTCTGGGATGAAAGACTGACTACCGTTATGGCGCAGAGGCAGCTGATTGAAGCGGATGTCAGCCGAAAAAAACGAAAAAAAGTAATTGATAAAATGGCAGCAGTGGTTATCTTGGAAGGATACCTGCAGCATTTGTCTTTTAAGAACAGAGGATAATATGATGGCAGAGCAGAAAGAACCGATCATTATTTCTGTGTCAGACCCCGGTGGTATAGAAAGAGATTACGTCCAGGACGTGGTTATTCCTTTTGCAGGGAAAGAATTTGCTGTTTTGGTTTCTATTCCGGAAGACGGGGAGAATGTAGAGGAGCCGGAAATTATCCTGGCACGAGTTGACACTGATAAAAATGGCGAGGCGGAATATGTACCTCCGACAGATGAAGAATATGATGCGGTGGCGGAAATTTATAACGAAATGTAATTTATAGGGAGTGTGGCAGCGGAGGGACATCTCTGCGGCCGCATTTTTTACTTGGTGATAAAATCCGGTTTCAGACAACAATCTATCAATATTTCTAAAACAGACTGAAAAGGTGAGGATTATGAAAATTGTGATAAAATATAAAATATATCGTAATTAGGAGGATCTATGGGGAAACATTTTTCTTTTATCCATTGTGCGGATCTTCATTTAGGCGAACCGTTCGGCGGATTATATTCGGGAGATACGGGTCCTTGGACAGAAGCTATACATAAAGCGACTTTTAAGGCTTTTGAAAATGTAGTCACTGCGGCGTTGACGTATCGTGCTGATGCCATTCTGATTTCAGGTGACGTTTATAACAGTGATCATCACAGTCTGGCAGCACAGATGGCTTTTGCCAGAGAGCTGTATCGTGCGGCGCAGGCGGGGGTGCAGGTATTTATTATTCATGGAAATCATGATCCTGACGAGGCATGGCGGGCAGATGTGCCGCTGCCGCCTTCCGTTTATGTGTTTTCTTCTGACAAAGTGGAATCAGTACCGTTATTGGTGGGTGGCGAGACGGCAGCTATGGTTTATGGTATCAGTTATAAAAACCGTCATATGAGAGAAAATCTGGCACTTCGATTCAGGAAGAAAGACGAAGATATCTTTTCTATCGGCATGCTCCATACGGAACTGGGCGTGGCAGGAAGTCCTTATGCTCCCTGTACGGTGGATGATTTAAGAACTACAAAGATGGACTACTGGGCTCTTGGGCACGTGCACGCGAGAAAAACACCATCTATGCGGCCATACATGGTTTATCCGGGGAATACGCAAGGCCTGGATCGTTCAGAATCCGGCGAAAAAGGTTGTTATCTCGTAGATGTAGGTGCTTATGGAACGGTAACTTTGAAGTTTATTGTTACTGATGCAATCCGTTGGATGGATATGGAAGTGGATATCAGTTCTTTCCAAAATCCTGAGGAATTGGTCAGGGAAGTTGCAAAACAGCGGGCCACACTTCGTGAAAAAACGGGAAAGCCTAACATCGTCCGCCTTATTTTGCGTGGGCAAGGGGTATTGCAAAAAGCGGTTTCTACGCCTGAGGGGCAGGCGTATATTCTTCAGCTGCTTAATGATAAAGAAAAATTTCATCACATTTTTTGTTATTTTGCTGAGATTCAAGACGAAACAAAACCTTTTCTGAATTTGGAAGAACGGAGGAAGATTCCCGATGTCATGGGAAGTTACCTCCGGACCTTTGATGAAATTAACGGGCTTTCCAGCGAAAAAAGACTGGCAGTTCTGAAGAAGGAGATAGCAGACCGTCCGGAAATGGCCAAGTTTAGCAGATTGATGAATATGGTGTCGGATGACATGATTATCCGTGCCTTTGAAAAAGCGGAGATAAAAGGCGCCGAAATGCTGGCGGAGGATGAAGGATGAAGATTACTGATTTAGAACTGGAACAGTATGGCATTTATCAGAATGAATCTTGGAAACCTGCGGCCGGGTGCCTGAATGTAATCATGGGTGAAAATGAAAGCGGGAAGACGACGCTTCTCCGGTTTATCCGTGATATGATGTTCGGCTATGAGCGGGGCAAATGGCAGGGGAAAAAAGGAAATATGGGATTTCTCCGTGCGGATGGATCTGCATATCGCATTTATCGTGATGGAAAAAACAAATGGGCCGTTAATGATAAAGGTGAAGAATTTAATGATGAATTATCTTCTCTCTGGTGGCATGGATTGAATCGCGGGATTTATGAAAAAATTTTTGCTGTCGGATTGGAGGATTTGCAAGGAACGTCTTTCTTGGCAGATGATTCTGTCCGAAGCCGCTTTTTTATGCTTCAGGGAGGAGATCTCGTTTCCGGTGCCATGAAGCAGGCGGACGAAGAAATGGAAAAACTTCTTGTCTCTTCTTCCCAGGGGAAACGGAGGATTAATCAGCTGCTGATGACTCTTGCTGAGGTACAGGAGGCGTTGGAACACCTGTCCGGACAGGAAAAAGATTTTTCTATACTCCAGAAGAAGCAGGCTCTGTTGAAAAAAGAAATAGACAAGATGAAAATTTCTCTGGCTGCAGATCAGGAAATGGATAAGCAGCTGGAAAAACGTCTCGGCGCGTGGGAGTATTATAAACGGGCAAGGGAAATTAAACGTCAGCTGCAGCTCAGTGAACAGGTTAAATTATTTCCTTCCAATGGAAAAGAACAGTGGGGGCATTTGGTCAGCCGGATGAAACTTATCCGTGAACAGCAGGAGGTACTTCAGCCAAAGATTGACGAATACCGGCCCAGGGCGAAAGAGGAAATTATTCCGTGGACGGGAATGGAACAGGAACTGGAAGGTCTTTATGTAGATTTGGGGCAGTGGAAACAGATTGCAGCTGAAGAAGAAGAATTAAAAAGAACCAAGGCAGATTGGGCACGATCTTTTGTCAATCTGGGATATGCCCTGCCGTTGTGGGACAGAGCGCTCAGCTTAAAAGATGCTTGTGCTGATGTGGATTGGAAGCAGGGGCGGGATCTGGCACAAAGTGCAGGTGTAAGGAACAACGAGCTTCATTTCTGGCAGCAGCGTGAGCCTGAAGTGGAAATGCTGGAAGAAATGATCCAAGGCGGAACACTTCTTTCCAGTGAAGAAGCCTGGCGGAAATATGAGGCAGATGCATCAAAGATTGAAGTACTGCTTAACGAAGAAGCCGCTTTAACGGAAAAAACGGATGCTCTTTCTGCGCAGAAAGATACCCGTTATACTTTCTGGTTTTGGCTGGGAGCAACTGCTCTTATCGCAGCTGTAGTTTTTGTTATTATGTTTTATATGTCTCTTATGGGGTATACGGTGCTTTATGGTGCTGTGGGTGCGTCGGTACTGGCGGCGTCGTGTTTTGCTATTAACAATCATGTTTTCCGCAGAAAAGAAAATCAAATCAGAGAACTTGAAGCGCAGATTGATGAGATAAAGAAAGAATGGCATGAAGTAGCAAGCCGTTTTCCTGACCATGTGCCGGAAGATAAAAAAGATCTGCCGGCATTCCATAATATGCTCCAGGCGAAAAGAAGTGATTTTTATGGAATGCAGGCAAAACAGCAGGCTTTTGCATGGAAGCGGGAAACAGTGAAAAAACAGCAGTCTGCGCATAAAGACTGGGCAGAAGAGGGGAAACTGCTAAAAGAAGCGCAGGCGGCCGTCCTGGATGAATGGTATAAGTGGCTTGAAGCAAATAAACTGCCTAAGGTGCTTCCTGAAAAGGTATCAGAATTACAAGAACAGTGGAATAAGATTTATGCAGAAGAAGGCCGGGGAAAGATTATTGATGTTCGTATTGACGGGGCACAGGAAAAATTGGCGGGCTTTGCAAAACGTGCAGGGTCCATCATTCGGGCTGCAGGAATGTCATGTCCCATTACACCGGAAAGCATCGCTTATATTTATGAAGAAAATAAGAAGCGCAATTTGGAGTGGCGGTCCATTTCAGAAAAGAACCGCCAGCATGATGAATATGAGCGGGAAATGAATAAGCTCAAATCGGACTGGGCGTCGTGCGAGCGGGAAATGAATGCTTTATTCCGCCTTGTGAATGCAGTAAATGCGGAAGATTTTGCGGAAAAGGTAAATGCACATGAAAATCATGACAGGCTTTTAAAAGACTGGGAAAACGTGCGGCATGATATCCGTCTTTATGCCGGCGGTGAGGAAGAGTTTAATCGTTTGTGGGCCACCTTGGAGAGCGGACGGTATGATGAATGGATGGCAGAACATCAAAAACTCGCGGAAAAGATAGCAAAAGAAGAGCAGGAACTGGGCGATTTGCAAAGACAGCAGGGGGCTGCCGAAAATGAAATATTCCGTCTTGCCGGGGACGATACGATTACCAAAACACTCCAGAAGAAGAAAGAATTAGAAACGGAAATCGGTCAAAATATGGAAGATTGGCTGACAGCTCTCTTTATACGGTCACTTATGGGAAAGACACAGAAACGGTATGATTCCGGAAAACAGCCGAAGATTATAAAAATGGCAAATCGTTTCCTTGGGCGGATGACAAAGGGAAAGTATTCTCTCATTGTTAATGATGACGGAAAAGATGTGAGTATTATAGATGAGTTCTACCGTAAAAAGGAATCAAAGGTCTGGTCTTCCGGTACGGGTGACCAAGTATACTTGGCAATCCGTCTGGCGATGGCACTTTCTTTTGGAGAACAGATGGAAACGCTTCCTATCGTACTGGATGATATTTTTGTCCGTTTTGATGAAGAACGGCAGAAAGAAACACTTCGCTTCCTCATGGAGTTGGGAAAAGAACAACAGATATTTCTTTTTACCTGTCATGAACGGACGATGAAACTGGCAGAGGAAGCGGGGCGGGAGGAAAATACCGGAGAATTTATCCAACTGAGGAATGGATGTATCTCAAAAAGAATCTGATTCAATTAAAAATAACCTGACTGCACTTTTCTGCAGCAGGTTATTTTTAATTGCTCTTAAATCAAATGGGTGAAGTAAGGGATTTTCTTAACGAGATAAGTCAAAAGCAATCCTAAGATGAAGGCGGAACAAATCCAAATGACGGCATCAAAAAATGGGAATCGGGGAATGTATGTAAGAAGGATACGATTGAAGAAAAAACGTGTTATATTGCGGGTAATCTCTTCAAAAAGCATGACGCCAAAAGACATGCTTCCAAGAAATAGGAGAATTTTTTGACACCTTTCTGAAATATTATGGGTAATAAACCATAAGCGGGAAGCACAGAAAATAAAAGCGGTATTCAGAAAGAGGAAAGAATCGTAGAAACGTTCGGAAATGGCTTCTGTGAGGCCTCCTGCCACGACACCGTGGTAACAAGTCATGATGGACGCAATCATTGTGCCTGCAATGGCCGCCATGCCGAGATAGAGTAAATTTCTTTTTGTCAGCCAATGAATAGGAAGGACGTTTTCAATCCAATAGCCTAAAATGAAATAGAAGCTTGGCTCACTGACAGCAAGAATAGGATTTATGAACCAGTTGATTTCTGCGGTTCCTTTAAAAATTAAAAAGGAGAAAAAAGTAATTATGTTAAACGAATTTAAAAAATTTGCATTTAAAGGAAATGTTCTAGACTTAGCAGTTGGGGTTATCATCGGGGCTGCCTTCGGGAAAATCGTTAGTTCATTAGTAACTGACATCATGATGCCAATCGTCGCTCTTGTATTCCCATCTAAGCCAGATTTCACTAACTTAGCTTGGGAAGGTATCAAGTACGGTAACTTCATCCAAGTTAGTATTGACTTCTTAATCACTGCATTTGCTATCTTTATCTTTGTTAAAGCTATTAACACTGCAAAAGATAAACTATCTAAAGAAGAAGAAGCTGAAGCAGCAGCTGAAGTTGATTCTAAAGAAGAACTTCTTAAAGAAATCCGTGATTTATTAAAAAAATAATAATTGATTAAAATCATTAAAAGGTCTGACAATGTCAGACCTTTTTTATTATTTATAATTTAGTAATTTCTCATTTATTTCTCTTATACTTTTTCTTATACTAAAATACTTTACTACACCTATTACTATATATATCATACTAGCAAGTAGAATCATTGATAAAAATGCTGTAAAGCTACTAAACCATTTTAAATAGTAACCTGCTAGTACCAGTGGTAAAAGTATTAAGCAATAATGAGCAATAAAAGTTATTTTAATATTATCATTAAGCTTACTTTGAAATATATTACTTGCTAAACCTTGTAGTAAACCTAAAACAGCAAATACAATCGTCTCAACTAGTACAGCTGTATTTACATTACTAAAACTTTCAATAAAAATTGGTTTCCCTGGAGAGAATTCTCCGTAAGCCATACTAAATATTAAATTAAGTAGATTACCTGCACCAATACCTAACAACATATATATAACTAATTTTTGAAATGTTCTCATTTTTCTTTCCTCCTATAATCCAAGTTTAGTTTTAAAATCTTTTAACAATCTGCGAGATACATAACTAATATCTGAATTTTTATAAACTATAACTATTGTTCCTCTAATACTTAAATCCAAATTTTTAATAAATTTAATATTAGCTATCTCACTTTGTGATATTTTTACAAAATCTTTAGTTAATAAGTTATTCATTTCATATAATTTCTTCCTAACTATAAACTTCCCTTTTGTAGTTACTACAAAAACTTTCCTATCTTCTACAAAGACTCTTATTATATCCGAAATATCTAATACACAAACTTGATCATCAGCTATTCCAACTAAATAATCTTCTTTATATTCTATATAATTTACCAACTCTTGAACTTCATCATTTATCTTATCCGTTGATATTGTTACTAATATTTCTTTAAACTTTTCATCAATATTTAATTCTACTTTCATAATTTATCACCTTCCTTTCTCTTTTGTTACTTTTATTTTATATAATTTAATTGTAAAAATCTACAACAAATGTATATGTGGTTAATTCTCATGCCTATATGGTTATAAATAAAAAAAAGAATTCAGTTAATTATGAAATTAACTGAACTCCTTAATATTAATTTATTTTATATTTTGTGTCAGATAAAGCTGCTTGAAGTGATTCTTTAGCTACATCACCTTCAACAGTTAAAGTTTTTTCTTGGATATTAACTTCAACACTATCAACATTTTCTAATTTAGATAATTTATCTTTAACAGTAGCTACACAGCCACCACATTTTACACCTTCGATATTATAAGTATTTTTCATGATTATTCCTTCTTTCTTATTAATTTAATTTTATTCTTTTTAATCTTAAAGCATTTAATACTACTGATACTGAACTAAAACTCATTGCTGCCCCTGCTAACATAGGATTTAATAAAGGTCCTCCAAATAGATATACAATACCCATTGCGAAAGGAATACCTATTACATTGTAGAAAAATGCCCAGAATAAATTTTCTTTTATGTTCTTTATTGTTTTTCTACTTAAGTTTATCACATTAACAACAGTATTTAAATCTGATTTAATAAGTACTACATCTGCAGCATCTATAGCTACATCTGTACCTGTACCAATAGCTAACCCTACATTCGCTTGAACTAACGCTGGAGCATCATTAATTCCATCTCCTACCATAGCAACTTTTCTTCCTGATTCTTGTAATTTTTTTATTTCATTTGCTTTATCTTCTGGTAATACTTCACTTATAACTTTATCTATTGATAATTCTTTAGCTATTGCTTGTGCTGTTTTTGCATTATCTCCAGTTAACATTACTACTTCTATACCTAGTTTATGCAACTCTTCTACTGTTTTAGCACTACTATCTTTAACTTGATCGGCTACAGCGATAATTCCAGAAAGTACATTATCAATCGCAATATACAAAGGAGTTTTTCCTTCAGAAGCATATTTTTCAGCATTATTAATATTATCTGCAATATTAACATTATTATTTAACATTAGTTTTTTATTACCAATTAGGATATTTTTATTATTTACTACTGCAACTACACCTAAACCTACTAGTGAATTAAAATCTTTTACTTCTAAAATTTCAAGATTTCTATTTTTAGCTTCTTCTACTATTGCTAAACCTAGTGGATGCTCAGAAAGATATTCAACACTTGCGACCACCTGTAAAATTTCTTCTTCAGTATAATTATTATATGTTAATACATTAGTTACAGCAAGTTTACCTTCTGTTAATGTTCCAGTTTTGTCAAATACTACTGTATCTACTTCTTTAGTTATTTGTAGAGCTTCTGAACTTTTTATTAAAATACCATTTTCTGCACCTTTACCTGTTCCAACCATAATAGCTGTTGGTGTAGCAAGACCTAAGGCACATGGGCAAGCAATGACAAGAACTGAAATTATAATTGTAAGAGAAAAGATCCATGTTTCTCCTCCAACAAAATACCATACTCCTCCGGCTACTAAAGCCAAAGTAATAATGATAGGCACGAATACACCTGATATTTTATCAGCTAATTTTGCTATTGGTGCTTTAGAACTTTGAGCTTCTTCTACTAGTTTTATTATTTGAGATAAAGTAGTATCTTCACCTACTCTAGTAACTTTCATTTTAAAGACACCTGTTTTATTTAGACTAGCACCTACTACTTTACTGTCTACACTTTTTTCTACCGGTAGACTCTCACCTGTTAACATTGATTCATCTACTGATGAGTAACCTTCTATTACGACACCATCTAAAGGTATTTTTTCTCCTGGACGTACTAATAATACATCACCCACAACTATTTCTTCTACGTTTACTACTGATTCAACACCATCCTTAATAATGTTTGCTGTTTTTGGTGCAAGATTTATTAGTTTACTTATTGCATCAGTTGTACGACCTTTTGATACAGCTTCAAAATATTTACCTAAAGTTATTAAAGTAAGTATAACCGCAGCAGATTCATAATATAGATTCATCGCTGCATGTTTATTATCTAAATAAGTTAAGATAGTAGAGTATAAGCTATATAAAAATGCTGCTCCAGTACCAAGTGCTACAAGTGTATCCATATTTGGTCTTCTTCTAAATAAAGATTTTGTTCCTACTATGAAAAACTGTCTTCCTAAATATATTACTGGTAATACTAATATTAACTGCACTGTTGAGTATAATCTAGGACTTTGCATTGGTGTCAAGATACTTGGTATCGGTAAGCCAAACATATCTGCCATAGCAATATATAGTGCGGGTATAGTAAAAAATGCAGAATAGCAAAATCTTTTCCATACATTATTGATTTGTTTTTTCTTTTTATCTACCTGACTATCTGATTTTTTATCTAATTCTAATTTTGCTTTATAACCAGCTTTTTCCACTTCTTGCTCAATTTGTCCTACACTTAGTAAATTTTTATCAAATCTAACAAACATTTTTTCTGTTGCCAAATTGACCGTTACCGTTTCTACACCATCTAATGATGAAATTGCATCTTCAATACTATTTGCACATGATGCACAGCTCATTCCTTCAATTATGAAAGTTTTTTCTTCAATACTTGTAATTAAGCTAAGTCTATAACCTGCTTTTTCTACAGCATTTATTATATCTTCACTGCTCAAATTGGAATCTCTTGTTAAAGTAAGTTTTTCTGTTGCTAAGTTTACACTAACATCACTAACACCTTCTAAACTTTTAACACTTTCTTCAACATGAGCTGCGCAAGATGCACAACTCATTCCATCTATTGAGTATACTTCTTTTTTATCCATTTATAGTCACCTCTTTGATTTTTGTTTACATCTGTAATCTCTACATAAATAAGTATACTACTTTCGTCTACCTTTGTCAACGATTTTTTTTAAAAAAAATTATAATACCCTAAAACAATTGTTCTAGGGTATTAGTTATTCTAGTTTACTACATTAGCTGATGTTCCTGTTTTAATTACTTCTACAGCCGCTTCTAATCCACCTTCAACAAGGTTCTGAATAGCTGTTTCTGTATAAAATGCTGTATGTGGTGTATAAATTACATCATCACGATCTATTAGTGTTTGTAGTAATTCATCATCAAATTCTTTATCTTCGAAGTTTTTAGGCACATATTTACCTTCATTTTCATAAACATCTAATCCCGCACCTAACAGTTTTCCACTATCAAGTGCGTGTAGTAATGCTTTAGTATCAACTAACATACCTCTTGCCGCATTTAACAAGATAGAGTTATCTTTCATTTTTGATAAAAATTCATCATTTACCATATGATTATAATCTTTTATAGCTGGCATATGGATAGTTATAATATCTGAATTAGTAATAAGATCATCAATATTGTCAACATATTCTAATACTTCACGAGCAGCATCATTAGGATAAATATCGTAACCTAGTACTTTTGAACCTAAAGCTTTAAATAGTTTAGCTGCTTGTGTTCCAATTCTACCTGTTCCTATTACACCTACTGTTAATGTTCTTAGTTCTCTTGATAAGATACCAGGATTCCATGTGAAATTGTGTTTTTCTACATTTCTTTGGATTTTATTAGTATTTCTACTAATTCTTAAAGCTGTTGTTAGTACATGCTCAGCGATTGCGTTTGGAGAATAAGAAGGAACATTAGTCATTTTAATATCCAATTCTTTCATTAATTCTAAATCATAAATGTCAAATCCTGCTGAACGTGTAGCAAATACTTTTATCCCTTGCTCTTTTGCGTATTCATAAACTTCTTTTTCGAAAGGTTTATTTTGGGCAAGAACTACACCATCTTTACCTTCTAATAAATGTTTATTACTAGCTGTTAGCTCTTCTGAATGCACATCAACTTCCACTTCAGGATGTGAAGCAATCCAATTATTTAATGCACTTTTTTCATCTTCTCTTAAATTAAATAGTACTAGTTTCATACTTATGGTCTCCTTTATATTTGGTTATAATAATAACAAATTTTTAATTTATAA
>ERZ773013.1043-NODE-1043-length-17010-cov-4.404541_pt1 | contig 17010 bp, 10 predicted proteins | sample MGYA00511670_ERZ773013 | MGnify/ENA primary metagenome ERZ773013 (study PRJEB29015, sample SAMEA2738120) | human oral metagenome | biome: human oral; feature: human-associated habitat; material: saliva | place: China | collected 2257 ... | reverse complement strand
AGGTAAATTCACGAAGCTTCGCGACTCAAAATATTTTGAATATTATGTAATTAGAGAGCGGTTACTCGCGGACTATAATGATGAAGAAGCGATTAAGCGATTTTTAGAGCTCGAAGCTGAGAACTTTGAAGACAGAGAAAGAATTCACGAGAGGATATCAATCTGGAGCAGGATAGTCGTAGGAAAAGCTCTGAACAGAGAAACTCTTACAGAAGAGATGAAGTTCTTGCTAGAGAGAAAATATCTCGAAGTTGTGTGGGAACTATTCGTTACACATGAAACATTAAACTTACTGAATCTTTATATTGCATATGCAGTGGTAGTTGGAGAAACGAATACGGAGAAAGTCGCACTAAATATCTTAAACAGATGGAAATCTCAGGATATAGGGGCTAAGTTAAAGGCTAAGTTCGAAGCGTCTGAGCAGGCCTTTGGTGGGGATAGAACTAAGCTGGAGGCATTAAGGCTACGAGCTGGCGAGTTTTATGAGGAATTTGCAGACTGCAGAAATGATGTTGATGAAGTAAAGAAGGCTTGCATCAAATGAATAGAGCCTGAAAAGAATGATATTGCTTAAATGAAAAATCGTTTGCAGCATTACACTGCAAACGATTTTTTATAACTAATTCGATATTAATCCAGCAGCATCTGGGTAGCTGATACTATCTAGCTGCTTCTGCAATCGCTTCCACGAATGTTGGGTGTGGATGGATTGTAGAAGCTACATCTTCGGGTGTCAGCTTGTTTGAAATAGCTAGCGCCAATTCGCCTACGAGATCGGTAGCGCGGCCGCACATGAGCTGTGCACCGAGCAGTATATGGCTGTCTGCGTCGGCAATCAGCTTGATAGTGCCGCGGCCGAGGTCCTCAAGGACTGTCTTGCCATTTGCTCCCATAGCGTACTTCTTAGTGATGATTTCGATGCCCTGCTCCTTGGCCTCGTCCGCGGAGATGCCGACGGACGCAATCTCAGGCACCGTGTAGATGCAGGTTGGGACTGTTGCCATGCGGATTGGTGGTTCCTGGCCGTTCATGTGGGCAACTGCATTTCTGCCCTCAGCTGTTGCTGTATGAGCTAGCTCGATGCCGCCGATTGCGTCACCGATGCCATAGATGCTCGGACTCGCCGACTGGTAGTGCTCATTAACGGCGAGACGACCGCGCTCTCCTGCAAGATGCTGGAGCTGCTCAGATAGCAGACTAGGAACATCAGAGCGTCTACCAACAGCCATAAGAACAGCATCTGCAGGGATAGATTTCTCTTCATCCTTTTCAGTATAGACAACCGCAAGTCTTCCGTCAGCCTGCTCAATTCTTACAACAGGGCATTTGGTCAGAACGTCAATGCCATCCTTCTGCAGGCCCATCTTCAGACTGCGTGCCAATTCCTTTTCAACTGTAGGAATGAGACGGTCTAGAGCCTCAACAACAGTTACGTGTGATCCAAAACCATTGTATACAGTAGCAAATTCAACCCCGATAACGCCGCCGCCGATGATCACGAGATCATCGAAGGGCGTACCGCCCTGCTCGAGGAGCCTAGTCGAGTCCATAACGCCCTCGAGCTCGGCGCCCGGAATAGGCGGAATAAACGGATTGCCACCAGTTGCAATCAGGATAAACTTACCAGTTACCTCGTGCGATTCGCCCTCGCTATCAGTGTACGATACAGTGTGCTCATCTTTGACTAGCGCGAGGCCATGTAGTAGGTCAATCTTAGCCTTTGCAAGGCCGGTTTCAATGCCCTCGCGTAGGGTATCAAGCACCTCGTCCTTACGAGCTCTAACAGCGTCGAGGTCAACCTTAACATCGGCAGCATTAACGCCGATTTTAGCACCCTCTCTAGCTTCCTTAGCGAGCTCGGACGAGCGCATGATAGTTTTTGTAGGCACACAGCCTCTGTTGAGGCAGGTGCCACCAACTCTATCCTTCTCAATTACAGCAACCTTCATGCCGTACTTAACAGCGTCAAAAGCAGCCTCGTAGCCACCAGGGCCAGCACCAATAACAACTAGATCATAATTAAATTCAGCCATATCTTCCTCTTTTCATAACGATAGTGCAGATGCACCAATATATACCTATATAATGCTACATAATGCCTTCAGCAATCAGATTAATGATGTCACAGCAAATCTGATATTCCTTGCTGTTAGGTGCATATGGCAGAGCACTTTCAATAAGTGTAGTCATTGCGGACTTGCTGTATTTGCAGCCTATTAGCTTGTCCTTTAGAACTCCAAAGACTTCGGTCTCGAGAGAATCAGAGAAGATTCCGCAGTCCTTAATCACGCCACCTTCAACTTGGAGCTCGATATCAACACCACCCCAGTCAAGTCTCTCGGAGACCGAAGTAGTGAATGGTATCTTGCGGCCGAAGCGCCACTCCTCAGACGAGTACTTGTCGATTAGTGCCTTAAGCTCAGGATCAGATTCAGCAGTAGGGATGTCGAAGCGTTCAACATCTCCACCATAAACCTTTGCAAAAGCATCATATAGAGCCTTCTTAAGCTCTTCGAGTGTAACGTCAGGCTTGTGGTTGATTAGGTTAGTGATTCTGGAACGAACTGACTTAACGCCTTTTGATTTTAGCTTAGAAGCGGAAACGTTTAGATACTCTCCAAGTGGAGTTGGGTCTACGTTGAACATAATAGTCCCATGGTGGTAGCAGTAGCCATTGCTCTGGTAATATGCGTGGCCGGAGAACTTCATGCCATCGATAGTGAGGTCATTTCTTCCAGTTTTTTCAGCATTTATACCTAGTAAACGAACAGCTTCGAGGATTACCTCCGTCTGCTTAGGGATATCGTATTCACCTTCCCTTGCAATGAATGTAAAATTGAGGTTTCCAAGGTCGTGATACACAGCTCCGCCGCCAGAGATTCTTCTAGCTAGCTTGCAGTCTCCTTCTCTCATGGACTCAACTCTGCATTCACGCCAAGGGTTCTGGTTCTTGCCGATTACTACAGTGTTAGCGTTTTGCCATAGGTACATAGTAACTTCGCCTTCAGCTGCGCGGAAAGTCATATATTCCTCAGTAGCGAGGTTGATAAACGGATTGGTACAATCAGTTTCGGTATATCTTAATTTCATGTGTTTGTAGCTCCTTGCTATCAGATTTAAGTTAAATCAAGCCTAGACAGACAGTCGCGTACAACGCAGGCTAAAATCTGTCCAGGCTTTAATTTTTATGTAGCCGGAAGGAATGTCACTCATTAATCAAAAAAGTGATATTCGACTCGTAAGTGGCCGACCTTCCGGCAAGGTTTTATGAAAACTCGTATTTTAGAACTGGCTCTCTCGCTGCCTTAACTTCGTCCAATCTGCGCATTGGAGTAGTAACAGGCGAAGCAGAAACAGAGGCAGGTGAACTGATAATCGAGTCATAAATCTTTCTAAATGCAGCGATTGCATCATCTAGAGTCTCACGCGACTCAGTCTCAGTAGGTTCAACCATGAGAGCTTCACTTACTATGAGTGGGAAGTACATCGTAGGTGGGTGAATTCCAAAGTCGAGAAGTGCCTTCGCAACGTCAAGTGCGGAGACATTGTTCTCCTTGTGGAATTTCTCGAGGCTCATTACGAACTCGTGCATGCAAGTGCAGTCGTAAGCCATTGGATATAGATCCTTTAGCTTTTCCATCATGTAGTTAGCATTTAGAACAGCGTTGTGAGCGAGTTCAGGAACTCCGTCACCGCCAATGTATGTGAGGTATACGAGAGCTCTTAAGCTAACGAGGAAGTTACCGTAGAATCCAGTAACGCTACCGATGCTCTTCTCTGCACGAACGTACTTACCATCCTTAACAGTTAGTCCAGGTAAGTACTTGCCGAGGAAATCTTTGCATCCGCAAGGACCGCTTCCTGGGCCTCCTCCGCCGTGAGGTGTTGAGAATGTCTTGTGCAGGTTGAGGTGGATTACATCGAATCCGATATCTCCAGGTCTTACTAGGCCAATTACAGCATTTAGGTTAGCTCCGTCGTAGTAGCAGAGACCACCAGCCTCATGAACAAGCTCTGTAATCTCGAAGATGTTCTCGTCAAAGATACCAACCGTGTTAGGGTTTGTGAGCATAAGACCTGCAGTCTTGTCACTAATCTTAGACTTGAAGTCATCCATGTCAATGCTTCCGCGCTCGTTAGACTTTACAACTACAACCTTGAAGCCTGCCATTGCAGCACTTGCAGGGTTAGTTCCGTGAGCAGCGTCTGGAATTAGGATTTCATCCTTATGTTCGAGACCCTTGTCACGCAAGTAAGCCTTGATAAGGAGAAGTCCTGTGAACTCTCCTTGTGAGCCAGCTGCTGGTTGGAATGTTACGTGATCCATACCCGTGATTTCGCATAAATAGGACTCTAGTGTGTCTATCGCCTCTGTGCAGCCTTCTACTGTTTCAGCTGGCTGAAGAGGGTGGATGTTAGTGAATCCTCTGAGTGATGCAACTGCATCGTCAATCTTAGGGTTATGCTTCATAGTGCAAGAACCTAGTGGATAGAATCCGTCGTTAACACCGTGAGCCTCCTTAGCAAGAGCTGTGTAGTGACGCCCCATTTCGTTCTCAGGAACTTCTGGAAGGTTAGGAGCACTAGCTCTCATCGGAACTTCAGGTAGCGTTACAGGAACGTCGCAAGCAGGGAATAGATCCTGACCTCTGCCAGGGATACTTCTTTCAAATATAAGTTTCATTACTTGCTCACCCCCTTAACGATTTCTATTACTTCATCCATCTGTTCCTTAGTATTGAGCTCTGTAGCACACCAGAGAATCTCTGTGTCGCTTAACTTAAGTCCGCCGAGGATACCTTTGTCAGCAAGTGCCTTTAGGATAGCGTCTGCATCAGCGCAAACTGTTACGAACTCATGGAAGAATGGCTTATCGAACTTCAGCGAAAGACCTGCACTTACAAGTCCTTCAGCCAGATAGTGTGCCTTTGATGAGCAAAGCGTTGCAACTTGCTTGATTCCAGCAGGACCAACAGCTGTCATATATACGCCAGCTTTCAGAGCACAGAGTGCCTGGTTGGAGCAAACGTTGCTGCTAGCCTTTTCTCTACGGATGTGCTGTTCTCTGGCCTGTAGAGTTAGCACGAATCCACGCTCGCCACGGGAGTCAACTGTCTCACCGACAAGTCTGCCGACAATCTTACGAGTGTTCTTAGCAGTTGTTGCTAGAATGCCTAGGTAAGGGCCACCATATGCGAGGCCAAGTCCGAGTGGCTGACCCTCTCCGCAAACGATGTCTGCACCAATCTCGCCAGGAGTCTTCAGAACTCCGAGTGCTATTGGATTAACGCTCATGATAAGCTGTGCACCAGCTTCGTGAACTATTTCAGCAATTTCGTCAGCGTCTTCGACAACACCGTAGTAGTTAGGATACTGCATCAGGAAGCAAGCAGCTGACTTGTCCTCTGCAAGAGTAGCCTTAAGCGCTTCTACATCAGTAACGCCGCCGCACTCGCATGCTGGAACAACCTTTACCTCAGTGTCTCTTCCAAAAGAGTATGTCCTTATTACTTCAAGAACTCTAGCATCTACAGTTTCCGATACGTAGATTGTGCTACGCTTGCGGTCCTTTGTCATAGCGCATGCTTCTGCAGCTGCCGAAGCACCGTCATAAAGCGAAGCATTCGACACATCCATGCCAGTAAGTTCACATATCATAGTCTGATACTCGAAAATCGACTGAAGTATACCCTGGCTGATCTCAGCCTGATAAGGGGTATAAGCAGTGATGAACTCCTCTTTGCTTACTACTGCATTAACTGCAGCCGGGATGTAGTGATTGTAAGCACCAGCACCGCGGAAAATTGAATCATATACCACGTTGCGGTTTGCCATTTTCTCCATAATTTGAGCAGTTTCCAGCTCTGATTTTCCAGCTGGAATGTTAAGTTCGCCCTTGATTCTAGCTGCAGCCGGGATGTCCTTAAATAAATCATCCCAATCTTTGTAGCCGATATCGTTTAACATCTGGAGCTGTTCTTCTTTAGTGTTAGGAATAAATGTACCCAATTCGAACCTCCTTGTACGAAAGTGTTAAGGTAAATACGGTTTATGCTTCTTCCGACTCTACAAATGCGTCGTATTCGTCTGAGGTTAGAAGCTCCTCTGTCTCAGCTACATCCTTAACCTTAATTAACCAAGAGCCGTATGGGTCCTCGTTGATTGTCTCAGGTGCATCGAATAGGCTCTCGTTGATTTCAGCAACGATTCCTGTAACAGGGGATAGCACGTCGGATACAGCCTTTACAGACTCGATGTCACCAAATGCATCACCAACTGTTACTTCATCGTCAACCTCAGGGAGGTTGATGAATACGATGTCACCAAGGCTATGCTGAGCATAGTCAGAGATACCGATAACGCATAGACCGTCTTCTTCAGCGATCCACTCATGCGACTTTGAATACTTTAAATCTGCCATTTTATTTCTCCTTTTTGTATATATTATTTAGATATAAAATATCATTTTTAGCAAGCACAGATTATCTTACTGCTCTCTCTTATAGAAAGGAAGCTTTACCATCTCAGCGTCAATCTTTCGGCCACGCACGTCTACCTGAACAGGTGCTCCGATTTCACGCTTTGCCGATTCAACGATAGCCATTCCGTAAGATCCGTTTAGATATGGTAGGAATGTTCCAGAGGTGATGTGTCCGATCTTTTCTCCATCTCTATATACATCGCACTCTTCTCTGATGATTCCGCGGCCGGTAACCTTGATTCCTACTCTTCTCTCTTTGAGTGGAGTTGCAGCTTCAATTGCAGCCTTGCCGATGAAATCAGGCTTATCCATCTTGATTGCAAAACCAAGACCAGCGATCTTAGGTGATATGTCATCATTCATATCGTGACCGTATAGTGGCATTGCAGCTTCCATACGAAGCGTATCACGAGCTCCGAGTCCACAAGGAATCAAACCGTCTTCCTTGCCAGCTTCAATGAGAATTTCCCATACATCTGCAGCCTTATCAGCTGGCATATATATTTCAAATCCATCTTCGCCTGTATATCCAGTTCTGGAAAGAACGCAAGGAATTCCTTTTATCGAGCCATCGAAATTAGCTGTGTAGTAACCAGCGGGGATGAGCGATGGATCAGCAACCTTAGCGAGAATCTCCTCTGCCTTAGGACCCTGTAGAGCGAGCTGTCCCCATTCATCTGAAACGTTTACAACATCGACGCCGTCAATCTTATGATCAACCATCCAAGCGAAATCCTTCTCTATATTTGCTGCGTTAACAACAACGAAATAGTCGTCCTCGCCACGCTTGTACACGATTAGGTCATCTACAGTTCCGCCGTGCTCGTTGCACATTGGGCTGTATCTTGCCTGACCAACTTTGAGGTCGGTGAAATCATTAGTTAGTACATAGTTAAGAAAATCAACAGACTTAGGACCTCTTACGAGAATCTCACCCATGTGGGATACATCGAATAGACCGCATGCTGTACGAACTGCCATGTGTTCCTGCTTGATACCTGTCTCATACTGAATTGGAAGTAAAAATCCGCCAAAAGGCACGATCTTGCCGCCATATTTAACGTGAGTATCATATAGTGGTGTTTTCTTATCCATCAAGACTACCTCCTTGAGTGTTTTTGATTAGATACATTGAATATACTCAAAATATAGCATAGCAAAACATTACAATCAATGAACAAAAGCACGACATCAAAAGTTTATTTTGTGTCATGCTTTTTAATATAGAAATATTAAATATATAACCTGCGCATAAAGTAGATTAATGGGTTTGCATCATAAAGGTATCCTGCGATATACGAGTTGTTTAATTGTTCGTTTAATGTATGAATATACTGCGGTGCAAACAGCGATGTAAGCGGAAACATGAGGGCAAGGAGCAAAAATATGATGATTGCTCCTTTGATAGAACCGAACAGAAGTCCAACGCTGGAGTCCACGGTTCCGAGCAAGTTTTTGCTCTTGCGTCCACGCATAATCCTTTTTCTAAGGTGCGAAGAAATAATCCATACAACAGACACTATGAGCGAGAAAGAGATAATCGTAATGGAGAGATTTGTAAATCTATTCACGGTCGTAGTGATGCCATCAAGACCAAATGCCTCGAATTTGGTGCGTAGCACTTTAGGGATGAACTGTAGTAAATCCATCTCTTGCCCATTGAATCTCTTCGTTAGCTTGCCCTTCATAAAATCATCGATAGGGAGTGTAAAGAGAAGCGATCTAATCCTATCCGTATTCAGGATGCCAATTATGACCCCGCCAGAAACCGCAGCTAGTCTGACAAGGGATTCGAGAAACCCTTGCGACTTGCCACGCAGTGCACATATTAAGAAAATTAATACAATTATAATATCTAATACCATGACTAAATTATCTAACATCTGAGGCATATTATCAATACCGCTATTCGTCACCAAAACGGCACAAAAGAGTGCTAGAATGAACTTGTTAAATTATTGCTATTATTTAAGCTTATACATTTTATGGTTAGGGGGCTATTATGACAGCAGCGGCAGAAAGAATTGCTCAGCTAAGAAAGCTTATGGCAGAGCGAGGCATAGACGCATACGTTATCCCGATGGCAGATTTTCATCAGAGTGAGTATGTAGGTGAACATTTTAAAGCGATTAGATTCGTGACAGGGTTTTCCGGTTCATATGCGACTGTGGCTATTACCAAGGATAAGGCTGGTCTATGGACCGATGGCAGATACTTTACTCAGGTTCTCACAGAATGTGAGGGCAGTGGCATCGAGCTCATGAAGATGTTTGTTGACGATACACCAGGAACTGTTGAGTGGGTTGCACAGCAAGTCTCTGATGGCGGAAAGGTTGCTTTTGACGGAAGAGTGCTATCGATGGGCGATGGGCAGGCATACGAGGAAGCTTTTGCGGGTAGAAATGTAGAAATTGATTACGAACAGGCTCTAGTCGAGGAAATTTGGAAAGACAGACCGAGGTTATCCGAAGAGCCAGCATGGTTCCTAGAAGAAAAGTATAGCGGAGAAAGTACCGGCAGCAAGCTAAATAGAGTTCGTGAGGAGATGAAGAAGGCTGGAGCAAACATCCATCTGGTTGCATCCCTTGATGATGTAGCATGGCTTCTCAATATGCGTGGCAACGATATTGATTTCTTTCCTCTTGTACTGGCATATGTAATTGTTAGGGAGGATAGTGCGGATTTATATGTTGAAGAGAAAAAGTTAAACGACGACCTCCACAAGATGCTCAAAGAGAACAATGTAAATGTTCATCCATACAATGATATATATGAGGATGCTAAGAAGGTCGACGCTAGTGCAACAGCGCTGATTGACCCTATGAAGATGAATTACGCACTTTATAAGAATCTACCATGTAAGGTCGTTCAAGGGGCAAATCCTACGATACTTATGAAGGCTATCAAGAATGAAACCGAGATTAAGAATGTCAGAAATGCAGAGCTAAAGGACAGCGTAGCGCTCACAAAGTTCATCTACTGGCTCAAGAATAACTACGACAAGATGAAGATTACCGAGCTCAGTGCCTCCGAGAAGCTGACTCAGCTGAGAAGCGAGCAGGAGGGCTATGTTAGGGATTCGTTTGAACCTCTACATGCATTTGGGGCACATGCTGCGATGATGCACTACTCTCCAACACCAGAGTCGGATGTAGAATTAAAAGGTGGACAGATGCTGCTTTCGGATACAGGTGGTGGATACCTAGAGGGATCGACAGACATCACTAGAACTACGATTCTTGGCTCAATCAGCGATGAGATGAAAAAGTATTACACTGCTGTATATAAATCCATGCAGCACCTATCGGCAGCAAATTTCCTATATGGAAATCACGGATGGTCACTCGACGTACTCGCTAGACAGCCAATCTGGGATTTGAACAAGGATTTTCAGTGCGGAACTGGACACGGCTTTGGCTATCTCGGCAGTATTCATGAGCCACCAACAGGATTCCGCTGGTACATAGTTCCTTCCAAGAATGAGCACCATCAGTTTGAAGAGGGCATGATGGTAACGGACGAACCTGGAATCTATGAAGAGGGTGAGTTCGGAATTCGTATCGAGAACAACTTGCTCACTGTAAAGGGAGAGAAGAATAAGTACGGACAATTTATGCACTTCGAGACATTGAATTTTGTACCTATTGATCTCGATGGAATAGATCCAGATGAGCTTACTAGATCCGAGAAGGAATGGCTCAACGAATATCACAAGGAGTGCTTTGAAAAGCTTTCGCCATATATGAATGATGAAGAGCGTGCTTGGCTCGAGGAATATACGAGAGAGATTTAGAGTTTTACGTGGAAGAGTAAATTTTACATCTTAGTTGATGGGAAAATCTGACAATCGTCAGGACCTTAATAATTATTTGGGTAATTATTCAGATATTTTGATTAATTTTTGCCAAATGTATATTAAATCATATGGCATGGATGTATAATAAATGTATATTTGTACATGTATGAATGCACAATAGAAATGGAGGAACATTATGCTTAATAAGTCTAAGCTAGAGAGAGTTGTTGCAAAGATGAAAGAGCAGGATATGCCACAGATGATCATCACTGATCCAGTTAGCATCTTCTATATGCTCGACAAGTGGATTATTCCTGGTGAGAGAATGCTCGCACTATACATCAATGTAAATGGAGATGTACAGCTTGTACTCAACAAGCTCTTCCCACAGACAGAAGACCTTGGTGTACCGCTAACATATTATGACGATATCGAGGAGCCTGTTGGAATTCTAGCTAAGTTCATTGAGAAGGATAAGACTATTGGTATTGATAAGAACTGGCCAGCAAGATTCCTTCTTAAGCTTCAGGATTTAGGTGCTGGAAGCAAGTTCGTAAACGGATCTGTAATCGTTGATAAGGTTAGACAGATTAAGGACGAGCATGAGCGTCAGATTATGAGAGAGTCTGCAAAGAAGATCGACGAGGTTATGGATAAGCTTATTCCTTGGGTTGCGAAGGGCCTAACAGAGAGAGAGCTAAACGCTAAGTGCGTTGAGCTCTGCAAGGAAGTTGGATTCCAGGGTCTATCATTCGATCCTATCACAGCATACGGCAAGGGTGGAGCTGACCCACACCACGTAACTGATGATAGCAAGGGTAAGTACGGAGACTCCGTAGTACTTGATATCGGTGGTATGTGGAATAACTACGCATCCGATACTACAAGAACAGTATTTATCGGAGAGATTAACGACAGACAGAGAGAAGTTTATAATGTTGTTCTTGAGGCTAACAAGAGAGGTATCGCTGCTGCTAAGCCTGGCAACAAGATGAGCGATGTCGATAAGGCTGCAAGAGACTATATCACAGAGAAGGGCTTTGGCGAGTACTTCACACACAGAACTGGTCACTCAATCGGACTTGAGGATCACGAGGTTGGTGACGTATCTCTCGTAAATGACGAGATTATCGAGCCAGGACAGTGCTTCTCCGTAGAGCCTGGTATCTATCTATATGATGAGGGAATCGGTGTTCGTATCGAGGACATCCTATACATCACAGAAGATGGATGCGAAGTACTAAACGGATATCCTAAGGAAGAGCCAATTGTTGTTCCTGCGGAAAAATAAAAAATTCAATTAAAGGGAGAGATCAATTAATGGCAAAGGTTACAGAAGGTTACATGCCTTTTCTCGGTTACGAAACTTATTACAGAGTCGTAGGTGAGAGAAAAGAAAATGGCAAAGCACCGCTCATCTGTTTGCACGGTGGACCTGGTTCAACACACAACTACTACGAGGTTCTAGATAATCTCGCAGATGATGATGATCGTCAGATTATCATGTACGACCAGATTGGTTGCGGAAATTCATATCTAGATGGTCATAAGGAACTATGGACTCAGGATACATGGCTAGATGAGCTAGAGGCTCTAAGAGAGCACCTAGGACTAGACGAGTGCCATATCATCGGACAGTCATGGGGCGGCATGATGCAGATTGCATATGCTATCGAAAGAAAGCCTAAGGGTGTTAAGTCATTCGTTATTTCCAGTGGACATCCATCAAGCAGTCTCTGGGAGAAAGAAGGTCTAAGACGTATTAAGATGATGCCTCAGAATATGCAGGATGCAATCAATCACGCTCTTGAGACTGGAGATTTCTCTGGAGAGGCTTATGATGAAGCGGTAGCTGAGTATATGCACAGATACTGTGACTACTGGATTGGTGAAGATGCGCCAGAGTGCTGTACACGTCCTAAGAAGGCTGGCGGCGAGGCATACCTATACGGATGGGGTCCAAATGAATTCGCCCCTACAGGTTCGCTAAAGGACTTCGAGTATGTTGATAGGCTAGGCGAGATTAAGATTCCTTCGCTAGTATGCAGTGGAATCTCCGATCTCTGCTCACCGCTAATAGCTAAGACTATCGCAGATGGAATTCCAAACTCAGAGTGGATTCTCTGGGAGAACGCAAGACACACATGCTTCGTAGACAGACACGATGATTACTGCAAAGTGCTCATCGAGTGGCTCAACAAGTACGATAAGTAATCGGCAGCCCCGAAACTAGCTGATTGATTCGTAAGCATGCAAATATTGCAAAAGAAAAGGCGCAGCAATCGCTGCGCTTTTCTAGTGGTCAATTATTTGTATATTTTATCTATATTCATAGTGTCCAGGCACATCGACCTTCCATTCCTGTTTAGTAACCCAGCCTTTAGGCAGATGATCACCTTTGCACTCGAAGTTAGGATCGGTTTTGCGTTTCTCGGCGATGTATTCATTCCTATGTGCAGCTTGTTCAGCAGGACTATTGAACTCTCTTCCGCACCTACATTTGAAAACCTTTTTCTGTTCGTAGTGACCTTGTTCTGGAACCCAGACTTTGTGCTTCGCTGTTGCTGATGATGAACTGGAAGAGGAGCTTGAAGTACTTGAGCTGCTTGAAGAACTTGATTTCTCATTCTTCTTACTCTTATCCTTTTCCTTGTCTTTGTTTTTGTCCTTATCCTTGGATTTGTCTTTATCCGAGCCCTTTTCAGCGCTTGAACTCGATGAACTGTCGGAGCTCTCTGAAGCCCCTTTGCTATCGGTAGAAGCAGCCTCTGTCTGTTTATGCTTCTTCGCATTAGAGTTCTCTTTGGACGCAGCTGAATCACAACCTGTGAGAGCTACTGCGATAATCAGAAGCATCGATAAGATGAAGGCAATCCCAATTCGCCCACGATTCTTTATTCTCAATTTAGAAATTCTGCCCATAATTTTCTCTATCCCCTATGTATATCTTATTTACCTCATGTCATCCAAATATATAGATATATAGAAAACATACGCACATACCTGCGGTTAAATAAAAATATCTGTTATTATAGCATTTAAAATCGCTTCTTCACCCCAAGAAAGTAGACTATAAGCATTATCAATACAAGCCTCGTTATGTATATAAAACTTCAATCTGAATATTTATGCAGGCAGAGAGCAATGACGTTCGATACATTGTAAAATGTACAGATAATATTACGTATATACATCTTATATTCATCTCAAATTTTATAGAAAAGAAGGACAAAGACATGAAGAAAATTTTGCTTTCGCTCCTATTAGTAGTGACCTTAGCGGTTCCACTACCCGCATTTGCGGGAGCAACAGGAGCAGAATCTCAGGCTGGAGCTGAGGCGCAAACAGAAGCACCTACAAGTACCAGTACGGATTCTGAGAAATGGACGAGTGAAGACTTCACTTACACAGACATGAGCAAGACTATTTACGGATGTGACTATACCAGAACTGTAAATATCGAAGGAAAGGCAATCAGCGGTTTTTCTGCAAAAGGAGAAGCCAAGTTTGCCACGAACAAAAATCTCGTGCTGCCATCAAAGGATGATAAGGGTAACACTCTCGTTGGCGTTGCTAGCAATGCGTTCCAAAAGAAGGGCGTTGAATCAGTAACTTTCCCGTCGGGTATGCTCGCGTCATACAATGACACAGTTACGCACAAGATTACTCGCAGAGGTAACTTCGTGATTGCGGAGGGAGCTTTTGAAGGAAATAACTTGACCAATGTAAACCTGCCGGACGGCGTACTTGCAGTTCTTCCAAATGCTTTCATGAATAACAAGATTAAGGCCGTAACCCTGCCTAGGACTATCTGGTGGCTAGAGACACAAGCGTTTTCTAATAATCAGATCAGCAAGGTTAATTTCCCGCTAACAACATATTTCCAGCTGGAAATGCACGGTATGACCTTCGCCAATAACAAGATTAAATCTGTTAGACTTCCGGACTTTACAGCAGTAGTAAATAAGTTCGTGTTTGTCGGGAACCCGGGTATGGAACCGATGTCCGCCGAGGGGAAGAAGGCACTCAAAGGCAACTTCGCGAACAGCGGGGTCGTGTACATGTATTCCGGAAATCTCGACCATAAGAATATGGACAGAATCCATACGACGGACAAGACCACGGCTAATACCAAGTCGTGGGTTCAGAAGCTGGTCAATTATGACGGTACCCCTGAGACTGAAAATAAGGATACCGAGTCTTGGAATGTAAATGACTTTACTTTTGACGGTCAGAAGATCACCGGCCTCAGTGCGAGTGGTATTGCGAAGCGTAAGGTTAACAAGGATCTCGTGCTTCCGGATTACAACGCAGAGCTGGATAAGGTTACGGAGATAGCGGATACAGATTCGACAACGGGTCTATTTGCTACAGCAGATGAGAAATTTGACTCCGTTACGCTCCCTATGGATTTGGAGAAGGTAGGAAAGAACGCGTTCCGTGACTCGGGACTCAGTGAAGTGGCTTTTTCACCGATCCTTAAGAGCATAGGAGAAACTGCTTTCCAAGGGAACAGCATTAAGACAGTAGTTTTGCCGGACACAGTGACTTCACTCGGTAGAGGAGCTTTTGCAACTAACCCTAAGCTGGAGAAGATTGATCTGCCAAACAACCTGTCAGAGATTCCTGACAGTGCGTTTGGGTGCAGTGATAACAAGAACTGGATGACCGGGCTGACATCTGTCGATATCCCTGCGAGCGTCAAGAAAATCGGGGCAAGAGCATTTGCAGGGAACAATTTCACTGATATCAAAGTGCCTAAGGGCGTTACAGAGCTCGGAGACTACGCATTTGCAACCAAGAATTACCTGCTTAAGGAAGCGCCGATTTGCAATCTGGAGCTGCCGGAGGGGTTAACGGCCATTGGTAAATATGCATTTAGAAATAAGAAGGTTGCCGAGGTTAAGCTGCCGGCAACAGTGACAGCACTGCCAAAGAACGTATTCGCTAAAGAAATTACTTCAGCGTCCGGAAAGACCGAAAAGTACGATTTGGTAACTAAGGTGTACGTTGACGATATTTCGAAGTACGGCGACGCCGGCAAGTTCCCTAAGTCTGAATTCCACAAGATTCTATCAGCTGATATAAACGTGTGGAATGCTGAGGATTTCACGTATGCAGACGTTGATTTAGACAGCAACAATTCACCTGCACCTGCGCAGGATAACATGAACGTCATAACAGGAAAAATCCGTGTAGTAAGCGGCCTTACAGATAGCGGAAAGGCTAAGCTCAATAACAATAAGAACCTCGTGGTACCGTCAGTCGATGTTGACGGCAATAAGGTGCAGGGAGTTGGAAACAGTGCGTTTAAGGGCATTGGACTGGAGAGTGTGGAGCTACCTGAGAATGTAAAAGCCCCAAGCAACGGACAGTGGGACAGCAGTGTAACGACCAGAGGAGATTTCTTCATCGGATCGAGTGCATTTCAGGGTAACAGCTTGACAGAACTCACAATTCCGGAGGGCGTTATCTATATCGGCGGAAACGCATTCAGCAGGAATAAGCTGAAATCGGTAAAATTCCCTTCAACTTTGATGCTGATAGCAAACTTGGCTTTTGCAAACAACGAGATTACAAACCTTGAGTTTCCTAAGACTACGGATTATCCGATGTCAATCGACAATATGGCATTTGGCGTGAACAAGATTGAATCTGTACAGTTGCCTGACAAAACTGAGAAGGTATCCAAGTGGGTGTTTGTCAGAAATACAGGTAAAGAACCCGTAACAACAGGAACTACCAACGAGAAGAAGGGCGGAGTTGTATATATGTACATCAACGACCCGGGGGCTCTCGTTGAGGACATTGGTAATGGCAAGTCACATGTGCAGCTTCTCAAGGCCAATCAGAATATTCCAAGTGATGAGTCGCCGTGGAATAGCGATGATTTCACGTATAATGGTGCAGGCACTGTCGTTACCGGTCTATCCGAATCCGGAAAAGCCAAGCTCAAGAAGAACGACACCCTCGTGATTCCTGAAAGCAGTAATAGCGGTGTCAATATAACGGCTGTCGGAGATGGAGCTAATAATGTGCTGGCAAGTGAAGGCCAGGTTGGAACATTTGGATTTGTTGAATCCGGCAAGATATACGTTCCTAAAACCGTCAAGCTTCCATCTTCTATCAGGCAGATTGGAAACAATGCTTTTGCAGGAACTATCGATAATACAGCCAAGAAGATTTATGGTGTTACAAACATTAATCTGCCGGACGGTCTCGAGGCGATCGGTCAATCCGCATTCCAGAATGCGAGACTTACATCCATCATTCTTCCAAATTCCGTAACGAAGCTCGGAATTTCTTCGTTTGGCGGAACCGATTTGGTAGAGAAGATAGTTCTCTCCAAGTCGCTTAAAGAGATCCCGGATGTAGCATTCGGCAGGACGAATGACACAATAGGCATCGCCGATAAGGTGGCAGTTACTGACATCGTAATCCCTGAGGGGGTTACAGATATAGGCAGAAGAGCATTCGTTGGATGCAAGGCCAAGACAGTTAGTCTCCCGGACAGCTTGCCCAAGATTGGCGATAATGCATTCATGAACAATCAATTTGAGGAGGTCACTATCCCCGGAAGTGTTACAAATATCGGAAAGGCATCATTCGAGAAGACTGCAGAGGCAATACCTGCGACACTTAAGTCGCTTAAGCTTAAGGAGGGGTTCAACGGCAAGATCGGTTCCAATGCATTTTTGAATCAGCTTCTGACCTCAGTTGAACTTCCTAA
>ERZ773013.1041-NODE-1041-length-17019-cov-6.895013_pt1 | contig 17019 bp, 16 predicted proteins | sample MGYA00511670_ERZ773013 | MGnify/ENA primary metagenome ERZ773013 (study PRJEB29015, sample SAMEA2738120) | human oral metagenome | biome: human oral; feature: human-associated habitat; material: saliva | place: China | collected 2257 ... | reverse complement strand
GGGAGGGCTATCCCCCTGCTACCGCTATGGAGGAGGCAAGCCGTTGCCTGCTGTGCCAAGACGCGCCGTGCAGCCAGGATTGCCCCGCCTCGACCGATCCGGCTAAGTTCATCCGCAGCATTCGTTTCTTAAACGAAGAGGGGGCTGTAGAGACGATCTTTGAGAACAATGCGCTGGGCGATATCTGCGCACGCGTATGCCCCACAGAGCGTTACTGTCAGAAAGACTGCAGCCGTACCGATATCGACCATCCGATCGATATCAAAGGCCTACAGCGCTATGCGACCGACTATGCCTACGACATCTCGATGAAGGTACTGGAAGCCGGCCCAGATACCGGGCACTCTATCGCAATCGTCGGCTCCGGTCCGGCAGCGCTTCAGGCTGCGGCATCTCTGCGCTGTTTCGGCCACGCAGTCGATATCTATGAGCGCCAACCGACCCCGGGCGGCATGCTGGTACACGGCATCCCGGCCTACCGCCTGCCGGACGATATCGTGAACCGCGCGATCTCCCGTGTCAAAGAGCTCGGCGCAACGATCCACTGCGATGTATCCATCGGTACGGGTCCCAACGACGATATCACGATCGGACAGCTCTTAGGTAAGCACGATGCGGTTCTTCTAGATCCGGGCCTATCAGAGGGCAAGATGCTGCCGATCTTTAAGGACAACGACAACGTCAAACTCGCAGTGGACTTCCTCGACGAGGTACGCTCCTCAAAGGGCACGATGAAAGTTCCGGACAATGTCCTCGTAATCGGTGGTGGCGACGTTGCAATGGACGTCTCAACGACGCTCAAGAAGCTCGGGGTTCCTACGGTTACCGATGTGATCTGGGAGCGCTCCTGCGAATTCCTGGCTTCTAAAGAGGAGCTCGATGGCACCCGTGAGATGGGCGTAACCCTGATCGACGGGTATGAACCGAAAGAGACTTCCGGCCATCAGGTAACCTTTAAGCATCGTGTGATAGACTCGATCCTCACGATCTCTGCAGATCTGATTATTCTGGCAGTTGGCCAGCGTCCTGATCTCGATCACCTCGGCGTTGATCTCGACCTCAAGGGCGTAGAGATGGCACAGGAAGGCCCGGCAACCTCTGATCCGCACATCTTTGTGACCGGCGATATCGCTCAGGGCGATAAGACCGTCGTATGGGCAGTGCGGCGCGGTAAGGAAGCCGCTGGAGCAATCGATGCTTCCTTGAAAGGAGGCGAGTGAGATGAAACAGATGGATCTCTCCATTGATTTTTTGGGTGTCCACTTTGAAAACCCCTTCTGCCTGTCATCCTCGCCAGTAGGCAACTGCTATGAGATGTGCGCCAAAGCCTTCGATACCGGCTGGGGTGGTATCGTATACAAGACCCTGCACACCGATGACTTTGTCGTCGATGAGGTATCTCCGCGCTTTGATGAGCTCACCAAGGAGGCCACGCCTTTTGTAGCCTTCAAGAACATGGAGCAGATCGCTGAGCATCCGCTCGCGCAGGACCTCGCTGATATCACGCGGCTCAAGAAGGAACATCCGAACAAGATCATCATCGCTTCCATCATGGGACAGAATGAGAGCAACTGGACTGAACTCGCTAGAAAGGTTGAAGAGGCCGGTGCGGATATGATCGAGATGAACCTCTCCTGCCCCCAGATGACAAGCCATACGATGGGCTCCGACGTCGGTGAGAACCCAGACCTCTGCTGCACCTGCTGCGCCGCTGTAAAACGCGGCTCAAAGTTGCCAGTGCTCGCAAAGATGACGCCAAACATCACCGATATGACTGAGGTCGCCAAGGCCTGTATGGAAGGCGGCGCTGACGGTATCTCTGCGATCAATACGGTCAAATCCATCGCAAATGTCGACCTTGATCGCCATATCGGAATGCCGATCGTCAATGGCAAGAGTGCAGTCTCCGGACTTTCCGGCAAAGCCGTAAAGCCGATCTCCCTGCGGTTCATCCAGCAGATGCGCGCGGATCCAGATCTGAAAGATCTCCCGATCTCTGGTATCGGTGGCATTGAGACCTGGCGTGATGCCGCTGAGTACATCCTGATGGGCGCAACGACCCTGCAGGTCACTACGGCGGTCATGCAGTATGGCTACCGCATCGTCGAGGATATGAAGGATGGGCTTTCCCACTATATGCGCTCCCAGGGTGTCAAGTCGCTCTTCGAGCTCGTCGGCCTTGCGGTGCCGAATACCCTGCCGGCTGATAGCCTCGACCGTGACTTTAAGGTCTATCCGGTGATCGATACGGATAAGTGCATCCACTGTGGACGCTGCTACATCTCCTGCTATGACGGTGCCCACCAGGCAATCCAGTGGGATCCTGAGGAGCGTAAGGTCTCCATCGATAAGGATAAGTGCGTCGGTTGCCATCTGTGCCGTCTCGTCTGCCCGGTCCACGCAATCAGTATGGACAAGCCGGAAATGAAGCCTGGCCGCAAGGGCGATCCGGATAAGATCGTGATCGAGCCGAAAGACGTCATGTACAACCTGAAGTAGCGTTTGGTTCATAAGCGTCAACATTCAGTCCCTGGTTTTTTTAAGAAGTCGGGGACTGTTTGTGTTTGCCATCAACGATTATTGGATTACTGAGGACCAGCAGAAGGCTGAATCAGACCGAATCTATGAATTGTGCCGCTTCATAATCTCATAAAGTTCTTCGCCGAACCCCTCTTTCTGCTGAGAGCTCCGATCGAAGACAAAGGTCGCATGTTGGTCAGTGGCATAGGGATCTCACTAGATTGCGTCATATGAGGGGTCATTGGTGTGTGCAAAAGTGGCAAGCGAGTCGGACATGGTCTGCACGACAGTGTGGGTCATATCGTCGTCATCAGCAAAAAGGTATGGCACACAGTCAGGCGAGGCGAACCAGTAGGGTAGATCTTCGCAGTGCGCCATCGTTACACTCCCGAAAACCCGACGGCTGTAGCAGCCACATAGTTGTATACGGGAAGTCCCTGCCGGCTGAAGTAGGGATCATCCCGGTGTCAGGCTCGGTGAGCGTCGTATGGGAGACAAAGCTCGTAGTCTTCGCCAGCCAGAGTGACTCCACGGGCGGATGGGTGAGATAGGCGTTGCGGAAGGCCTGCTCAAACACGCTAGCATCATCGCCGTACCGACTGTGTAGTCCGTCCCGTACCTGAGAATCGGTGATGTTCTGAAAGTCGACGAAGGCGGGAGCGTCGGGCATCGAGTGCATCGCCAGGGGAGAGGCGGTGCCATCAAGTTCTGAAAACGTTGTCTCCATTATCCAGGTGCGTTGGGCCGCGAGGTTGTTGACGGTACCGGTATCGGGGTCAATAAACGGTGTGGGGAAGAGGTCTGCACCATAGGAAGCGTCTGCGAAGAAGTTCACGGTGGCCGGGACCCGGAACAAATCCTCGCGATCGGGTTGTCTGCGACCGAATAGTGTTGCAGTAAATAGTCAACGATCTGGTGGGTCGCCTGTTGCGATTGCTGCTGCGTCGTGTCGAAGATATAGCCGCTCTGGATGACCCCTTTGGAGAAGAGTCCCTGTGTGCGCTCCATGCAGGCCAGGGTCATGATCTTCGTTCTGCCGTCGGACTGCCCGACGATTGTGACATTGACGGGATCACCACCGAAGCGGCTGATATTGTCACGGTCTAGCAAAGACGCGGCCCTGGGTCTTGGCAAAGTCGGCCTCCTCGTAGAGCCCTATCTCGCCGGAAGCACCAGCAATAAGGCCTCCACCGTGGAAGAAGACCACAGGCAGCGCTCCGTTACCGGCCAGATCGCTGCGGGAAGGGGTGCTGAAGCCGTTGCGGTCCGGCTCTACGATAGAACTGAACGTGCGGGGCTGTTGGGTACACCGCACTGAAGCTCATCGCGGTGCAGAAGTCCTGATCGTAGCTCGTGACTGGCTGCGGATCTTGAAAGCAGTTTGCGGTCGCATAGGGAATCCCCAAGAAAGTGTACGCCCCATCAGCACAGTATCCCATAAGCCTACTTGAAACGATATCGACAAAGGTGCGGGTGGTGACTTGAGAGAAATTTGGAGCGCTCTGTGACTGTACTCGCTGTTCTGTCGGTGCTGCTTTCGCAGATGAGCTGCACGCAGCAAGATCGAGTGCAGCTGCCCTGAGCCCGATGCCTTCGATACCGTGAAAAAACTGCGTCTGTTGATCGAATTGTTGTCTATGGAATACCTGTCTTTCGATTTTTTTCTCACCATAGTTCCCAACGCAGAGGGTAGCTGCAACCTGAAAGATACGGGATGACCTGAAGACAAAAAAGTCCGCCTCTTGGTGAGACGGACCGTACACAAAGTCGTAAAGGCTCTGGATAACTATTCGAGCTCGAAGGCTCCGGTGTAGAGCTGGTAGTAGGTACCTTTCTTAGCGATCAGCTCATCGTGGGTGCCTTGCTCGATGATACGGCCATGATCGAGAACGATAATCACGTCGGAGTTTCTAACTGTAGAGAGGCGGTGGGCGATAACGAAGGTGGTACGGCCTTCCATCAATGCGTCCATACCTTTCTGGACGATCTGCTCGGTACGGGTATCGATGGAGGAGGTTGCCTCATCGAGGATCATGACCGGTGGGTCTGCGACCGCGGCGCGGGCGATCGAGAGCAGCTGACGCTGGCCCTGTGAGATCGTCTCTGCGTTGTCGTGCAGCATCGTGTTGTAGCCGTCAGGCAGACGTCCGATGAAGGAGTCCGCACCCGCGAGCTTTGCCGCGGCGATGCATTCCTCATCGGTTGCGTTCAGGCGGCCGTAGCGGATGTTGTCCATAACGGTACCGGTGAAGAGGTTGGTGTCCTGCAAGACCATACCCAGTGAGCGGCGCAGGTCCGCCTTCTTGATCTTGTTGATGTTGATATAGTCGTAGCGGATCTTGCCGTCATCGATATCGTAGAATCGGTTGATCAGGTTGGTGATCGTCGTCTTGCCTGCACCGGTGGAGCCGACGAAAGCGACCTTTTGGCCTGGCTTCGCGTGGATCGTGATGTTGTGCAGGACTAAGCGATTCGGCTCATAGCCAAAGTCCACATCGTAGAGGTCCACTTTGCCCTTCAGGGCGCGGTAGTCGATCGTGCCGTTGTCATGGGGGTGCTTCCAGGCCCAGGAGTCGGTGTGCTCTTTGCTCTCGACGAGCTTGTCGTCCTTGCCCTTCTTGGTGTTAACCAAGGTGACGTAACCGTTATCCTGCTCAGGCTCTTCGTCCTCAAGGGCAAAGATACGCTCGGCGCCCGCAAGGCCCATAACCACGAAGTTGATCTGCTGGGAGATCTGGCCCAGGGAGCCGGAGAAGCGCCTCGTGAGGTTCAAGAAGGAGACGACGATCGAGATGTTGAGCGCCATGCCGGAAATGGAGGGGTTCGCGATGCCAGCCTCCAGGAACATGGAGCCGAAGATCGCGACGACCACGTAGGCGAGGTTGCCGACGTTCATGAGAACCGGGCCTAAGGTGTTGCCGTACATGTTTGCGGTCTTTGCAGCCTGGAAGAGCTGCTCGTTAACCTTATCGAAATCCTTTTCGATAGCGTCCTCATGGGTGAAGACCTTGACGACCTTCTGTCCGTTCATGGACTCTTCGGCGAAGCCCTCGACGTCTGCGATCGAGCGCTGCTGCTCCAGATAGTAGTGGGCAGAGCGGCTGCCGAGCACATCGGTGAGCCACATCATGAACCCCACGAGGACCAACACGACGATAGTCAGGGGCACAGAGTACCAGAGCATGATGAAGAGGACCGATATCATCGCTACGACCGTCATCAATATACTCGGCAGCGCTTGGCCGATGAACTGGCGCAGCGTATCGACGTCGTTGGTGTAGTGGGACATGATGTCGCCGTGCTTGTTCGTGTCGAAATAGCGGATCGGCAGCGACTCCATGTGGCTGAACATCTGTTGCCTCACTTTATCCAAGGTGCCCTGGTTAACGATAGCGCCGAGCTGGGTGTAGGTGATGTTGCAGACCAAAGCCACCAGGTAGCACAAGATGAGCGTGATTACGACGCGGGCGATCTGCGGCTGCGCCGTGCTCCAATCACCGGTTTTGACAAACTGCTCGATGATGTTGATGGCCTGCTGCAGAAAGACCGAGGGCAGCGAGGAGATCAGCGAGGTTGCAATGATGCAGATAACGATGATGGTCGTATAAGCAGGGTAGTAGTGGAAGATCATGCTGAGCACTCTTCTCAGGGTGTGGTGACGTTTTGTGTGTTTGGCGGTATCTTTTGCATTTTGTGTCTCAGCCATGTCCTAGTCCTCCTCTCCTGTGTGTTGTTCGGTCTGTTTGGTATGGGCGACTGCTTCTTTGAGCGCCGCGCGGTTCTGATCGTGGGACTGCTTGTTCTGCGTCAGATAGACCTCGCGGTAGATCTTGTTCCGTCTCAACAGCTGCTCGTGGGTCCCGATGTCGTTGATGTGCCCCTCGTCCATCACCACGATGCGGTCTGCATCCTCGATGGAGGAGGTGCGCTGGGCGATGATGATCTTGGTCGTTGAGGGGATGTAATGCTTGAAGCCCTCACGGATCAAACGGTCGGTCTTGGTGTCGACGGCGCTCGTGGAATCATCCATGATCAGGATCTTGGGGTTCTTCAGGAGTGTGCGGGCGATACAGAGGCGCTGCTTCTGACCGCCGGAGACGTTGGTGCCGCCCTGCTCGATGTAGGTGTCATACTTATCCGGGAAGCGCCGGATGAACTCGTCTGCCTGTGCTGTCTTGCAGGCTTGAAGCATCTGCTCGTCGGTCGCGTTCGGATTGCCCCATCTGAGGTTGTCCTTGATGGTACCTGAGAAGAGGACATTCCTCTGCAGCACGACTGCCACTTGGTTACGAAGGGACTTGATATCGTAGTCCTTCACGTTGTGGCCGCCGACGAAGACGGAGCCTTCGGTCGCATCGTAGAGGCGGCTGATCAGCTGGATTAGCGTGGACTTTGAGGAGCCGGTACCGCCGATGATGCCGATGAACTCACCGCTCTTGATGTGCAGATCGATATCCTTTAAGGCCATGCGGTCCGCCTTCTTGGAATAGGCGAAGCTGACATGGTTGAAGTCGACAGAGCCGTTGGGCACCTCATAGATCGCCTTCTTAGGGTTGGCCAAATCAGGCTGCTCCTTCAGGACCTCGCAGAGGCGCCGTGAGCTCTCTTCTGCCATCACGATCATCACGAAGACCATCGAGAGCATCATGAGGGATATGAGCATCGAGAAGCCGTAGGTGATCAGCGATGAAAGCTGCCCCACGCCCATCGCCTGTGCCTGACTGGAGACGATCGCCTGGGAGCCGAAGTAGACGACGAAGCAGTAGATCACATCGATAGAGATCGTCATAATCGGGCTGGTCCACGCCATGATCCGCTCGACATGGACGAAGTCGTTGTATAGGTTGTGCGAAGCGGTACCGAATTTCTTGCGCTCGTAGTCCTCACGGACGTAGGACTTGACGACGCGGATGCCGGAGACATTCTCTTCAACGGAATCATTCAGCGCATCGTATTTTCTGAACAGGCGCTTGAAGATAGGCGTGGTGATGAGGATCAGCCTGAATAGGACGTAGCCCAGAAAGATTGCGACAAAGACATAGATGACCGCCACGGGGCCACCGGTCAGAAATGCCATCACGATCGAAAAGATCGCGAGGAGCGGGCAACGCACGGCGGTCCTGATGATTGTCATGAACGCAAACTGCACGTTGGTGATATCGGTTGTGAGACGCGTCACTAAGGAACTCGTCGAGAACTTATCGATGTTTGAGAATGAGAATGTCTGAATCTTGTGAAAGATATCGTGGCGCAAGTTCCTGGCGAAACCCGTTGAGGCAATGGAGCAGGTGATGCCGGCTCCGGTACCGAAGGCCAGCGACGCCAGTGCCATAATCACCAGGATCAGCCCATAGTGGGCGATGGTCGACATAGGCGCCCCCGCCTCAATCCGGTCGATCAGGGTAGCGGTGACAAAAGGGATAGCACACTCCATTGCAACCTCGCCTGTGACGATGATGGGAGTCACAAGTGAGGTCTTCTTGAATTCCCGCAGTGATTTGCCCAGCGTGGAGAAAATATCTCTATAGGAGTATTCAGGCACACTCGAGTCAGTGCCGGCGCTGACCGCTTCGTGAATCCTGTCTTTTACTTTCACGTCTGTTTACACCTTCTCTCGTTTCTGTGCCTGTGCTAAATCCATCCAATGAAGTCTCACCCGTGTGAGGAGTGCAAGCAACACTTTCTTTTCCTGGTCGCTCAAAACCGAAAATGCTTCTCTTTCGAACGCTGTTTTACGCTTGACCCACCGTTTTGCCTCTTCCCGTCCGCTTTCTGTCAGTGACACGTTGATCTGGCGTCGGTCCTTCTCAGAGCGCTCCCTCTTGACAAGTCCGCTCGCTTCCAGCTTTGAGAGGGTTTCAGAGAGCGCTGCGGAGCTGATGGGAACCTCTCCGCTCTGCAGATCTTTCTGAGTCATCGTTCCGCCGTTAGCAAGCAGCCTGAGGAGCGCATGGGGCTGTCCAGACCTACTTGTGAACGATGCGTGCATTATCGCGTCAATCAGACCGAATGTATCAAGCAACTGACGTTCAACGGGACCTGTATTAAAGAAGTCCCGAGCCGTTTTCTCATACTGTGAATCCTGCATATTCCGCCTCATATGACTCTCGCCGTTTATTGTACGGAGAAAACTATAGGTACCTAATAATCAGATATCTAGGTACCTAACGAATTATTCAAATATCCTAGAAAAAGTGAAGTTCAATACTAGAGGAAGTGCCGGATTACAGCATCCGTTTGACCGTTTTGAGGACAACTTCAATCACGTCGTCCGGTGCCTCTTTGGGCAGCGTGTGGCCGTGACCCTCCGAGATGAAGAGCTGCGCTTGGGGGATTGCCCCGACAATGCGTTTCGTCTCTTCAGGCTTGATAACGTCATACTGCCCGGCCATCACCGTTGTAGGGCAGGAGATTGACTTCAAGCTCTCCGGATCAATGTGCGGCTCAATCTCCATCAGGTTCAAAAGCTCTGCCTGTTGGCGTGCCTCCTGCGCAGTGGGGGACATCAAGGTGGGGTCAATTGCGCCATCTTTCGGAAGGTTCTCGACCCACTCAGCCCAGTCGAGCAGACGTTGGATGGTGGCTTGAGGATCCCATCCCTCGTTGTTGACACCTTCAGGGGTAAGGTTTGCCCCGATCGAGGTGAGGGAGGCGACAAGCTCCGGATGCTTTGAGACGATGAGGAGCGCCTCGATCGCTCCGTCGGAGAAGCCGACCAAGTGGCAGCGTTTGAGGTCGAGTGCCTCCATCACCCCTATAGCATCGTTCGCCATCACCTCGTACGTCAATTTTGCGGTACCGTGCGTCGACTGACCCTGAGCACGTGAATCCAGCGCGTAGACCGGATAGCCCACTTCCACGCAGGCGTCGATGATGGGACCGAAGATCTCATGGTCCTCCCCATTGCCATGCAGGAACAGGATCGGGGTTTGAGCAGTGCTCTCAGTGTTGTAGCCGAACGTTGCAATAAAAGCTCCGTCTGGACGCTCGATACGTTGCGCGAAGGAGAGCGGCGTGTGCGGGCGCTCATAGGGGGAGGGGAAATGGATTTGGGGAGGCTCCGGAATCTGCATCGGTACTCCTCTTGCTGATAAATATGGCCTCAGCTCAAAGCCCAACTGAGACCAGAGGATTTTCAGGATATAAGTGAGCTAGCGTTGGCTTTCGTGGCGCTCGAAGAAGTCAAAACGTGGTGGCAGTGGGGTGATCTCGTGCTGCTCCGCATTCTCACCAGCGTGTTGAACGAGCTCCGGTAGACCTTCCTCGGCGTGCTTCCAGCTGAAGAAGACCTCTGTGGGGATGTTGAGGTGCTCTGCGATAGCTTCGCAGCCCTTCGGGACTACCGGATGCATAAGAAGGGTCACAGTTCTGAGTGCTCTGAAGGCGTTGGAGAGGGCCTGTTCATACCCTTTCGGGTCTTCCTTGGCGGTCTTTGATTCCTTCGTCCAGCGCTTGTTGGCCTCACGGCAGAAGTCTTCCGCTACGGTCAGCGCCTTCGTGGAATTGAAGTGATAGCAGGCTTTCTCAAAGTCTTCAGTGACTTTATTGCAGCGCTTGACGACTTCAGGCTCAGGATCCACGGACGGAAGATGGTTGTCCAACGCTCTCGTTGCGCCGTAGAAGCAGCTGCGGGCCAGCCGGTTGAAGATGTTTGTGAGGAAAGCGCTCTCTTTGAGCACCGGATCCGCGACGCGTGGGTCATCTTTGGTCAGGATCTGCTCGCCGGTCTTCTTGTCCGTGTGGCTCACGGAGGTGTCGTAGGGCTTCGGGCTGAAACTCACGGCCTTTTGGTCGAGCGCGAGGCTCAACCAGTGAGTGCGAAGCTGCTCCGCGGTGTAGTGGTTGAGCAGATCATCTGCCATCGGCGGCTTGATCTTGCCAGAGCTTGAGGCTTTCTTATTCATAAATAAGATATGGTAGTCCGCAATCGGAGTGTCTTGAATGAGACCCCAGTCGAGCGCCTCCCACAGAGCCGGCTGCGTAACACAGTAGAAGTTGATGTTGTCCTGTCCCATAAACTGGAAGACCTTGGTGTCCTTGGAGCACCACCAGTCGTGCCAGTCAGTTGAGCTGTAGCGCCCGGTCGCTGCGGTTGCCAACAGCGTCTGCGTGAAGGAGATTGGGGCCCACAGGCTTTCCGGCCAGCACCACAGGGTCAGCCCTCTCAGATCTTCCAGATCGGGTGCGGGGACACCCCAGGAGATGTTGCCTGTGAGACGGAAAGGGAGCAAGGTTTTACCAGTACGGAAGCGGACATCGGCATCCTCCAGGATGGTGCGTGCGTCGTCACGCTCCTGCCAGGAGTTGAACACGATCGAGAAGGACTTCTGATTCCCTTCAGGGGCAAAGTACTTGAAGGGTGGCAGCTTGTCCTTGATTGCGTCAAAGGTCTCCTGGTAGTGCTCCTGGATATAGATGCGGGGTGGCTCGAGGCTCTCGCGCACGGTCTTCGTGACGAGCGGACGGATCTGCGGGTCACTATCCCACTTATCGACCAATTTCTTCAGATCGTCGGCAAAGGCAGGCAGATTAAAGTACCAGTTCTCGACCGGCCTCAGTTCAGGAGTGGTGCCAGTGAGTTGACTCACCGGGGTGATAAGCTCCTCCGGGTCAAACTGGTGACCCAAATCGCACTCATCCGCATAGGCCTTCTCAGATTTGCAGCCTTTAACCGGGCAGCGTCCTACGACCTGACGGCCATTCAGGAACTGGTGGGCTTTCGTATCGTAGAACTGCTTGGTGGAGCACTTCATGAGGTAGCCGCGTTGGTAAAGGCGCTCGATCACTTCACGGGAGAGCTTTGCGTGGAAGGGCTTTGCAGGCTCCAGCCCTGAGCCGGAGAAGAGGTCGAGGGAGATCCCATAGTCCTTTAAGGTCTGCGCCTGTGACCTGTGGTTTTCCTCTACATAGTCCTCGATGCTGCCGGTATAGCCTGCCTCTTTGCGCCCGCGATAGCCCTCCATAATGGGGGAGCCGTAGCAATCGGTGCCAGAGACAAAGATCACATTCTCATCGCCGATGCGGTCACGGTAGAACCGGGCAAAGAAATCCGCTTCGACGAACATTCCGCCGACATGGCCAAAGTGCAGATGCTTGTTGCCGTAGGGCATGCCGCCGGTGATCACAACACGCTTGGGGAAGGAAACCTGCGTGTCATTTGAATTGTTTGCCATGTATGGATCCTCAACGCATAATCTGTAACTGATACAACATGCCCATTGTAAGGCATAACAAAGCTTGATTATAACGGCGGATGGACAAAGCGGGAGCCGGCGATATTTGTGAGTGAACTACAGGGCTACAGTGTGGTCGAGAAGTTTGACCTCTTGCATGACCGGCATATCCTCGAGCGGCTTTCACGTGCCTCGCAGTTCCTGTTGGTCACCTCTGTCCTTGCCGCGATTCTGATCTGTGCGATCACCCACACCGCCCTGATACAGGGATGGATCGGCTTTATCTGGTTCGCGGTGGTGATGTGCGTGAGCCTGACTGCCCACGAGGGAATCCACGCGCTGGGCTTCCTGATCGCCTCACAAGGGCATGCGCACATCTCCTTTGGAATCACCTGGGCCTTCCTCTACACCAAAACCGACGATGCAATCCTGCCCAAAGGAGCTTTCTCTGCAGTCCTGATGGCCCCGACGATCGTTTTGGCCATTGCGTTGCCTACACTTGGCGCTTCCTTCGGCTTTCTGGGAGAGAGCCTGCTCGTCGATGCGCTGCACCTCACCGGATGCGTAGGGGATTGGATGATGGTGGAAGCGATTGCGAAACACAACGAGTGCACGCACGTGCGGGATACCTCCTATGGGTGCTGCCTGCTTAAGAAAAACGATGCGGCGTAGGGTGTGCTACGGTGGTTATAAAAACGAAGTGTTGAAAGGTTTCGATGAGAACGTCTATTCTTCTCCATGCCTGCTGCGGGCCCTGCTCGATCGAGCCGGTGAAATATCTATGCAAAGAGGGCTTTGAGCCGACGATCTGCTGGACCAACCCGAATATCCAGCCTGTGGCAGAACACGACAAACGACTTGCTGTGCTTCAGAAGTGGGCCCGTGAGGTAGCACATGTTGAGGTGATCGTCGCGGGTGATGATCGTGAAGCCTGGGAAAAGTTTGTGGCGCCGAACCTGATGAACCGGCCTCAGCGCTGCCGCGCCTGCTACGCGCTGCGCTTGAGTGAAGCCTGCCGGGTCGCCAAAGAGCGAGGTTTTCGCTACATCTCCACCACGCTAGCGGTCTCACCCTACCAACTCTTCGATACCTGCCATGAGGTGCTTGATGCGACCGCAAAGAAGGCAGGGCTCATCAGCGTCTGGAGGGACTTCCGTCCCTACTATTTTGATTCGGTTACGGATTCACGGGCACTCGGCATGTATCGACAGAACTACTGCGGCTGCCGCTTTTCCGCGGTGGAGGCCTGCGTTTCCCGCCACGAGCTCAGGGATGTGCGGAAAACCAAAAAGCACGTGCACGTGTGATGCACGTGAGTTCTTAAGCAGAATCTGGCACGATCGCCGCACCGTTGTAGGATAGATGGGCACTTATTGCTGAAGGAGCACGACTATATGAAAACTGACGATTTTGATTACGATCTGCCACAGGGGCTGATCGCACAGGAACCCACGGACCAACGCGATTCCTGCCGCCTCTTTGTGCTGCACCGCGATACAGGCAAGCATGACTATAAAGTCTTCACTGACATTATCGACTACCTCAACCCCGGCGATCTGTTGGTAGCTAACAAGACCCGCGTCATGCCCGCACGGCTGGTCGGCCACAAACAGAAGACCGGTGGCGTCTCTGAGACGCTGCTCTTGAAGCGCCGTGAGGACAAGGATCCGATGGGCCATGTGTGGGAGTGTCTGGTCAATCCGGGTAAACGCCTCAAGCCCGGTAACGTAATCGAGTATCGCGCCGGCGAGATTCAGGCACCGATGAGCGCCCCGGTCGTCCTGACTGCAGAGATCATCGATTACGTCGAGGATAGCCGCGGAGGACGTCTAGTCAAGTTTGATCCGGCTGGGGGGCTGACCCTCGATGAGGCGATGCACAAAGCCGGCCATGTGCCTCTGCCGCCCTATATCACCCAGTACGACGGGGATCCGGAAAAATATCAGACCGTCTATGCGATGCACGAGGAGCACTCCGCTGCTGCTCCGACCGCGGGCCTGCACTTTACCCCTGAACTGATCAAGCGTATTGAGGACAAAGGCGTCCAGTGGAAGACAGTAGAGCTCGAGGTCGGCATCGATACCTTTCGCCTGGTTGAGGAGGACGACCCGACCAAGCACATGATGCACACTGAGCGCTACCACGTGAACCAGGATGTGGTGGATGCCGTGCATACGACGAAGGAAGCCGGACACCGTGTGATTGCGGTTGGTACCACCTCGGTACGCTCACTCGAGTCAGCCTTCGATCCGGAGGCTTCGGTCTCCAATCCGCCGGTGGTCGCCCGCTACTTTGAGGATGCCAAGGACTCCGCCAAGGTCACCGGCAAGGGTGACATCGTGGTCCGCAAGAATGCCACCACATCGCTCTACCTGATGCCGGGTTCCACCTACCACGTAGTGGATGGGCTTATCACTAACTTCCATGTGCCGAGATCGACCCTCATGATGTTGGTAAGCGCCTTTGCGAGCAGAGACCAGATCATGGACGCATACCAGGACGCGATCCAACGTAAGTTCAGAATGCTGAGCTTCGGTGACGCGATGTTTATCGAGTAGCGTCTCTGTACATATGAAGTGACGAAGTGGCCCTCGGGATGCTGATGCATTCGGAGGGTTTCGTTATATAGAGCCTCTTGCGGAATTACGAAAGCATGGTTGTTGCATACGTGTAAGGAGTATGAAGTTGCTAACTTTATATCAATTCGGAGGGAATATCCATAGAGTAGGAAGAAAGTTAGATATAAGTGACTATTCACTATGTTCTGCGAGGAACGATAGTCGGATAGGGACACGCCCACATGCCCGAACGTTGTATCACAGGCGCTCAGAGCAGTAACCATACGTTCGTTGTAGTGCTATGTGCGATCACCCTCCAGAGTATCGGCGCATAGGTACCACAGGGAGAAAGAGAGACGCATGAAGCATAAGCTGCCCCCAGGCACAAAAGATGGCTCTTCGCTACTTATGGTGGGTAGCACTCCTGCATCCCCTTGAGCACGTGGTGTTCGGACAGCAGGATTTTGGCGACGGAAGGCTTCGGTTCTAAGGCGCAAGATGGATGCTTAAGGCAGGTATGCTGGCGGCAAGGCTCTTTAAATAAAAGATCCCATAGAGCTTAAGGACGAATGGGAGCTCTTCAATGTCTGGTACAAGAAGTGCAGATGAGCGTAGGACAAGCTCCCTGTAAGGGTGGCACACGTCAGGGCTAGGCGGTGGAATGCTCCGTCTGCTACAGGAAGTGCGGCACCTGTGACACGCGTGAGAGGACCTAAAAACATCCCAACATCTGGCAGTACGATGCCATCGTGCACTGCGTGGTGTTAAGGACCGAGTGCCCCAATGAACTGTAATCTTTTGGTGAACAGCTGGACGCCAGCAACTGGAGCAGTGCACCTACAGCTGAAAATAATAAGCAAGACACAACGGCTGAGCAAAAAATACAGAAGACCTGGCGACTGCTATGAACCGGATAGACAACGGCACTGAGACTCCAGTCTCTGATACTGTCGATTCCTGGATAGTAGAAGGCATCCCTGTGACGCTGACCGCGACCGTATCCCGTAGCGTGAATGGAACCAAACAGATCCGCTTTGTCCAGTCCCTTTCCGGACGGCACGGTGACACTTCTGACCGATCGGACCGATGCAGGCGAGCAAGGGGATGTGGCTTATAGCTGGACCCTAGCTCAAACGCCTTGACTCCGTGCGCTGGGGCGAGGGATATTACTTTGCTCACCGCGGTGGGTGCCTTGGGCTTTAACTCACTGCCTGAGATCAACTTCAACCTGGGTGAGAGTCATATCACCGTGGACTAAAACACAGACGGCCTGACCTTTACCGTCAACACAGCAGCTTCTGAAGGCATAACCGTTCCCTATCAGTGGTACCAAGACGATACGGTGATTGAGGGAGCAACAAGCTCTAGCTTCACGGCTCTGACAGGCGATGCCGGAACGCATAGCTACCATGTGGCTGTGCCCTATACCAAAGGTTCCGTTGCTACGATGGTCTCAAGCAGCAGTGTGACCGTCGAGGTCAAAGCTCCGGGGCCTACAATTGATACTGGTGCGCTTGATAGTGCAATTGCCTCAGCTGAAACGCTCAACGAACCTGATTGCACCCACGCAAGCTGGGCAGTATACTCCGATGCGCTTGCAAGTGCGAAACAGGTACAAGCGCATATCCCACCACGTAGACAGCGGTCGATATCGCAGCCGCAGCGTTGACGAGTGCACAACAGGCGCTTGTCAAACAATCTGAGGTACCGGCAGTACCTGATACGGCACAGCTTGGAGAGGTTATCAGCATAGCTGAGAGCCTCGTTGAGACTGATTACACCCCTGCAAGCGGTCACGTCCGTAAAGTGGTGTAAATAGAGGAACGAGCCAGAGGCTCGGGTTCCAAGTATCATTTGCAATCGCCAGAGAACAAGAAGACTTGAAGGCCCGAACATGGCTCAGATCAATATTACACTTAACCAGGACGAGATAATGCGGCTGCTCGAAGATTCCAGCGGGGAGGCGTTCAAGCTCATGCTGCAAAAGTCGCTCAACGCCGATCTGAGGGCGGAGTCGACCGAGCAGATCGGTGCGGGGCGCTTGCGAGCGCGCCGACAGCCGCAACGGCACGAGGCAGCGCAGTGTGCCCTTCAAGACCATGGTGTTCGACAACTACAAGCGCAGCGAGGCCGCCCTTGTGACCACCATGGCGAAGATGGTCTTGGGCGGCGCTTCGACGGCGAAGGTGGGCAAGCTCATGGAGACGATCTGTGACAGGGGCTTGCCCAACTCGACGGTCGCCGAGGCCTGCGCCGCGCTCGACGGGGCCGTCGAGGAGTTCCGCACGCGGCGCATCGAGGGCGACTAGCTGTTTGTCATGGTGGACGCGACCTACCTCAAGGTCAGAGTCGACCACAGGATCCGCCCGATGGCGCTCATGATCGCGATGAGGATGACCAGGGACAAGATGAAGGAGCTCATAGGGTTTAGGCTTAAGGCCTGCGAGTCGCGCGAGACCTGGGGAAGGTTCCTCTCCTCGCTGCGCGCCCGAGGGCTTTCGGGCATGAGCATGTCCTTCTCCGACGCCCACGAGGGGCTCGTGTTCTGAGCTGCAGGAGGTCTACTGTGCCCTGGCAGCGCTTTCAGGCGCACTTCTCGCGCAACGTCTCCGACGCGGCCCCCAAGCGGCTGCGGGCGGGGCTTTGCTTAGAGCTCGTGGAGATGTTCAACTGCGCCACGCTTAAGGAGGCCAGGGCCCGCCGCGACGAGATCGCCGAGGAGGCGCCCGAGGCGGTGGCGCGCCTGGACGCCGGGTTTAAGGACGCGA
>ERZ773013.1040-NODE-1040-length-17021-cov-6.400507_pt1 | contig 17021 bp, 8 predicted proteins | sample MGYA00511670_ERZ773013 | MGnify/ENA primary metagenome ERZ773013 (study PRJEB29015, sample SAMEA2738120) | human oral metagenome | biome: human oral; feature: human-associated habitat; material: saliva | place: China | collected 2257 ... | reverse complement strand
TTTTATATTCTTGTTCACGTTTTCTCACGTTTGAATTCATGGTGGTTTGCGCTTAGAAAGCGCAACACCTATGGCGTTGATATGTGTATTTCTCAATGCGTTTTATATAGAAACATAATGTGATGGTTCTTGTTTATAAGCATACCTAAATCGAAATCACAATATGTTTGCCGCTGAAAAATTTCGTGATTACGAATAAACCATTTCAAAAAATCATTTGCTTTTGAGTTTGATGTGCCTTATTCTCCGAGACTTCTATATAGGTCTACGACACAGGAAAGCTGCTGTTGGCGTGTTTCAAGCAGTTCCATTTGGGCATCAAGTGCATCGCGTTCGGCCTCAAGTACATCGAGATAAGTAGCTCGTCCGTTCATATAGAGTTGATGAGATACTTCAACCGAGTGTTCCAAAGTCTTCACTTCTTCCTCTTTTAACGCATAATAGGCGGCGAGATTCTTATGCTTTGACAGCAGCGTACATACCTCAGAATAAGCTGTGAGCAGTGTTTTGTCATATTCATATAAGGCTTGTAGCTGTGCGGCATCAGCCTGTTGGAAGTTAGCTTCGATAGCTTTTCGGTTGATAAGTGGTGCAGTTAGTCCTCCCACGACACTGTAAGCGAGCGACTTAGGCATACGCGTTAGGTAGGTAGGATTAAAGGCTTCAAGTCCTAAAGTGGCACTAATGTTCACCGAAGGCAAGAAGGCTTTGCGCGCCGTTTCTATGTCCCAATGAGCTGCAGCGAGTTCATGTTCAGCCTGACGGATATCGGGTCGGTGGCTCAGGAGATTGGAAGGAAGTCCTGTAACGATTGTTTTCACGTCTTCATTCAACAACTGTTTGGCGTCTCGTTGAATAGGTGTTGGGTAACGACCGAGCAGTAAGTTGAGTGCATTTTCACATTCAGTAATCTCTTGTTTCAATGCAAACTCCTGCGAACGCGCCTTTGCAAGCTCTGCTTTGAACTTCTCAACAGCCAGTTCTGTGTCGCTATCGGCCTCCTTTTGTATCTCAGCTATCTTCTCCGCCTGACGCTGAAGATCGATATATTTGCGTATAAGTGCGAGCTTGTTATCTAAGGCCAACAAGGTATAATAATTGCTTGCGACTTGTGAAATCAATGAAGCGCGCACGGCATTCTGGCCTTCTAAGGTTGCCAAATAACGCTCGACAGCCGCTTTTTTGCTTGACTTCAACTTGCCAAAGAGGTCGAGTTCCCAGTCAAAGGCAAAGCCAGGGTGATAGTTCATGAGTGGATCGGGGATGAGTTTTCCAGGAGTCATCTCGGTAGAAGCATTGCCGGCACCCTCACTTGTGTATCGTCCGGCCTTGCTAACTCCTACTTCTGCCCCCACGGAAAGCGATGGAAGCATGGCTCCTTTGGCTGCAATCATTCCGCTTTTTGCTACAGCTATCTGCTGCAATGTTATCTTTAAGTCTTGATTATTGACTAAAGCGGAGTCGATAAGTGCCTTGAGTTGTGGGTCGGTGAAAAACATTTTCCATGACGTAGGCGTAGTCTTCGCCGTCAGCGTATCACCATTATATTGCGTGGGTAGCTGCAAACGTGTGCGGCTATTGACTTGCGTCGCTTGGGGAGTCTTGCAAGATGACACTCCGATGGCAAGCAGAATAAGAAGGAAAATATTATTTCTTTTCATCATTTTCAAGTTTATATCGTTTGTCTTTCTCCTCAGTCAATGGCTTGTTTCGTTGGTAACGAACCATCTTTACATGGTCGGCCATACGCCCAAAGATATAATATAAGCCCGGAACAAGAATGAGTCCGAAGCATGTTCCGAATAGCATTCCACCCGCAGCTGCTGTGCCAATGGTTCGGTTTCCAATAGCCCCTGCACCGTGAGCAAATACTAATGGCAGCAAGCCGGCTATGAAAGCGAACGATGTCATGAGTATAGGACGGAAGCGAGCTGCCGCACCTTCGATGGCCGCTGCACGTATACTCTTGCCTAAGTTGTGGCGTTGCACGGCATATTCAACCATTAACACGGCATTCTTTCCAAGCAAACCAATCAGCATGACCATAGCAACTTGGGCGTAGATGTTGTTTTCCAATCCCGTGAGTTTTAGGAAAATAAACGTTCCACAGATGCCCGCGGGTAGACAAGTAATAATTGGAAGCGGCAAAAGGAAGTTCTCATATTGTGCTGAAAGGATGAGATAGACGAACGTTAAACATACAATAAAGATGATCAACGCTTGGTTTCCTTGGTCTACTTCGTCTTTAGTGATGCCGGCAAAGTCGTAATCATAGCCGTGAGGTAGCGTCGAAGTAGCCACCTCTTCGATAGCTTTGATGGCCTGACCACTACTGTATCCAGCTGCTGCCGAGCCTGTAACTTCGGCAGAATTATATAGATTATGCCGCGTCATCTCACTCATTCCATATACCTTTTCCATGTGTAAGAAGTCGGCATAAGGCACCATTTCACCTTGGTTGTTCTTAACATTTAACTGCATCAAGTCTTGTGGAAAAGCACGATATTTTGGGTCGGCTTGCACGATGACTTTATAGGGCTTACCAAATCGAACGAAGCCCGTTTCGTAGTCAGAACCAATCAATGTGGAGAGATTATCCATGGCTGTACCAAGTGTAATGCCTTTTTGTGCGGCGATATCATTATCTACTCGAAGCATGTATTGAGGGAAACTGGCCGAGTAAAAGGTAAAGGCTGAGCCTATCTCTGGACGCTTATTAAGAGCTGAAACGAAGCTCTTACTGACCTTTTCCATAGCATGATAGTCGTTACTTCCAGTCTTATCGAGGAGTCGAAGCTCGAAACCTGACGCCGCACCATAGCCTGGAATAGAAGGTGGTTCGAAGAATTCTATGTTGGCATCTGTTATCTGTTGGCACTTGTTTTCAAGGTCATTGATAATCTCTTTTGCCGTCCGACTGCGTTCCTTCCAAGGCTTAAGATTAATCAAACACGAACCCGAGTTGGCACTGGTTCCTTCAGAAAGGATCTCATATCCAGCCAAAGAAGACACACTTTCTACGCCATCTTCCTTTGCAATTATACTCGCAAGTTGATGTGCAACCTTATTCGTTCGCTCAATAGTAGCACCAGGTGGTGTCTCAATTACAGCGTAAATCATGCCCTGATCTTCTTGAGGAATAAAGCCCGAAGGTAACGAATTGTTGATAAAGAAGGCTCCAATGCAGAACAAAAGTAATAGCGGAAGCGTGATAATCTTCCTCGAAACAGTGCGTTGAAGCACGTTGCGATAGCCGCCGATTCCTTTGTCAAAGCCTGCATTAAACTTATCAAGTACACGATTAAGCCACGTCTTTTTGATGTGGTTATCACGCTCTCGAGTCAATATTAGCGCACAAAGCGAGGGCGTAAGTGTTAGGGCTGTGAAGCCCGAAAGCACGATTCCAGAAGCTATTGTGATTGAAAACTGCCGATAAAACATGCCTTCTGGGCCACCCATAAAGGCTACAGGAATGAACACAGATGCCATAACCAATGTCACGGCTACTATGGCTCCACTGATTTCTTTCATTGCCTTTTGCGTGGCTTCCAAAGGTTCTAAGCCTTCTTGGGCTATCTTCACATTGACTGCTTCGATTACCACGATGGCATCATCGACCACGATTCCAATCGCCATTACTAAGGCAAAGAGCGATATCATGTTAAGCGTTATGCCGAAAGCATTCATGACTGCGAAGCTACCTATTAACGAAACAGGGACTGCAAGGCATGGAATGAGGGCAGAACGCCAGTCTCCAAGGAACAAGAATACAACGAAACCAACGAGTATAAAGGCTTCAAACAGCGTGTGAATTACCTTTTCTATAGAGGCATCAAGGAATCTACTGATGTCGTAACTCAACTCATAATGCATGCCCTTTGGCATGTCTTTTTGAAGGTGAGCCATAGTTTTCTTGACGTTCTGAATAACTTGTCGCGCGTTCGATCCATAGGCTTGTTTCAGTGTTATGGCTGCGGATGGGTGACCATTCAACGTAGAATATATGTCATAAACCTCACTCCCGAGGCTCACATCTGCTACATCTTTGAGTCTGATAAACTGCCCATCAGGAGTTGATTTCACGACAATATTGCTATACTCTTCAGGCGTTGTATAACGTCCCGGATACTTCAACACATACTCAAAGCTTTGTGCATGCTTGCCCGAACTTTCCCCAAGCTTGCCTGGAGAGGCTTCAATGCTCTGCTGTTGTAAGGCATCTGTAATATCGTTTGCAGACAAACCATAGGCCGTAAGCTTATCAGGCTTGAGCCAAACACGCATGGCAAAGCTCCTCGTTCCAAGGATATCAAGATCTCCAACGCCATCAACGCGGGCGAGTTCTGGGGAGATATTGATGTCCGCATAATTGAAAAGGAAGTTCTGATCGACTTTAGGATCATCGCTATATAGGTTGATATACATGAGGATGTTAGGCTCCTCACGAGATATTTTCACACCTTCGCGCACAACAGCTGGCGGTAGTTTGTTGGTCGCTGCCGACACTCGGTTTTGCACATTGATAGCATCGACGTTGGGATCTGTACCAAGTTTGAAGACAATGTTTATCTCTCCTTCGCCGTCATTGCCTGCATCCGACTCGATATACTTCATTCCCGGCACACCATTCAGTGCCTGTTCAAGAGGTATAAGCACTGACTTAATCATCAGTTCATTGTTGGCTCCCGGATAATCGGCTACCACATTAACCTTTGGAGGGGATATAGATGGGAACTGAGTAATGGGTAAATTGAACAGCGAAAGAATGCCAATGAAGACGATTACCAATGAAACAACGATGGCAAGTACTGGTCTTCGAATAAACTTTTGAAACATATTGACTGTTTATTAGCGTCTTTTTTTCTTCTTATATATGGTTGTTCTCATCATGAAATAATATGGTGTGAGAACTTTTTTCGGTTGTAAAGTGTGATGAAAAGCCACCTGAAAGCCTTAGTCGGCATTCAGTTGAACACGCTTCATGGCTTTACTTGGTGTGTAATAACGCGTCTTTACGTGTTGACCATCATGCACTTTCTGCACTCCACTCAATAGAATCTTGTCGTTGGCAGTTACTCCTTCGGCGATAATAAACACCTCTGGTTGTTCAAAAGCCACTTTAATCTCGCGTGAATGTGCATAGCCTGCGCCATCAACAACAAACACATAGCGGCGGTCTTCCTCTTCATACGTGGCCTGTTGTGGGATTACCAACACGTTGTGTAAAGGCATATTGATGCGCACTGTGCCTGTTTCGCCATTGCGAAGCAAGCCCTTCGGATTGGCAAAGTGGGCGCGAAGAGCAATATTTCCAGAACTACTGTCAAACTCACCAGCTATGTTTTGGATGTAGCCTTTAGCCGAAAAGGTGCTTCCATTGGCAAGAATCAGCGTCAAAGGAAGTTTATTTCGTTCGGCAGAATGTTGCTGATAGTCTATATATTCGGGTTCAGAGATGTTGAAATATACGTTGAGTGACGAGTTGTCGGATAGTGTAGTGAGCAAGTCACCTCCCTGCACTAAGCTCCCAATCTTTTTCGGAAGACTTCCTATAACGCCTGTAAATGGGGCGCTGATTAAGCATAATCGTGCTTGAATCTGTGCCAATTTATAATCTGCCAAGGCTGCATTGAGCTTAGCTTTAGCCATCTTTTGTGCGTTGGGCGAAACAATTTGCCCCCTTGTTAGCGTTGTTGTGTTTTGCAGTTCAATGCGTGCTTGCTCGGCTTCTGCCTTTGCCCGCGCCACATTCTGTTGCGCTCCAACAATCGAAATGCGGAAAAGCGGCTGACCGGCTCGCACCTGTTGCCCTTCTGTGACATAGACTTGCTGCAAGATTCCCTCCTGCTGCGCGCGTACTTCTATGTTTTTTCGCGATTCAATATTGGCCACATAGTCCTTTGAAACTTGTGTATTGGTTACCCAAGGAGACGTTACTGCGTAGACCGTTTGGTCGCTGTTTTCCTTGTTTTTGCGGCATCCTGTGACTACAATCAACGTGATAATAGCCATCAACAGCATCTCTTTCTTCATACCTAACTAATGGGTTATCCGATTATCTTTTACTAATGATTCAAGAATTAAATACAAATTTATAGATTTTTTAAGTAGGTTGCTGTAAATCTATCATTAAAAAGACTTAATAGATAGGAATTAATTGTTTCTTTAACTCTATTTTCATATAATGTAAAGTGAGGTTAATCATCTAACAATCTGGCTCATTTCGTCGTGCGTTTTGCCCCAGATTACGCTACAAAATCATAGGAATTGTGAGCGCATCTCACTTGTTGTGTTTTTTAATCCAACTTTACTCCCCTTGTCTTTGGATTTGGTGTGGGTTATCATTTGGCTTTCAGTGTGCTGAAATAAAACACAATGCGTCGCATCATACAACAGAAGCATCTCTATAACTCCTTTGAGAAAGCAAGATGATTTGTTTGCTTTTTTACAAAAACAATGCAGGATTTTGTAAATAAGTTATGACATTTTTCATTTATCTTTGTATTTAAGAACGAGACAAAAAGTTCGTTTTTATAAAACGTTATCATTGCTTATATGGCATCATCTCAGTTGATTTCTCTGCCGAATGCATTGTCGGTGTCGTCCCTTCTCACGACAGAAAAGGGCGCTTTTCAACGTGAATCGTGCTGTGCATCAGCGCTGAGTAGCGAGTCAATCAAAGCAAAACGTCTATACCTTATATATAATAGGGGCTTTCATTTTCATCAACTTGTCGGCCCCTATGCCTCACTTTTTCTCGCAAAAGGGCAGGATAGGCGTGATAAACTGCGGCAAGAGCCTACTTCTTAGCAATCAAAAGAATTTATTTATTTACCGGAATCGGAGCACCTCTCCATAGTGACGATAACTCCATTCCATAGTAAACACTTCAAAAACAACACCTATGTCAGAAGAAAAATTTAGAGTAGAGTCCGATCTTTTGGGCGAACTTAAAGTGCCAATCAATGCTTATTATGGCGTACAAACACAGCGTGGAATCAACAACTACCACATTTCACGAAAGAAAATGCGTGATTATCCCGACTATGTTGTGGCAATTGCCTACGTGAAATTAGCTGCAGTGCAAACCAATCACAGCTTAGGCGTGATCAATGATGAGATATCTGGTGCCATAAGTCAAGCCTGTCAAGAGATTATTGACGGTAAGTTTCACGAGGATTTCCCTATAGATATGATGCAAGGTGGAGCCGGAACATCGGTTAATATGAATGCCAATGAGGTGATAGCCAACCGAGCTCTTGAGATAATGGGACACAAAAAGGGAGAATATCAGTATTGTTATCCTAACGATCATGTTAATTGTGGTCAGAGCACTAATGACGTTTATCCCACTACTATACGTCTTGCGCTCATCCGAATGAATAAGAGTCTTGTGGCCAGTCTAACGGGATTAATCAGCGCTTTGCGTTATAAGGGCGAAGAGTTCAAGGATGTTTTGAAGATGGGGCGCACCCAGTTGCAGGATGCAGTGCCTATGACGGCGGGCCAAGAGTTTAATGCTTATGCCAACAATCTTGAGGAAGAGATTCTCAATCTGGAACGAAACATCAAACTCTTACATGAGATTAACATGGGCGGTACAGCCATTGGAACAGGTCTTAACGCTGTACCGGGCTTTGCAAAGCTATGTGCTGCCAACCTAAGTAAACTCACAGGAGAACCTTTTGTGTCTGCAATCGACCTCGTAGAAGCTACTCCTGACACAGGCGCTTACGTCAGTTTCAGTGGTGCTTTGAAGCGTTTGGCAGTGAAACTCTCTAAGATTTGCAACGACTTCCGCCTCATGGCATCTGGTCCGCGCTGTGGTCTTAACGAGATAAATCTTCCTCCTAAGGCTCCAGGTTCATCGATTATGCCAGGTAAAGTCAATCCCGTTATCCCAGAAGTTACTAATCAAGTATGTTTCAAAGTCATTGGAAACGACACCACAGTAACGTTTGCTGCCGAGGCAGGTCAACTTGAATTAAACGTTATGGAGCCTGTAATCACCGAGTGTCTCTTCGAGAGTTTGTGGTGGCTTCACAATGCTATTGACACGTTAACTGAGGAATGTGTGCTCGGCATTACAGTCAACAAAGAACGTTGTTACGAAATGGTTAAGAACTCAATCGGCATCGTTACCGCGCTCAATCCATACATTGGATACAAGAATAGCACAAAGGTTGCGAAGGAAGCCCTTGAGACTAACCGCTCCGTTTACGACATTGTACTCGAAAAAGGCTTGCTAACGAAAGAAGAACTTGACGAGGCGCTCGATCCAAAGAATATGCTTGCATCGCATAAGTTCATTAAATAAATCATCTACTTCAAAAGAAAAGAGGCTGCAAGGAATTATCCCTGCAGCCTCTTTTTTATGGTTATAGCCTCGTCCCTTGAATCAAATCATCTATTTATATTGTGCAATTCTAAGTGTCTGTTTTAATTAGTCAGCCGATGAAGGCAATGGAAAATTAAGCCCAAAGACCCCACTTTCTTTCTGAATATACATGAAATTTTATTGTGAAATAAATAAAAGAAAGTCAATAGGTTACGGAGTTTATCCCATTGTTCTTTTGAAAGGAGATAATAATCTGTGTCATTTCATTGTGTAAAATAGGGCAAATTATACGATGATTTGTGTCATTTCATGCGGTAATCTGCATCAAATTACATCGTGAAATGACACTGATTGTCATATGGAATATCCCTATCAATGTTGTAAGCATTGCGTTTTTGATAGCCTAAGGTTGTCAAGCGATAGCGCGAACTACCCTGGGGTAGTGTATGGTTTGCGTGGAACAATGTCGTAAGAGGAAATCAACGCTGTAGGCGTTGTGCTTTTTCAGCGTGGAATGCCGTGATAAAATGCCGAGGAATAAAAGGTACAACGCCTACAGCGTTGTTGCCACTCACGGCAAATGACCCAGGGTAGACTTCGCTTTCGCTCGTCAACCCTGGGCTATCAAAGGTACAACGCTTACAGCGTTGCAAACTCGATAGATACAAAGTTTGTATCTATGATATGGAAATAATGCGACTGATGTTCTACTTTTTCCCATCGATCCCTTTAAAAAGAAACTCTATTCCGCCTGAACATATCTTGCGTTTCAAATCCGCTTGTTCTGTAAAACCTTATGTAAACACCTTTCAAGCAAACAATTCTATTATTCCATTTCAAGGATGTGACGCCCTTGTTTGTTTCGCCTTTTTTCATTGTTGCACGTGTAATAGCATTACTGATGAGGCAGTTGGGAACGTGGTTTCTTGTTATCAAGAAGTGGACTAAATGTAAAATGCTGTATAAAGAGGTGCATTTTTTTGTTTTTTGTCCACCTTTTTATATAATTTTGTCCACCATCTTTCCTTTTACATTGTCTATCTTTGTCATTGGAAGTCTAATCCGTGGAAGAATGAACTTCATCAAACTACGTGAAATAAACAACTACTTGAAAGATAATATCATTGCGAATAACTAACCTTTTGATATGATTTGTTGCCCATTCACAGGTGAATTTTCATTCAGTTGGAGTTCAAACATGAGGCAGCTTGTCTTAAAAAGTATCGGTTTGAAATACATAACATCTATTAATAATAACCTAAATAGAACTAAGAATGAAGAAACAACTACTCTCAGTAATGTTTTGTCTTACTGCTTTGGGAGGCACATTTCTTAATGTTTTGCCAACAAAAGCAACGGTTTTACAGTCAAATGTAATCAAGACAAAGGGGCAAGTGGTCGATGAGCAAGGCGAACCACTTATTGGAGTTAATGTGACTTTGAAAGGTCAAAAGACGGGAACCGTAACTGATTTTGATGGCAAATTTCAGTTAGATGTGCCTGCAAACGCGACATTGTTAATTAGCTATGTGGGGTATAAAAGCCGTGAGATTGCAGTACGAGGTAGGGCACTAATTGATGTCATTGAATTGCAACCCATTGATAATTTGATTGATCAGGTCGTGGTAGTTGGCTATGGAACACAGAAGAAAGCAGACCTAACGGGCTCGGTTTCTGTAGTGAATGCCGAGGAGTTGAAAAAGGTTTCTAATTCTAATATCTCTACAATGCTTGAGGGAAAGGTGCCTGGTGTGCAAATCACTACAGACGGACAACCCGGTGCTGACCCTATGGTGAGGATTCGAGGCATAGGCTCTTTTGGTAGTACTGCACCTTTATATGTTGTCGATGGTGTACCCGTTGGTACAACGATTCGTGACTTTTCACCGAATGATATCGCTTCAATTCAAGTGTTGAAAGATGCTGCAGCCGGTGCCGTTTATGGCTCTCGAGCAGCTAATGGTGTGATTATCATCACGACAAAGAATGGACAAAAGGACCAACCGCTTAAGGTTGATTACTCTGGTTACATGGGTATTGATAAGATATCAGGTGGTGTTTATGATGTGATGGATGCCGACCAATACAGTCAATATGTGGGACAAGCCTGTGTCAACTCAAGCACTCCACTCCCTGGAGGCTATAAGTTGAATCCACAAACAGGGCGTTATCAGTTTATGGATAATACCAATACAGCTTGGTTTAACGAGGTTTTCAAGACAGGAATTCGCCAGAATCACAATGTGAATCTTAGTGGAGGAGGGGCTCATAACACGTATAACATAGCCTTAGATTATTTCCGTCAGCAAGGAACGCTTGTGGGGGCAGGACCTAATTATAAGCGTTATACAGCACGAGTGAACAACACTATGGAGACGAAATTTATCAAGTTTCGCACAAGTTTAGTCTATTCGCACTCTGATCAGGATAATATGGGATTGTCTAATGCTTCAGAATATGTGCAAGGATTATATGGAGATGTGACCAATGTGTTGCGTGGTACGCTGTTGATGCAGCCTACCATCAAGGCGTATGATGCCTCAACATGGGTGCTTGACGACCGAGTTGGCTTGGCTAATGGCTATAGATATGATGCTTATGGATATGGAGTGTATTATGATAACATTCATGGTGATATATCAGCATCCAATCCTTTGCTCGTGAATCATCTGTTACAGCGAAACACTTTGGTTGATCGCTTTGTGGGAAGTGGGTCGGCTGATGTCGACTTATTAAAGATGTTAGGGGTAAAAAGTAAGCATCACCAGTTACATTATAACCTGAATCTCTCGTATAGTAAAACGCATGCGAAAGACTTTACATGGATTTCGGCATGGGCACAAAGCAATCGTGTCTATTTAGATAAAAGCAATGAACGACTCACTAAGGGTAGCCGTGATTACACAGATGCACTGATTGAGAATACCATTGCCTATGAAGGGCATATTGGAAAGCATAATTTCAATGCGCTTTTAGGGCAGATTTACGAAGAGGAACATACGGATTTGCTTACTGGGCAGGGAATCAATATGAATGAACCTTACTTCTTGCAGTTGCAGAACAGTAAGAAACAGTATGCGGAATCATTTGAGTTCACACATGCTTTGAGTTCTTTTATCGGACGATTGAACTATAATTATGATGAAAAATATTTGCTTTCGTTTGTCGTTCGACGTGATGGTAGTTCTCGTTTGACGCGTGCTATCCGCTGGGGAACGTTCCCTTCGGTCTCAATCGGTTGGCGATTAGACAAAGAAAAGTTCTTTCCCATTAGCAAAGATGTTGTTAATCTGTTAAAGCTTCGTGCCAGTTATGGTGTGCTGGGCAATGAAAATATCGGCGAATATCAGTATATGGCGACGATGGCTCGTAACAATATGACGTATAGTTTCAATAATAAACCGGTATCAGGCTCGGCAGTTTCAACCTTTGTTAATCAGAATATAGCTTGGGAAAAGAAGAAAACGACCAATATAGGTGTTGATGTTGCCATGTTCAACAATCGTTTTGAGTTTACTGCCGAGTGGTATAAGAATAGGTCAGAAGATTTGCTTTATGGTGTCCCTGTACCCGAACAAACTGGTGTGTCGAATGGAACAGTGACCATGAATGCTGCTTCTATGAATAACAGTGGCTTTGAATTCTCAGCTACTTATCGTAATCGTGACCACGCATTAAAGTATGAAGTAGGCGCAAACTTGAGCACATTGAAGAATAAAGTAACTTCACTTGGGTTTGGAACGAAATATATAACCGGTGCTTTTGCAACATTTGTAGGACAGGAAATAGGCAAATTCTATGGTTGGGAGTATGAAGGAATCGCGCGGACCCAAGCAGATCTTGACAATCATGCAACGCAACAAGGTGCCAATATCGGTGATTGCCTTTATAAAGATGTAAGTGGTGCGGATGGTGTTCCTGATGGTGTAATCGACGAACATGACCAGGTGGTATTGGGAAGTGGATTACCAAAGCTAACCTTTGGTGTCAATGTGCGTTTGGAGTATAAGCATATTGATTTGAGCATTGCCACTTATGGCGCACTGAACTACCATGTAACCGATGATATCTATAATAGTCTGAATTCATGTTATGGGTGGGGAAATAAAGATGTAGCTATGCTTCGAGCAAATGCTTATACAGAAGATAGAATGAAGTATATATCGAATGTGCCTCGCACTTATGTCACAAATAGTGCTACATTGGCATGGAATGACCTTTTCAGTTCACGTAAAATACAGAATGCAGCCTATTGGAAGATAGCCAATATAGAGCTGGGTTATAATCTTCCGAATAAGTGGTTTGGGGGTGTAGTCAGTGGTGTTCGCGCCTATTGTTCGGCACAGAATCTGTTCACGCTTACGAAATACCATGGCTATAATGTAGACTTTGCGGGTGGAACCTTTACTCCTGGCTACAATTTTTGCTCGTTCCCAAGTGCCCAAAGCTTTATGTTTGGCTTGCATTTCACATTCTAAGGTTGTGGAAAGATATTGAGAATATATTGTCAAATCAATAAGAAAGTAAATCAAATGAAACAATATAAATTATCATTAGCATTGTTATTAGGGCTTGGAATGTTTGTTTCCTGCGGCGAAAAGTTAGAGTTAGTCAACCCAAATCAACAGACAACACAAACCTTTGGCTTTAATGCTGAGGACTTAGAAGAAAGTGTTATCGCGGCGTATAACCACATTCGAATGGAAGGTTCCTATGCACGCGTGGGCTATACTATCGATGTTTGTCGAGGTGATGAGGCATGGAATGCATCGCAAGTTTGGTATCTTCCATTCGATGATTTGAATGTAGCTGTAACCGAAGGGATAGCTTCTTGGCCATGGAGAGAATGGTATTATACGATCAATGTGTGTAATTTTGGAATCTCACGTTGTGGAGATGATGATACTAAATTAAGTCAACAGATGAGACGAATCAAAGGACAAATGCTCTTTCTTCGTGGCTTAGCTTATTATAATCTGGCTGGATATTATCAGAATCCTCCATTGATAACCGACTATTCGGGATATTCAACATTAGATGGTTTGTATGGAAAGAATAGTACATACGATGAAGTTCTTGATCAGGTTGAAAAGGATTTTAGTGAAGCTATGACTTTACTTCCATCGCGAAATGCTGGTGGAGAGTGGGCTGGAGGCCGTGCAACAAGTGGTGCTGCAGCAGGATATTATGCCCGAACTTTAATGCAAAGACATAAATATAACGAGGCTTTGAGTGTGTTGAAAGACATCATTGATGAGAAATTTGGAACTTATCGATTGATGGAAAACTATGGAGATAATTTCAGAGAAGGCCCACAATACGAAAACAATGATGAGAGTTTGTTTGAAGTTCAGTTCTTAGATTATGCGTCACAAGGAACAGATGACGAATGGACTCCTGTTAATACGAGTGTCAACGCTACTCAAGGATCGGCTATAGAAAGTAACTTTGCTCCCGGTGTTTATGGTGGTTGGGCCGATATTTCAGCTTCTCCATGGCTTTATCAGCTGTTTAAGAAAGAACGAACGACGTCAGGTAAGCTTGATCCTCGACTCTATTGGACGATTGGAACGTATGAAACAGATTGGGAAAACTTTGAATATGGTAATCTGGGTTATGGCCAAACAATGACTCCAACAGATACTGTTGTGACGAATAATAACAATGGAGGACTTCCCATTGCCAAGTTTACTAATCTTAGAACAGGCTTATATAATAAGGTCGTTACAGGACTTCATGATGGTATAAACCTTCGAATGATGCGTTATTCTGATGTGCTCTTGCGTGCTGCGGAGTGCGAAAATGAGGTGCATGGACCTACCCAACAGGCTATTGATTGGATTAATTTGGTACGTAACCGGGCTGGGCTGGCAGGTCTACGACTTTCAGATTACCCTACTGGAGACAAGCTTTTTGAGCAGATAGCCAATGTAGAACGTCCCAAAGAATTTGGCTGTGAGTTTGGTCGTGGCTTAGACTTGATTCGCTGGGGCTTCTTTTATAGCAATGAAAGATTACTGCAATTGAAGGAACATGGCACGTTCCGTAGGTCTGTTCATCGAGCCAAAGAGCCTGTTGATTATACTCAAGTTGGTATTGATTCTGAATTGAAGAGTTCTTATGATGGATTCGTACAAGGGCATGAATTCCTACCAATTGTCCAAACATTAAGTAATAAGAATCCAAACTTAAAGGGCAATTCAGCAAACTATAGTATTAATAATGCCACTTATTTCCAAGAAAAAGGATGGCCTATTCATCCCATTGTGAATCTTGATAACTAAGTGTTTCTTTATTTATTCATTTCAAACAATCAGACATATGAAATACATTAATCAGCTATTATCATTCTTTCTCTTGGCTTTTACAACGCTGTTGATATTGCCAAGTTGTGAAGGAGGAACCCTCTATAATATTGATTCACCCGATTGGATTAGTGAGAAGATAGATTCTATCAATAAATTAAAACAGGGAACGGGTGAGGAAGTACTTGTAGGAATGAAAGAAGATGTGTATTCGTTTGGTGCACGAGACTTCTCATCGGGATGGTGGCAACAGTTCTCTAAGTATTATGTTATCCCCGAAAATGCCAAGTGGAATGCGGTGTTTAACCTCAATTTGAATCCTGATGACAATACATATTATCGAAACTTTGCATTGATAATAGCCAATGATATGGATAGAAGTGCAGCAGGATATAAGGAATATGGTGCCATTCGTTTTGATGCAACAGGAGATTCTTTGAAGTTTAACTCACAATGGGGTGACCTTTATTTTAAGTATTCTCAAAGCAATCAATTACTCGCTCCAATAGATAACAAAGACGAAAATGTGCAGAAACTCGGTGGAAAAGTAACGTTGACAGTAGATCGTTCCCGTAAAGATACTTTCCTTATTAAGATGACAAATGGCGTCGTGACAAAGACTTATACTCAGCCTTACAAACTCGTTAATCATAATAATGATGCAAACAATAAGAATATTCGTTGCTTTCTTTGTCCTGAAGGCTCATACATTGACTTCCTTCAAACGAATATTGTGCCTGTAGAAGGCTTGACTTCAGCCAAAGATAAGGCTCCTGTTTCGATGAAACTTCTTAATGTTCCAGAAGATGTTGACGAAGGAACAACTGTAGAAGAGGCTATGGCCAATGTCTCAGCTGAAGTCATTTTTGAAGAAGGAATGAAGAAGATTATTCCTGCTTCTGAACTTTATTTCTCTGCAATTCCTGATATGAACGGACTTGGAGAGCGTCAACTTGTAGTGATATATAACAAGACTTTTAAAGGTGAGAACGCTGCAACTCCTATTATTGCCCATGCTTCTTTCAAGATTGTTCCTAAACTTTTATCTATCCAAGTGACTAAACAGCCGACGCATACACATTATTATATATATAATGTTACAGGCATTTCTGGCCAAGAAGAGCGTACGCTGGCATTCGATAAGACTGGACTTGAAGTGAAAGCCACATATCCTAATGGTAGAGTTGAAGTCATAAATAATGATAAATTGACATTTTCTGCAATCCCAGCGAAGGTCGGACGGCATGTAGTAAGAGTTGAAACTACAAATGGAAAGACTGCCGAAATACCTATAACTGTATCTGCTTCAGCCGTGACAACCGCCACGCCAACTCCAAAAGTGTTAGGAGAAGCAAACAATTCCAGTGCATGGTGGTCGGCACATACAGGGAATCTTGATGTTCCAATAGGTCAAACGCGTAAGGTAGTCTTTACTAATTATAGTAGCAAGGCTAACAACTGGAATAACTTTGTCATAGTGCTTCGCACACAAAACAATACAGAATATGCCGTGCTTCGCGCTGATAATTTCGGTTGGGGAAGTGGATATGGTTCATGTACTCACGGGGGAACACAAGGTGATTGGGCTCTATGGCTTGCTTCAATGGATGGAGCTAAGGTCACAGTTTACATCACAAATGTTAGTAATGGGACTGCCGATGTGCAAATAGTAATGCGTGGTACGGATGGGAAAACCTACACACAGCATTATTTAGGAATAGACTCCATTAATCCAAATGATTTATATTTTGCATTTACGATAGATAGTTGTCACTTAGTTTTTGATTAGTTTACTTCGCATTTTCTTAAAAATATGAATATGAAAATAAACAAAATAGAAATATTTTTCAGCCTGTCGGCTTTACTTTTTGTTGGTTGTTCAAATAAGGAGGATATCGAATATGTGAATCCTGGAAGTAAGGTTGCAACACAAGTTGTCGTGAAAGAAGGTCAGAATATGGCTGATGATTATACGTCGATAGCCTCTTGGAACAATCGGTTTCAATGGAATTTAGCGAACGTACACGACCCCTCGGTCGTATTAGCTGACGATGGTTATTACTATATGTATCAGACAGATGCCAGTTATGGCAATGCTCATGCAGGAGAAGGACAAGCCCGTGGTCACTTCTATTGCCGTAGATCAAAAGATCTTATCAATTGGGAATTCATGGGACCAACAATGCATGGAGTACCTGTTTGGATTAAATCGAAGTTAAATGAGATTCGGAAAGCAATGGGACTTGGCGTTAGTTCTGTTGATTTTCTGCATCAAAACCAATTTGGTTTTTGGGCTCCTTGTGTCCGGCGTATAAGCAATAATCTTTATCGGATGTACTATGTGGTGACTATCCCCGGCACAATCAATGGTGCTGGCA
>ERZ773013.1037-NODE-1037-length-17064-cov-4.792580_pt1 | contig 17064 bp, 10 predicted proteins | sample MGYA00511670_ERZ773013 | MGnify/ENA primary metagenome ERZ773013 (study PRJEB29015, sample SAMEA2738120) | human oral metagenome | biome: human oral; feature: human-associated habitat; material: saliva | place: China | collected 2257 ... | reverse complement strand
ATACGCCTTGATCAAACAGAAGTGAGTGGCCTTTCAACGAAACATGCCGACTATATCTGTACAGTGATGTATGCAGGAGACGGAAAAGTCTATACCTATATCAGCTCGTTGGGCTTAGATCCTCATGCCCTGGACAATCCATACCTTACACTTTCCAACCTTCCTGTAGTCATAGACTTGAAGCAAAGAACACTAAGTGTCATCAAAAACACGGAGATTTCTAACCCACAAGGTATCGCTGTAGCCAAATATAAAGACCTGATTGTGTTTGGAAGTGCCAATAAGAAGGCAACAGGTTTCTACACTTACAACCCTAAAACAAAAGAGGTGGTTGGCCCTGTGATTAAAACTCAAGGCAACCCAAGCTTCTTCCACAGCTTTGAATAATGGCTTTTAGCTTTTGGAAAACCAAAGAAGAGCGCTCCTCTTCACCAAAAGCATGGGCAAAAATTGATGTGCTCACGATGAAAGTTGACACATCCCACTTTGAGAATTATAAGAAACAACTCACTACGCGTTGAGGTTTTGAAAACCCGAGGTTGCCAAACAACAGTTTAGGCTACCTCGGGTTAATATTTTGAATGAGGGAAACAATTCGCCACTCGTTTTGCTTTTTCGGTATCATTCACACTAAAGCGCAACCCCACTAAAATCATTTTTGGGTAAGAGCTCAATGCCCCTTGCCCTTATCCCAACTTGATTGAGCCATCAGCGCCTACCTGCAACTTATCTTTTTTCGTTGGTTTCGGCGTCGGTTCTGCCTTTGCCGGAGTAGCCTTTTTAGGCGATGCAGACCGCTTGGGGGAAGCCTTTACCGGCTTGTTTGTGCGTGGTGTGCGCCTTGGGGCCACGTTTCCATAATGCGTGGGAGCCGAAGAGGCAACACCATAAGGGGCAGATTCCACCACCTCTTTATAGCGATAGCCGTCAGGACTATCGGGATCAGACACCTTTCTCAGTGAGGTGTAATAGACTTTATTGCCCACATAGCTCGTGTCGGTCATCATTAAACCGGCTTTATAGCGGCGTTTGTGGAGGATAGCCCCATTGACTTCATAGACAATCTCCGAGCCTTCTTTCTGCCCATCGCGATAGAAGGAGCGCACATACAATTTAGGTTGCGCGTTCTTACTTTCAGTATCATGATATTGTAGAAACAAACCATCCAATATTCCGTTGCGATAGGTCTCGACAAGATTAACATGTCCGAAGCTATCATACTCGTAAGCACGGCCATCTTTCTCGCCATTCACATAGTCGGCCTCACTGGTTTTCAGGCCGTTTTGCCCGTAGGTGACCCAGTGTCCCACCTGCTTTTTGGTCTTTTTATCCATAAAACCCGACACGCGTAGCTTGCCATCGGCATCGTGTTCCATGTATTTCTCTTGCGCTTGAAGGGTGGTAAACCCAAGCAAAAGCACTAATACTGACAATATTTTCTTCATTGTTGCTTTATATTTTTATTGTTGTAACCGCGTTGAGGGCAACATTTTTTATTCTGGTTTGAATGAATATCGGTCTATAACATCCTTACCTCGTTCCACCTGCCCAGTCTTGATATCAAACCCATAGAGTGTTTTATGATAACCATTTGAAGCATCAGTCCTGCACATCACCCATATTTTGTTTCCACTGCGCACTGCACATTCGTTGCGTATCACATTTGCTGGCACTGCCTTTGTCCACAAAACACCGCCACGAGTGCTACGCAACTGAAAGATAGTATTAGAATTTGCCGTGACATTTGGATTGAAAGAAAGCAAGATATACTGGTTGTCGGCAAAAGGAAGTGCACCATTGAAGCCCTCAATCTTATCCGTAGAAGGCCCATAACTGAGTGAACGATATCCCATTCTTTCAGGGAATATCCGACTCCTATAAAGGTAATCGTCTAATTCTTGCGGGTCACCATTGTGGAAAACAAAGCTTAGATGCCACAGCTGTAGCAACCCATCTTCGTTTGAATTGGCGTTAGACTTATACAACTTCAAGAAATATGTTGTCGAATCTCGCATCTCTCCATTCAACTCACTCGGTGGAAGCATGCACGCATAAGAAAAGGCTGCGTCGTCATAAAGCCTGTTGGTGGCAGGGAAATAATAATAAGGTACGGCCTTAGTGTCGTTCACCAAGAAGCCCTCTCCATTGTCTTTATCGATGAAATCAATTTTAGAGAACCCCGATTCCATCACCTTTTTGCCCTCAAACATAGACTTTGTGATGTTCTTTATCTCTAAGTTTGCGGGGTCGATGCTATATACATAGTGGCCACCCACAATGAGATAAAACTTCTTTGCCTGATAGAAATATTGCAAATCTGTTTTATATTCCTTGTAACCTTGCTTGTCAGCATTCTCATTTGAAACCAGAAACTTCTCGTTAACGATTTCACCTGTCTTCACATCGCGCAAACCAATGTAATAGCCATTGACGTATTTTGGATTGTCCTCATACTTATAGGAGAGATAATTTCGATGCGAAAAATAAACAATATAGGCTTTATTCTTATGATTCAGCAACGCATATTCTTCATAGTTTTCATCCACAGTGATTGAATCAGCCTTGCTTCCAAGGTAGTCATAACTATTTGAAGGAGAGAAGAGAAGCTGTTTAACAATCACAAACAAGAACAGAAAAGAAAGGACAAAAGCTATCGCCATAAACTTTTTTCTCTCTGCACCAAATGGGTTATAATTATCTGCTTGCCTCGAGTCGAAGTTGTAATGATGATTCACATTGATGTTGATATCGTCGTTGTCAAGGAAGAATTCCGTGCCACAATTCCTGCAACGAAACTTCTCTTCGCCTATTTCATCATACTTTTCACTGCCACACTGTGGGCACTTTATAGGTTTTATCTTCTTTGTCATGCGTTGAGTGAATAACTTTTATCAAATATTAAAAAGCGGCACTAAGGTAAGACTTTCTTTGAAAACATCCAAATTTCCGACCTAAAAAATCATTTCTCATGTCTCGCGCTCTTGCAAAAATTGTCTTAAAATCATGGCCTATGTGATACAATCGTATGATACACGCCGCCTAACCTCCTTTTTTCCTCCTCAAAAACTTGCAAACGCAGGGCGAGATTTTGTATCTTTGCAGAAGCTATCACCCCACGCGAGACCGCCTGAAATCATTCGACACACTCCGTGGCAACATAGCGATTGCAAACAAATTATTCAGGATAATCAATCTTTAACCCGTTCATCATGGTAAAGCATACAAACCAACAAGGGACAGCGGAATCCCCAATACTCCGCAACTGCAAGCGTTCAAACGTATATGTGCGCTTAGATCTTGAAATGCTTAATAACTTTGACATGACTGTTGTCAAAGAAAAATATGGTCTTGAAGGCTGGGGTATCGTGATTTATATCATGAAATTTCTTGTCGAACGCCGTACCGATTGCCGCGCACCGATATATGCTGTGAGCGACATTGCACGCGCCTGCCACCGCCACAAAAGTTTCATCTTGCAGCTCATTGGCGACTTTCCTTCGCTCTTCACTATCGAACCCGGAAACCAAGTGTTTTCAAGTCCGTATTTAACTCAATTTTTCCGCGAAAATTCTACAAAAAAAGAGAAAACAAAAACAAATTTAGATAAATTAACAAATGAGGCATCTGATAATCAGAAACTTAACCCTTCTAAGAACAAGAACAAAGAACAAGAACAAATAAAAGACGAAGAAAAAGAAGTAGAAAAGTTCGACGTCGCCGCCGATGTTTTTGAAAAGAATAAGTCGTTGGAAGCTGATGCCAAGAAGACTTGTTCCGCCATGGCTCAACCCTCAACGGCAAAGGCTACACAAAAGCGCTGTTGTGTCAAGAAAAAGTCGGCTGTCAAAGGGGCAAAAACAGCCGCTTCAAAGACAGGAAAAGCCACAGATGACCAAGCAAAACAGGCCGAATTGCAGCCTAATTCAAGTGGTTCTGCCGCAAGAAATGCAAGAAATCATGCCGGCGCCGACGCTGATTCCAAGTCTTCGCCAACCATTTCGGTTGCCCCATCACCAATAGCCCATGCCACAACAACGGCTACGCTATCGTCAAATGCCTTCGTGAACACCTTGCGCAAAAAGATTCGACAGGCTTCGGCAGCCGCTGCCAAACGGGAACAAGCAGCGGTGAAGTGTGTAAAAAACGCAACAAATTCCTTGGCTGACAACGCTAAAACATCACTGCACTCAAATGGCAAGGCAGCGAAAAGCACAGCGGCTCCCGATCTCACAACAGCCCCTCAAGCGCCCACTCCGCCTGCCACCAAGGTCCAGCAACCCACTGCCGAGACCCCAACTGCAGCCCCCACGGCCCCACTAAGCATCAATCGTGAGTTGCTCGCCCTACTCTATCACGACGAGGACTACATGGCAAGCCTCGAACACATGGCCAATCTCGCCGTGCACAAGAATCCCACCTTGCGCCGCAACCTCCTCTACTGGTTCTGGCACTACTGTCAAATGCACGGGAAAGCCATGCGCAGTGCCGCCGATGCCAAAGACTATTTGGCCAACCTCATGCGTCCCGGCAGCAACACACGCGCCCGCTTCATGGCCTATCAAAACCACTTTTACGAGCAAAACTATCAGGCGGAACAAGGCTGCGGCCATGCGCCCACACGACAAGTGGGCCGCAATGTGGGTAGCGTATGAGGCGAAGTGCGTGGCAATGTTATGAGATGTGATGCAGGGAGGCAATGTAAGGTAAACAGCCATAACCATTTTATAGTATAGGTTTGGCGAGAAATGAGCCTATCTGATGAATGGAGATTGCGCATGAACACAATGCAACGCTGAAGGCGTTGTACCTTTGATAGCCTAAGATTGGCGAGGAACGAGCCTATCTGATGAATGGAGATTGCGTATGACCACAATGCAACGCTGAAGGCGTTGTACCTTTGATAGCCCAGGGTTGGCGAGGAACGAGCCTACCCTGGGGAGGGGATTCACAGACGAAGTTCAACGCCGTAGGTGTTGTACCTTTTACAATTAGCATGGCCTTTCATGAATCCTATTAAATGAAGAAATTCAGAAGAGGTACAACGCCTACAGCGTTGACACCCCCCACGCATTCTCACAACCCAGGGTAGCCCACGCTATCGCTCGGCAACCCTGGGCTATCAAAAGTACAACGCCTACAGCGTTGCTTAATACTTGGTTCGTTCTCTTGCATAATTATATAGTGATAACACGTACAACGTCTACAGCATTGCCCACTACATACACTCTTTCACCCGCAAAACGCCCACAATTCGGAGAGAAGAGTCTAAGATTTCGGGAGAAAAAATGGGGCGTTTTTTGGTGTGATTGAATATTTTTATTAAATTTGCGTCTGCTATTTTCATCGATACCTAAACAAGCAACTATGATTGACCATGGCCTAAAACCAACGCAAAGCAGTGTAGGAGCCACATAAAGGTGCGACGGAATTGTAACTAAAAATCAACGAAGATATATCTATATTAACTTAAAACAATATGCTACAAAACTCTAAACATGGTAAGAGTTGTATGCCTATAATGCATCTCTCTTTATCCACCTTGTTGTTGATGGCACCTTTAAGTCTCATGGCCTCCCCCTTGGAGGGTCATCGAGTGGCTGACATCAACGAAGCAATGATGGCACAGCAGCAGTCATCGAAAGTAATTCAACGCACAATTACGGGCACTGTGACCGATGCCAACGGCGAACCCATCGTGGGAGCGACCGTGGTTGAGCACGGCAAAAAGTCGGGAACAATCACCAATGGCGACGGAAAGTTCACGCTCACTGTTACCCCCGGCAACACCCTCACTATCTCTTATGTAGGTTTTGCGACCCAAACCGTGAAGGCACGCGATGCGATGCGTGTCACCATGACTGAGGATGCGCAGGGACTTGACGAGGTGGTTGTGGTTGGTTATGGCACAATGAAGAAGCGCGATCTTACGGGAGCAGTCTCCAGTGTCAAGGGAACCGACCTTGCAGTAGCCGGTGTTGCCTCGGCAGCCCACATGCTTGCAGGAAAGGCAGCAGGTTTGTATGTGCGCCAAAACTCGGCACAACCTGGTGGCGGTCTTGACATTCTCATCCGTGGTGCAGGTTCGGTGAACGCCAGCAACGACCCGCTCTATATTGTCGATGGCTTTCCTATTGCGAAGCTCGACCAGCAAAAGGGCAACAACGACCGCATGGATCCTGGAACGCAGGGCGTGCTCAACTTCCTCAATCCGAATGATGTGGAGAGCATAGAAGTGTTGAAAGACGCTTCGGCTACAGCCATTTATGGTGCACGTGCAGCCAATGGTGTGGTTATTGTTACCACCAAACGCGGACGCGAAGGCAAGGCGATTGTGAACTATTCATACAACTATAGTTACCAGCGTTACAGCGATAAGTATGACATGTTATCGTTACATGACTGGATGATTGAGAAGAACAAGGCCAGTTGGGAATATTGGATTTGGGAAAACAACGTTGGTCCTTGGGGTTCAAGAACACTCGAAGAGGCACTTGCCGCACCAAAGAGTGGCTTGGCATATACACGTCCTTACACCGACGCTCAAATCGAAGCAGCTGGCAAGGGCACCGACTGGGTGGGCCTGATTACACGCAACGGCCGCATTCAAGAGCACAACCTTAGCATTCAGGGCGGTTCAAAGGACACACAATATATGATTTCTTTGAACTACTATGACAATGAAGGTATCATCAAAAACTCGGGAATGACGCGCTATACCGTGAAGAGTAACATTGATCAACGCTTCTTAAATATCTTCAAAACCGGTGTAAACCTGACGCTCACACGCATTGATAACGACAACACTCAATTGGGTTCAAAGCAATATGAGAAGTCGGGCATCATCCGTTCGGCTGTACAGATGGGACCAAACATCCTGGCTTACGACCCCGTGAGAAAGATTTATCCTGTCAATCCCCTACTGGGAACGCAGCCAAACCCCTACTCTCTGCTCAACAATGTAGACCAAGGACGCACTGACCGATTGCTCGGTAACATCTATGTTGAAGCCCGCCCAATCGATGGTTTGATGCTGAAACTCAACGCAGGCCTTGATAGAGCCAACATCAGTCGTAAAACTTATGAGCCTAAAACAACTTTGTCGGGAAAGAATCTTCAAGGTAATGCCAACATCTATACCACCGACAACAACCAGTATTTGCTTGAGGCGACAGCCACATATAGCAAGACTTTCAAGGAGATGCACAAGCTAAATCTGCTTGCCGGAACATCTTTCGAACAATTTAATGTAGAGTCTTCGAACGCAGGGAACAACAACTTCCTGACCGATGGCTTTATCTACAACAACCTGAATGCCGGTGTTGGCACGAAGTCGGTAGGCTCAGGGTGTTCTAAAAACAAGATGGAGTCCTACTTCTTCCGTGTAAACTATATCCTCAAAGACCGCTACTATCTCACTGGAACCTTCCGTGCCGACGGCGCTTCTGTGTTTGCCAAGAACCACAAATGGGGCTACTTCCCTTCTGCTGCGCTTGGCTGGACCTTCTCAGAAGAGCCATTCATGAAGCCACTTGCATCGTGGTTGACCATGGGTAAGATGCGCCTCAGCTGGGGACAGACGGGTAACTCGGACATTGGTTCTAATGCCTTTGCAAGCTATTATGCTCAACCCGCCTACAACCGCGGTGATAACACGCAACTCATTGGTGTGTTCCAAGGCAAATTGGAGAATCCAAACTTGAAGTGGGAAACCACAACTGAATGGAACTTTGGACTCGATTTTGGCTTCCTCAACAATCGAATCTTGGCAAGTGTAGAGTTCTATCATCGTGTGATTTCAGATTTGCTCAACTACAAACCACTGAACTATTACCACGACATTTCAAGCGTAATGGCGAACATTGGCAAGACACAGAGCACGGGTTTAGAAATCACTATCAACACCACGAACGTCAAAACACGTGATTTCAAATGGACAACCAACCTCACTTTCACTACATATAAGGACCGCTGGAAAGAGCGTACACCCGATTGGAAGCCTGCTGTCTATGAGAAAGTTGACGACCCTATTCGCCCCATCTATTCGCGTCGTGCCGACCACATCTTGCAGATTGGCGAGGCTGTACCGGCTGCTCAGCCCGATCTTCGCCCTGGAGAGTTGGTCATCAAAGACCTCAACGGCTATAAACGTGATGCAAATGGTCAGCCCGAAGTAGACGCTAACGGACGCTTTATCCTTACAGGTGGCCCCGATGGAAAGATTGATGACGCCGATGTTGAACTCATTGGGTCTCAAGATCCGGGTTGGATGGCCGGCATGGTCAACACCTTTAACTATAAGGACTTTGACCTAAGCTTCCAACTTAACGGTATGTTTGACCGGCGAATGGAGGACCCCACGGAGATGACTTATGGCCTTGGTGGAGGCGAACTGGCTCAATATGGCTACAATGCACTAACGATTATCAAGAAACGTTGGACCTGGGATAATCCTTCAACGAAGTATCCTTGCTCCTTCAATGGCTGGAACACCACCTACACCCACGGCGACTGGTATTATCAGAATGCATGGTTTGTGCGCCTTTCTAATATCACCCTCGGCTGGAACATGCCTAAAGCGTGGGTTGCAAAGACGAAATACATCTCACGTGTACACCTTTCTTTGAGTGCAAGTAACCTCTTCTGCCTCACTCCCTACAAGGGTTTAGACCCAGAAACAGACTATTATACGGCGGCTTATCCTAACGCACGCACCTATAGTATAGGAGTAAATATCACATTCTAAAACCCTAAACGCATTCAACAATGAAAAAGAATAACTATATATTTGCACTGTTACTGGCTTGTGCGACAATGACTTTCAACAGTTGTTCAGACTTAGAGCCGGTCGACTACGCTGAAATCAACCCCTCAAACTTCCCTAAAACCGAGAGCGATATAGAGTCGTTAGTCTACTCTTGCTATTATCCTCTGCGCGGAAGCTGGTGGGATGGCATGTTCTCTACCTCAGAACGCGGCATACAATTCCTCAATGATGCCACCACTGGCATATTAACGGGAACGTTTGGAGAACAAAAGAAGTGCTCGGAACTAAACTATTTCCCTGAGACTACAGGCATTACGTGGTTCTATTACACACGAAGCAAGCAGTATTCTGGGGGATATTCGCAGAAGATTAGCCGCTGTACGCTTGTGCTTGACGACATTGCAAACAGCAATCTCGATGAAGCCACAAAACAAAAGTATGAAGCTGAGGTGCGCTGTGCACGTGCTTTCCTCTCTTATATGCTTTATGACATGTATGGTCCGTTGGTCGTTGCGCCATTGGAAGTATTGAAAAACCCCTTGGCCGAAAAGCCGCTGCCCCGACTTTCGCGCGCAGAGATGGTGAAATTCATCGAAGACGACCTGCTCTTTGCTGGCGAACACCTTCCTCTTCCGGGCAATACCGAGTATGGACGCTTTAGCCGTGGCTTGGCAAAGATGCTGTTGATTCGCCTCTATTTGCATGAAACAGGCGACTATAAGTACCCTGAAGGCCTCACACATGGCGACAAATCAAACTATGACAAGGTTATCAAGTTGGCACGAGAACTAAAGGAATCGCAGTATGGCTATGCCCTACAAAGCGATTACAACGCTATGTTTGCACGCGGAGGTCAAGGTGCTGGCAACAAGGAAATCATCTTTGCACTGCCTTGTACCTATGAAGGACCAACCCAAAACCAGTGGCACATGATGGTGCTTCCCACCAACTATGCCGACCATGGCATGGGCTCTGGCTGGGGAACTGTTACAAGTACGTGGTATTTCTACAACTCTTTTGAACCTGGTGACACTCGCCGTCAAGGACTGGTCACCTCATATAAGAGTTCGGATGGCACGATTATCGACCGCAATACGCCTCAATCGCCATTGGCAGCTGGCCCAATTCCTTTGAAGATTGGCTATGACACAGGCGTGAAAGGCTCGGGAGGATACACCGATATCGATATCGTGTTGTTCCGTTTTGCCGATGTTTATCTCTCATTGGCTGAGGGATTGTGCATGCATCAGGGGGCTTCGACAGCCGATTTGCATGAGGCCATCGACAATGTGAATGTCGTTCGCAACCGTGCAGGCTTGCCCAACCTCAGCTATGCCGACTATCCAACAGCCGAAGACGTGCTCAATGCCATCTTGAAAGAGCGTTGGCACGAGTTCTGGTGTGAGAATGGACAGTATCGTTCGGATTTAATTCGCTATCATCGCCTTGTGCCTTTGGTGAAAACCATTAACCAATCGCCTTATGCAGAGGAATATAAAGAGATTTATCCGTTGCCACTTGAGGTGATTACCGATGGCAAAGGCTTGGTGAAACAGAATCCCGGCTACTAATCAAAACGGCGAATCTTGGCGTTTATGCCTTTGCAACAGGCCATGAAAACCTGTCTCATGCGCTTAGCAACAAAGTGTAAACGTCAAGACAAACGCAAAACATATACACATAAAATGAATCATAGTAAACACGAAAAAATGAATAAATTCTTAAACATATCGGTGCTGTTGCTGTCGCTTTCGATGATGGCTTGTGGCAGTAGTGACGACGATCGGCCAACACCTACCCCCACTCCTGACAAGGAAAAGGTTGAGTTGGAAACAGTGAAATACACGCCTTCAAAGGAAAACTTCTTCAATCCTGAACGTGGTATGTATGTTATGGTGGAGAGCAACATGGCTACTCCCCTCTCTGAATCACGGCTTAAAACGGCTAAAAGCGAGCAGGAGTCGCTCGTTCAGATTGTTTATTATCTGAAAGACCGACGCAATCAAGCCCTCACAACGGCCGATTTGGCAAAGATAGATAACGATTTAGCCACCGTGCGTAAGGTTGGAATGAAGGCGATTTTGCGTTTCGCCTATACCTCATCTAAGGATGAAGCCGATGCACCTATGGTGACTATCAAGCAACATTTAGACCAACTGAAACCGCTGTTGACCAAAGACAAGGACGTCATTGCCTGCGTACAGGCTGGTTTTATCGGTGCTTGGGGCGAATGGTATTACTCTTCCAATGGCCTGAACAACAATAACTCACGCAACGAAGTGTTGGCAAAATGGTTGGAGGTGCTGCCTACCGACCGCTTTGTTCAAGTGCGTACACCGGCTTATAAGCGTAATTTCACGGCCATTCAGACACCGCTTGATGCCTCAACTGCCTATAAAAATAGTCCACAGGCACGCATTGCCCATCACAACGACGCTTTCATGGCCGATGAAACCAACATGGGTACCTATGAGGATGTAGCGAAAGACAAAGCCTATTTGGCACAAGAAGGCCTCTATACTCCTATTGGCGGTGAGACGGCTCGCCCCTCGTCAACCACTCCTCCAAGTCGCGGCAAGGCAGCTTTAGACGAGTTGAAGACGCTGCATTGGTCGTTCTTGCACGATGGTTACGACCGCGTGGTGTTGAAACAATGGGAGAAAGACGGCGTGATGGATGAGATTCGCATGAACTTAGGCTATCGCTTGGTACTCATGCGCGGTAAATATTCAACCCAACTCACACCGGGAAGCGACCTCAACGCTATCCTTTCGATTTATAACATCGGTTTTGCAGCAATGTATAATCCACGTAAAGTGCAGCTCATCCTGCGTTCAAAGGATGCTACTTACATTGCAACCCTGCCTGACGACCCACGAACCTGGAAGCCACGCCACCTGACCAATCTCACGGCCAAGGTGCAACTGCCGGCTGATATCCCTGCAGGCGACTACCAGTTGTTGCTCTTCTTGCCCGATGCCGAGCCTTCTATCGCTGCAAGAGCCGACTATGCGGTGCGCTTAGCCAATAAAGAGATGTGGGAAGCAACCACAGGTTACAACAATCTTGGTGTTACCATCAAGGTTGAAAAGACGGGCACAGCACCACAAAGTACGGCAGCTGTGAAATTCATTAAGCAGTAACGATGGAGTCAAACACTACACTTCAAAAGCCAAACAGGCTGCTTTCGCTCGACATTTTGCGTGGAGCAGACTTGGCAATGCTCGTGTTGGTGCAGCCCATTTTGCTCAAAGCACTTGAGACAATGCAGCCTGCCGAAGGAACAGTTGGCCACTTCATCATGGGTCAACTATTGCATCTGCCTTGGGAAGGCTTCTGCTTTTGGGACATCATCATGCCGCTATTCATGTTCATGTCGGGCATAACGATTCCGTTTGCCATGGCACGTTACAAGCGTGGAGAGCGCATTGATGGCAGCTTTTACCGCCGCATCTTGAAACGCTTTGTGGTGCTTTGGATCTTAGGCATGGTTTGTCAAGGCAACCTTTTGGCGTTTGACTTGCAACAACTACACCTCTATTCCAACACCCTTCAAAGCATTGCAGTGGGCTATGTTGCCGTGGCTTTTCTCTATGTTTTCTGCTCTTTGCGCACGCAAATCATTGCAGTGAGCCTCTCGTTCTTGGCCTATATCGCCATCTTTGCCATTTGGGGAAACTTCGATTTCACCATCGACAGCAACATTTGCGAGGCCATCGACCGCGCGGTGTTAGGGCGTTTCCGCGATGGAGTGATTTGGCAGGGCAACCAATGGCATTGGGATCCCACCTATCATTATACATGGATTATGAGTTCTCTGAACTTCATCGTGACGGTTTATCTGGGTACTTTGGCTGGCTATCTACTGAAAAGTGAGCGCACAGCGATGCAAAAGTTCTACTGGCTCATTGCTGGTGGTGTGGCCATGATTGCCGTATCGCTTTGCATGCACCCTTGGATTCCCATCATCAAACACATCTGGTCAAGCTCCATGACACTCTTTTCAGGAGGCATTTGCTTTATCCTGATGGGCTTGTTCTATTACATCATCGACGTGAAAGGATGCAGAAAAGGCTGGATGTGGCTGCGATACTATGGCATGAACTCACTGGCTGCGTATTACATTGGCGACCACATTGACTTCAATTCTATCACCGACTCTATCTTCTTTGGCTTCCACCAATGGCTCGGCGACTATCATCGTGTGTTGCTGGTTGCCGTGCAAGGGGTGTGGGTATTGCTCATTTTGAAGCTGATGTTCAAATTAAACTATTTCATAAAAGCATAAAACCGATTGATTATGTTCAAAAAAATAAGCTATCTTGTCCTTGCAACAGCAATGCTGTGTGTAATGGGTTGCAGCGACAACGACGACAAATTTGTTTCTAAAGACAAAACAGGACCAAAGCCAGAAATGGACCTTATGGTGGTGCCTGATAATTATAAATATGGTGACAAGATTGATATCACGGGCCTCTTAACCGATGAACGCAACCTGGAACACTATGAACTGCTGTTGTTAAACAGCAAGGGTGACACCCTGACTACAAAGTATCAGATGTTGCTCGGCAAGCAGTTTAGCATGGATGACAACATCCAAATACCACTGCCTAAGAATGCTTCGACCGACGATTTGCTGTTGGTGGCGAAGTTAGACAACACACGCAATGGCGAGGCGGTAGAGACTTTCACGATTCCTTCCGTATCAACGCCTACGTTTGAAACGCTGAATCTCATTCTCGGCAACGGCAATGTTATCGAACTAACCAAGCAAGGCGAGGTCTTCACTACGCCCAATGAGCAGCTGTTTCCAGCCAAGGTGAAAGGCATTATCTCTACAACAACAAGCAAAAACGGCATTTATTGGGGAACGCAAAATGGCGAAATTGCGTCAATGGCCAATGATTCTATCACGATAGGTGGCGACGTTGAGTCTTCGTTTACGGTGACTTTCAATCCTAAAACGTTTGAACTCTCCTTTGGCGAGCGCCATGTTTGGAAACCGCTTCCCACGACAGACTGCTACTATATCTTAGGAACCATCTCTGGACACTGGCAAGATGGCGAGATAACAACCGAAAAAACAAAGATGCGCATGCACGGATATGAAAGCAAAAACGACACATACTACACCTGGACTGCCCCTGAAGGCGACAATCCTGAAGTGGGAATGTGGGGCCAAACGGCTGCAGGCAACTTCCGTTTGAAACAAGGTGGCCACAATGGTTACATCCTTTGGGACGGACATAAGCTTGTTCAGTCGGCTACTGACGATGCATCGAAGAGCTTCCACCTCACTGCCGGCGGTGCGTTTACCATTAAAGCAAATCTCACTTCGGGCACTTGCACGAGCGTAGAAATCACAGGTAGTGGCAAATCCTTAGTCTTTGCAAACGATAAAGTGACGGTAAATGGCATGGTAGCAACGCCTTCTATCGGCTTCTGTGGACAGCAATTACATCTCAAAGCAGGTGAATCTTACATCTACGAAGGTACGATGACACTGCAAAAGGGACAGAAAATCACGTCAGACTTTGACTTGTCTGGCTACACCTGCAACCCTGATTTGTTTAACGGAGGCGGTAACTCTACGTGGACATTAAAGGGCAACAGCGGTGCATATTATGTTCGCATGGACATCTTTAGCGGTGCCTTCTATGCCTGCCCCGTAGGCGGTTATCCCGATGTTTTGTATATGGATGGCTGGAGTTGGGCACCCACAAAGAACTCAACGGCTGTGGTATGGTCTGACGAAAACGTGCTGCCGGTGGTACACACAACGGGAAATCGCTATGAAGGTACCTTCTATAACTTCGGTTGGGGAGGTGATGTGGCCTTCTATGTTGTGCATCCTTCTACCGGACATAAATATCGTTTGCCCAATAGTTTCTTCCCCGCTCCCGTACGCACGGGCACTGATGGTTTCCTCATTCCTACGTCAGCAGGAAAATATAAGGTTGTCATCGACTTGAAAGACGGCATAAACGTGGCTGCAGATGGCGTGGTTTCACCGAAAGGAAACAGTCATTTCACCATGGATTTCGTGGCAGAATAGGCGGTAAAACGCCACAAAACAGACGCGTCCCTGGGGTTGGATGGTTAGCCAAAAGCAAAAAACGCATTTCCAACCCCGCGGAAAGTCTGCCAGCAACGAAAACAACTTATCCCATCACGTGGATGACTTGCCGACAACAAAAAGTGCATTTCCCACATCTTGGAAAACCTGTTTGTCGCAAAAGCTGACTTTCCGACCCTTCAGATGAACTGCCATTTTCAAAATAAAGGCATTCAACGGCTCGAACAAGGAGGCTTGACTGCCACTGCAAGAACATCCGAATCGTCATGCCGACAGAAACTTTTAATGCTCAAAGAAAAAACATTTTATTTCATATTCATGCACCTACGTTATTCTTTTTTACTGCTCATGGGACTACTCTGCTCGTCATTGCAGGCCCAACAGCGCACCGATATTCCCATGCTTCCCAATGAAGCGTGGTGGGGAGGAGCAACAGCGCTTGGCTCGGTGATGCCCTTTTCATCGCTTGCCCCCTTTGATCTTTCCAACCAAAATGCCAACAACCAGGTGTCGGGGATGCTCATTTCTGACCAAGGACGCTTCATTTGGAGCGATAATCCCTTTATCTTCTCGGTCAACAACAACAGCATTCACCTTGATTCACGCTATGAAAAGGTGGGCGTTAAGCAGCAAGGAAAGACCTTGCGCGATGCCTATCTCAGTGTGATGAGACAGCATTTTCCACCCAATGACAAACAGCCCGACGGGCTCTTCTTTTCAAATCCGCAATACAACACGTGGATAGAACTGATGTATAACCAAAACCAGACCGACATCTTAAACTATGCTCGCCACATCGTCGACAACGGATTTCCTCCCGGTATCTTGATGATTGACGACAACTGGCAGCGCTATTATGGCAACTTCGACTTCAAAGAGGAACGCTTTTCCAATCCACGCGCCATGGTCGACAGCCTACATGACATGGGCTTTAAGGTGATGTTGTGGATTAGTCCGTTTGTATCTGCCGACAGTCCTGAATATCGCGCGTTGGCAAAAGAGGGGCTGTTGCTGCGCGATGCCACCGGAAACCCAGCCATCATTCAGTGGTGGAATGGGCAGAGTGCATGCTTTGACCTCACCAATCCCACAGCCCTTGACTATTTGGAAAAGACACTTCGCAAGATGATGCACGACTATGGAATCGATGGTTTCAAATTCGATGGAGGCGATAACACGTTTTATGACCGCGCCGATCTGCGTCCGTTCGTTCATGGCGCGCGTTCGGTTGACCAGACAAAAGGCTGGGCTGAGTTGGGATGTCGCTTTAATTTCAACGAATATCGTGCCTGTTGGCAAATGGGAAACCAACCACTTGTGCAGCGCTTAGGCGATAAAGAATATTCGTGGAAAGCCGTTCAGCAACTCATTCCCGATATGATTTCGGCAGGTTTGCTGGGCTATGGCTTTGCGTGTCCCGACATGATAGGCGGTGGTTCGTTTGCCTCCTTCCTCAACATTGATGCCGATAAGTTCGACCAGGAACTCATTGTGCGCTCTACCCAGGTGCATACCCTCATGCCCATGATGCAATTTTCGGTGGCCCCATGGCGCATTCTAAGTGCAGAAAACTTAGAGATTGTGCGCAACATGGCCCGTCTTCATGTCATGAAATCTCCGTATATCACACTTTGTGCACTTGAATCTGCGCGCACAGGTGAGCCAATTGTGCGCAACTTGGAATATGAATTTCCTCACCACGGCTATGCCAACGTGAAAGACCAATTCATGCTTGGCCACCAACTCATGGTGGCTCCGATGACAACACCAGGCACCTCACGCACGATTATCCTTCCTCCTGGCCGCTGGCGTGACGATCAAGGCCGTGTCTGGCGTGGCAATCGCGTCATCAAACAGCAAGTTCCCCTCTCCCGCTTGCCTTATTTCGAGCGCATCCACCGACAACAGAAGGAGCAATACATTTACGATCTCTCACGCTTGCCTTATTTCAAGCGCATCGGCAAATAGCTTTTCTTCACCCGTTGCGCCCCCCTCAATGCGCCAGGGAGTGACAAAAAAGGGCGAAAACATCCCATTTTCGCATCGCAAAATAAAACTCCACTCCGCTTCAGTATCCCAGCGTTGGCAAACAACGAGCCAGCGCTGGGATTCTCGTTTGTAGGTGGTTAGCCTGCAATCTAAACCATTTCACGCTGCAATTTAAACCATTTTACGATACAATCTAAACCAAAACACAACACATCAAATCAACATTTAATTTCCA
>ERZ773013.1035-NODE-1035-length-17136-cov-3.532814_pt1 | contig 17136 bp, 14 predicted proteins | sample MGYA00511670_ERZ773013 | MGnify/ENA primary metagenome ERZ773013 (study PRJEB29015, sample SAMEA2738120) | human oral metagenome | biome: human oral; feature: human-associated habitat; material: saliva | place: China | collected 2257 ... | reverse complement strand
TCGTCTCGGTTGAGTTCGCCTCGGAGTTCAATTATGCCGACGTCCTTGTGACTGACCACACCCTCTGCCTCATCATCACGCAGTCTGGCGAGACGGCAGACACCCTCACCGCTGCCCGTCGCATGAAGGGCATGGGCTGCAAGGTCTTCGCCGTGACCAACGTCTTGGGCTCCTCGGCCGCACGCGAGTCCGATGGCGTGCTTTACGTGCAGGCCGGCCCAGAGGTCTGCGTGTGCTCCACCAAGGCCTACACGGCGCAGATGGTCGCCTGCGCGCTCTTTGCGCTGCGTCTGGCACGGGCGAATGGCCACATGGACGCTACCGAGGTGGGCGGCCACTACGCCGACCTCGCCACGCTGCCCGACCTTATCCGCACCGTGCTTTCGCGCTCCTGGCAGGACAAGCAGGCGGCGACCGTCTTCCGCCGCGCGCACTCCTCACTGTTCCTCGGCCGTGGCGTCAACTCCACCACTGCCTACGAAGGCGCACTCAAGCTCAAGGAGATTAGCTACCTTCACGCAGAGGCGTACCCTGCAGGTGAGATGAAGCACGGTCCCATTGCCCTGCTCGAGCCCGGCTTCCCCGTGGTGGCCATCGTTCCCGAGGATCGCGTGCACGACAAGACCGTCTCAAACATCCAGGAGGTAATCGCCCGTGGCGCCACCTGCGTGGCCGTTGCCACTGACGGTGACGAGTCTGTAGCGTCGCTCTGCGAGCACGTGCTGTGGATCCCGCCCGTCGAGGACGAGCTTCTCGTGCCCATTGTGGCTGTCGTTCACCTGCAGGTGCTTGCCCGCTACGTCGCGCGCTCTCGTGGGTGTGATGTGGACAAGCCCAGGAACCTCGCCAAGTCTGTCACGGTGGAGTAGCGCATGGCTCTGGCTGGCATTGGCGTTGACATGCTCGAGATTGCGCGCATGGAGCGCACCATGCGCCGAAGGCCTTCGTTTCTCCATCGCGTGTTTACGGAGGAGGAACGCGCCTACTGCGACGCGTGTGCACGGCCAGCCGAGCACTATGCGGCGCGCTTTGCTGCGCGTGAGGCCGTCGTCAAGGCACTGGGTACAGGCTTCTCTAATGGAGTGGGCTTCTCGGAAGTATCGGTAACCATGGATGCACAGGGAAGGCCTCGTGCACTGCTCACCGGTCGAGCGGCACAGATTGCCCGTGAGGACGGCGTGCGCGAGGTGGCGCTCTCGCTCTCGTATACGCGAGACGTGGCGGTTGCCAACGCCGTTGCCGTGACCGATGAGGTTCGGCCACAGCCCGAAGACCGACCTGATCCGGAGCGCGAGCTTGCTGCTTCGTTTCGTGAGGCGCGTTCTGTGTTGGACGAGCTCGAGCGGGCGCAAGATGGGATAATGGCTGGCGTGCCGGGAGAGCATTCCGTCGCCGACACCCAGATGACACAAGAGGAAGGCTATGCCGGGGGAGCCGCGGACGCGTCCGCGCCGGCCGAGTCAGCCAAGGAGTAGAACGATATGCAGCCCGTACTCAACGTCGAAGACGTCAAGCGCGTCGAGGTCGCGCTCACCCGTGTGGGCGTGAGCATCTCCGAACTTATGCACCGTGCTGGATGCGCGGCCGCCCAAGAGGCGCTTGCCCTGGGTGACGTGCAGAATGCCGTGATTCTCGCAGGCATGGGCAACAATGGTGGCGACGGCTGGGTTGCTGCCGAGGCTTTGCTCGCCCACGGCGTCAACGTGAAGGTGGTCACCCCCATCGAGCCTGATCAGCTCTCTGGCGACCTCGCGCGCCAGGTTGCTCAGCGCGCCGTTCGTGCGGGGGTTTCTACACTGGTGGGACCCTCTCGCGACGAGCTCGAGGGTCTTCTCTCAGCCTCTGACGTGGCTCTTGACTGCATGTTGGGGACGGGCTTCCACGGTGAGGTCCGTGCTCCCTTTGATATCTGGATTGACTGCGTGAACAGCTCTGGGGTGCGTGTGGTTGCCGTTGACGTGCCCAGTGGGCTCTCTGCGCAGACCGGCCATGCCCCCGGCCCCTGTGTGGTGGTGGACCTCACGGTAACCATGCTCGCCCTGAAGCCCGGCCTTCTCGCCGATGACGGTCGCGACGTGTGCGGCTCCATCGTGGTTGCGCCCCTTGCCGAGCAGACCGAGAAAATCGTGGTCGAGGCAGACCCGGTGGCCTGGCGCACCGACCTCGAGGACTACCTCGATGTCATGGTGCCGCCCACGAACGCCGTCGACAAGTTCTCACGCGGGTCGGTGCTGGTTGTGGGTGGGTCTTCTCGCTTTGTTGGCGCGCCCATCCTGGCTGCTCGTGCGGCTGCGCGTGCTGGGGCCGGCTATGTCACGCTTGCCGTGCCTTCGTGCATCGTTCCGCAGGCTCAGGCGCATGTGCTCGAGATTCCTGTGGTCGGGTTGCCCTGTGATGATGACGGAACCATCTCCAAGGAGGCTGTGCCCATCGTGACAAAGCTGGCTGAGAAGCGCTCGGCCGTGCTTGCCGGCCCTGGCATGCGCGTCTCCGCCGGAACCGTGGCAGTGGTTTCCGCGCTTCTCACCTCTCCCGAGCCCCTTGTGCTCGACGCGGACGCACTCAACTGCATCGCCCGTCTTACCTCGGGCAAGCTGCAGGACTTCCCGGAGATTCTCCGTCGCAGCACCCCGCTCGTGCTCACGCCGCACCGCCGCGAGCTTGGTCGTCTGGTGGGCAAGGAGGATAACCCTCCCGCCTCGCTCGTGGACCAGCTCGAGGATGCGCGAAAGATTGCGTGGTCCGATGGCGGCTCCGAGCTGGTCGTTGTTGCCAAGGGCACCGCAACCGGCTGCGTGGGCGTCGAGCAGGCCGTTCTTCCCAAGCCCGGCCCAGCGGCGCTTGCCACAGCAGGCTCGGGCGACGTCCTGGGTGGCATCATTGCCTCCAAGCTCGCGCAGACCTATGGTCGCGTGAACAACCTGCCCCTGCTTTGTGCCCTCTCCTGCGAGCTTCACGGCTATGCCGCAACGCTTGCCACGGAGCGCATGGGCTCGAGGGGCGTCATGGCCTCGGATATCATCGACGAGCTGGGCATTGCGGACGACGCCCTGGGGGAGCGCGTGACCTTCCCCGACGCCGACAACGGTGACGAGAACGACTAGGGAGCGAAGGCATGGCAGTTCAGAGCCCTGCAAGCAGATGGGCTTGGGTTGAGGTTGACCTCTCGGCCCTCAAGCGGAACACGCGCAAGTTCAAGGCGCTCCTAGAGCCTGGCGTCAAGATGATGTGCGTCGTGAAGGCAGACGCCTACGGGCACGGTGCCGAGTGCTGCGTACGCGCCATGCACTCCGCCGGCGCTGACCAGTTTGCCGTCGCCACCGTGGAGGAGGGTGTGAAGCTGCGCCAGGCGGGCATCGAGTGGCCCATCCTCGTGTTTTCCGAGCCTCCCATGGACTGCGTGCAGACGCTTGTGGACTACGACATCATGCCTTCGGTCTATACCTCAGAGTTTGCGCTGGCGCTGGGCGAGTGCGCGGCTGCAGCTGGCAAGGTGGCCCGCTACCACCTGGCCGTCGATACGGGCATGACCCGCATCGGCGTGCGTCGCGAGGACGTCCTCGAGCTGCGGCGCACCATTGACTTCCACCGCGGCCTTGAGTGCGCGGGCATGTTCACGCACTTCGCCACCGCCGACCTTATCGACGACTGGGACTTTGCCCTGCAGCTCAACCGCTTCAACGAGGCCGTTGCCACCGTGCGCGAGGCGGGTCTCGAGACCGGGCTCGTCCATTGCGACAACACGCCGGGCACGGTGCTGCATCCCGAGTGCCACTACGACATGTGCCGCGTGGGGATTGGCCTCTACGGCCTTCAGCCGGCCGAGACCACGGCGCCGCGCATCCAGCTTGAGCCGGTCATGAGCGTCCGCGGGCGCGTCACCCGCGCCATCTACCCCAACGTGGGCGACGGCGTGGGATATGGGCTCACCTGGCGCGTTCCAAAGCAGAACATGCAGGTGGCAACCGTGCCCATTGGCTACGCAGATGGCCTTGCTCGCACGCTCTCGAACAACATGGACGTCATCGTGAACGGTGCCCGCTGCCGTCAGGTGGGACGCATCTGCATGGACCAGTTCATGTTTGCGGTGGACGTGAACAACGCACGCGCGTACCGTCCGGCAAAGCCGGTCAAGATGGGCGACGTGGTGACCGTCATCGGTCGCGACGGCGACGAGGAGATTACCGCCGACGAGATGGCCAAGCTCCGCGACACCATCAACTACGAGGTCGTATGCGACTTTGGCATGCGCCTCGAGAAGGTCTATGTCTAGGCGTCGGCGCGAGCGCGCCAGCCTCTTGGAGGGCGATGGAGAGATGTCGGTGATGCACATCCCCGGCCACGAGCATCAGGGGCCGCAGGAGGTCACGCTCGAGGAGATTCGCGCCGTCATGGGCAACTGCCAGCTCTGCCCTCTGGGACAGACGCGCACGAACCTCGTGTTTGGCGTTGGTAACCCCAATGCTCGCGTGATGTTCGTGGGCGAGGGCCCCGGACGCAACGAGGACCTGCAGGGCGAGCCTTTCGTTGGCGTCGCCGGGCACAAGCTCGACTCGCTTCTCTCGGTTGCTGGGCTAACGCGCGACCAGATCTACATTGCCAACGTGGTGAAGTGCCGTCCGCCCGGAAACCGTAACCCCAAGTCAGAGGAGATTGTGGCCTGCTCGCCCTTCCTGCGCGAGCAGATTCGCTCCGTGTGGCCCGACGTGCTTGTGTGCCTGGGTAACTTTGCTTCTCAGTTTGTTCTGCGCACCGAGGCGGGCGTGACGTCGCTTCGCGGCAAGCTGTACCAGACGGGACACTTTGTGGTGTGTCCCACGTTTCACCCGGCTGCCTGCATCTATCACTCCGACTGGCAGCCGCTTCTCGAGAGCGACCTTGCAATGGTGGGCCAGTGGCTGCGGGACAATCCGCCTGGGCCGGGGAAGGAGTAGGCGTGGCACAGGAGGCGTCGTTCAGGACCGGTTCCCAGGAGGAGACCATCGCGCTTGGTCGCGCGCTGGGAGGCCTTCTCCGCGAAGGGGACGTACTGGTGCTTACGGGAGACCTTGGAGCAGGGAAGACCCAGCTCACAAAGGGCATCGCCGCAGGTATGGGTGTTACGGCCGACGTCACGAGCCCCACCTTCACCATCGAGATGGTCTATCACGGGCGCGAGATGGACCTCGACCACTTTGACCTCTATCGGCTTGACCGGGCGGAGCAGCTCGAGGACACCGGGCTTTTCGACGTGTTGGGTGCCGATGGCGTTTGCGTCATCGAGTGGGGCGAGCAGTTTGCCGACGAGATTGGCGATGCGCGCGTGGACGTGTTTGTCACGCGCCTGGACTCCGAGGCGGCACCGGGTGAAGAGCCCCCGCGCGAGGTGCGCTTTGTTGCCCACGACGCCCGCAGTGAAGAGCTTCTCGACGCATTTGTGTCGGCTCTGGGGTAGTTGCCAGCGCGGTGCCCTGCGTTTCCATGGTAGAAGGCATCCCGGCTAGTGCTATTGAGACGTTTTTTGGACAGATAAAAAGCCCTCAAAGGTGAGTATTTGTCCGAAAAACGTCTCAACAGCCCTGGCGATAATCCCACCAGCCCAACGGTAGCGCGGCGTCCTGCCGTGCGGCCGCGCGCTACACTATCCCTCGTGATAATGCCACGTCTCGGGAGTCAGATGAGAATGACGAGCGATACCAGCAGCAAGGGGCTTGCCCTTGCCATTGATACATCTACGGACATGCTTGCGTGTGCGGTGGTCTCCTGGGAGCCCGGCGTGGCTCCCAGAGTCCTTTCCGCGCGAGACCACATGTGCCGGCGCCAGGCCAACGTCGAGCTGGTCACCACGGCCCTCGCGGCGCTTGAGGACTGCGGCCACACCATGGGCGACCTCGACTGCGTTCTCGTCGGTCGCGGTCCCGGCAGCTTTACTGGCGTGCGCATTGGCATCGCTACGGCAAAGGGCCTTTCGTGCGGCCTCTCGAAGCCGCTCCATGGGGTTTCGGTTCTGGACGCAACGGCATGTGTGGCGTGGCAGGCAGGCGTTCGCGGGCTTCTCGCCGTGGCCGGCGACGCAATGCGCGGCGAGGTCTATCCCGGCATCTACCAGCTGGATGATGACGGCGCGCACCGCACCTTTGCCACCGAGACCGTCTGCAAGGCCGACGAGTGCGTGGCTACGTGGTCTGCGCGGGATGACGCCTCCTGCCTTGTCCTTACCGGTAATGGACTCAAGAAGTACCGTGCCCGCTTCGAGGCGGCGGGCTTCTCGAACATCCTTGACGAGGTCCTGTGGTATCCCACGGGAGAGGGCCTGGCTCTCGCTGCCGCGGCGCAACCCCTTGACTCGGGCGACCCGGCGCTGGTACTTCCCATCTACACCCGCCTCTCGGATGCCGAGGAGAACGAGCGAAAGCGCCTTGGCCTCAAGGCTCCCGCGAGCGTCGAGGTAACAGGCGTTGACGACGCACTTGCCGATAGGCACCTGCAGCTGCGCCCCATGTCGGTGAATGACCTGTCCGCCGTGGCGAAGCTGGAGGCCGTGGCCTTCTCGGGCTCCTCTCACACACCCTGGACGGAGAAGCTCTTCTACGAAGAGCTATCGCAGCCAGGCCGCAGCTGGTGGGTGGCGCACGACCTCGGCCGCATCATCGGCTTTGCTGGCGGCATGATGGCCGGCGACGACTTCGAGATATGCGACGTGGCGGTGGAGGAGGGCCATCGCCACCAGGGCGTGGCCTCCCGCCTCGTGGCGCGCCTGTGCTACGACGCGCACGTGCTCAATGCCAAGACTGCTTCGCTCGAGGTGGACGAGAAGAACGAGTCCGCGCGGTTCACCTACGACCACCTGGGCTTTGTTGAGGTTGGCAGGCGTCCGGGCTACTATGCTCCCGGTCACGACGCTCTCATCCTTCGTGCGGAGCTCCCGCTGGCCGGAGACGTCGAGGCCCTAGGCAAGCGGCCAGAGCCGCATGCCTCCATTCGCCCGTGGCCCATCGTTGCCGGGCCGCGAGACGCGGCGTGCGAGGGGGCGCTGGCTGCCGCTGGGGATCTGGTCCTCTCGATTGAGTCCTCCTGCGACGAGACCGCGATTGCCGTGGTGGACTCCCATGGCACCGTGTGCTCGAGCGTGGTTGCCACCTCGATTGACTTCCATGCCCGCTTTGGCGGTGTTGTCCCAGAGATTGCCAGCCGCAAGCACGTCGAAGCCATCGTCGGCGTCTACGAGGAGGCCATGGCGCAAGCAGGCGCGCACTTTGGTTGCGACACGCTCACGGCGGCGGACCTCTCGGCCGTTGGCGTTACGGCGGGTGGGTGCGCTCGTGGTGGGCGTTGCGTTTGCAAAGGGTCTCTGTGCCGCTACTGGCCTTCCGCTCATTGCGGTGCACCACCTCGAAGGGCACCTTCTGGCCAACCTCTTCGAGACCCCCGACCTCAAGCCGCCCTTCGTGGCGAGCCTTGTCTCCGGTGGCAACACCATGCTGGTCTACGTGCGCGGATGGGGTGACTACCAGATTCTGGGCACCACCATCGACGACGCTGTGGGCGAGGCCTTTGACAAGGTTGCAAAGGCGCTTGGCCTTGGCTATCCCGGCGGCCCGGTGATTAGTCGGCTCGCCGCCAAGGGCAACCCGCGCGCCATTCATTTCCCGCGCGCGATGATGCACAGCGGAGACTACCAGTTCTCGCTCTCGGGCCTCAAGACCGCTGTGATCACATACATCGAGGGCGAGAACCGCGCCGGCCGCCCCATCGACCTGCCCGATCTTGCGGCGTCATTCGAGGCTGCCGTCATTGACGTTCAGGTGGCCAAAGCCGTTACGGCTGTCGAGCAGATGGGCGTCTCGGACTTCTGCGTTGGCGGCGGCGTTGCCGCAAACCCGCAGCTACGCGAGGCGTACCACGAGTCCTTCGGAAAGCGCGGCGTGCGCGTGACCGTCCCGCCCATGCGGGCGTGTGGCGACAACGCGGCCATGATCAGCGTTGCGGCGCTGAGAAGCTACCGCGCGCACAACCTTGCGCCACTTACGCTCGATGCAGATCCCAATGCCCCTCTCGGCACGTGGTCCACGACCGAAGCCCCCATCCCTCCCAGCTGGTCATGAGACAGAGGCATGAGACAAAGGGACAGTCCCTTTGTCTCATCACATGGGGTGGGCTGGGGCACATTGAAGCGCCGCTCTACTCTATATATCAATTATCAAATCAAAACGTCCTTCTCGCGCACGTCGATTGTTACCTCACTGTGACTATCAGAGCACATTGCAGCAGGAAGAGTATCGTTTGCTTGTGCGCGTGACTTTCTCGCATCGGACCACGTGGGTGCGTCCGCTTGCAAGGGGGAGGGGAATGGGTTCCCTCCGGTTGCGTCGCGCGAAAGGGGAACAGCGGGAATCGTCCAGGGAGGACCATCATGAAGAAGAATCCCATCCAGCACACGTCCGGCTCTTTTTCTCGTCGAGACTTTCTCAGGGCATCGGGCATCACGGCTCTCACCGTTGGAGGGATGGCCGTCCTCACGGCATGCGGCCCCGCCGCCCAGTCGAGCGACACGTCCGCGAGCTCGTCATCGAGCTCCTCTTCCAGCAGCGACTCCTTGTCTGACTCCCTCAAGCTCGGCGATGGCAAGACCCTGCGCGTTGGCATGGAGGCCGCCTACGCCCCGTACAACTGGCAGGAGTCCTCGGCGAGCGACACCACCATCCCCATCGAGAATGTCGACGGGGCCTATGCCGACGGCTATGACGTGCAGGTTGCCAAGAAGATTGCCGACGCCCTGGGCATGGAGCCGGTCGCGGTGAAGATGGAGTTTGGCAGCCTTGTAGACTCGCTGGTGAACGGCCAGATCGACATCATCTGCGCCGGCATGTCCGTGACGGACGAGCGCGCCCAGTCTGCGGACTTCTCCGATTCCTACATCGACGACGAGGTCATCATGGTCGTCAAGCAGGACTCGCCCTACGCCAACGCCACCAAGCTCTCGGGCTTCTCGGGTGCCTCGGTCCTCGGTCAGAAGGACACCTTCTACGACGACCTCATCGACCAGATTCCCAACGTCAACCACCTCACGCCGGTGGCAACGGTCCCGCTGGTGGTCGACGGCCTCATGAACGGCACCTGCGATGCCATCACTTTCTCGTCCCTCTCCCTGCCGCGCCTTCTCAAGGACTATCCAACCCTCAAGAAGGTCGACCTTGCCGAGGGCGAGGGCTTCACGGACGCCTCCAACCCCGACAACGCCGCCATCGCCAAGGGCCAGGACGCGGTTCTCGCCAAGATCAACGAGGTCATCGATGGCATCTCGGCGGGCGAGCGCCAGAGCATGTGGGATGACTGCATGGACCGCCAGCCCGCCTAGCGGATGCCCCACACATCAGGGAGAAGCAAGAACATGTCAGATGCACCATCAATTCCGGCGACGACCCGGCGTGCCCGCCTTGCGGCGTGGCTGCGCCGAGACCACCGCTACGTCCTTCTCGGCACCTCTGCCGTCGCGTTTGTGGGGATGTGGTTCTCCAGCCAGCCTCGCCCGGCGCTGAGCTTCCTCGCCCATGCGTTTACGGTCGAGCTCGTTATGTACTACGTGCTCGCCGCGTGGCTGGTGCTCTCGGCGGTGGCCCTCGTCTTCAAGCTCACGCATTGGAATACGTATGGTCAGGTGGCACCCTTTGTGAAGCCTGGTGCCCTCCGGGCGCTGCGCCTGGGGTCCTACGTCATCTGGGTGCTGGTCACCGTGCTCTTTGTGGATCGCGCAGTCATGGGCTTTGCCAGCGCCTGGACGGCTGCCGCGGCGTCCACCGGGATGCCGCAGGAGGACATGCTCACGCAGATCCTCTACATGTTCCAGCAGGGCTACGCCACGTACCTGCAGGGCATTCTCACAACCATCGAGCTGGCTGTCTTTGGCACCGCCATCGCCTTCGTACTGGCAATGCTTCTGGTCTTTGCACGCATCCAGCGCATTGACCGCCCCGACAACGACTTCGTCCGCTTCTGGAAGAAGGTGGGCGTGGGCTTTGCCAAGGTCTACAGCACCGTGGTGCGCGGCACGCCCATGCTGGTCCAGGGCGTTATCATCTACTACGCCGGGTTTAGCCTGTTTAGCGGCTCGGGCATGTCCGTGACCGAGATCAACGCCGTGTGGTCGCGCTTCATCGCCGGCCTGGTTGTCATCTCGCTCAACTCCACCGCGTACATGATGGAGGTTCTGCGCGGAGGCATCGAGTCGGTCGACAAGGGCCAGATGGAGGCCGCGCGCTCGCTGGGCCTCTCGCAGTGGCAGGCCATGGTCAAGGTCGTCTTCCCGCAGGGCATTCGCTATGCCATCCCCGGCCTTTCAAACGAGCTTGTTATCAACATCAAGGACTCCTCGGTCCTCTCGGTGATTGGCGTGTTTGACCTTGCGTTTGCCGCCTCCACCATCGCAGGCATCTACTACAAGCAGCTCAACGCGTATCTCGTCATTGCGGCCTTCTACCTCATTATGACGGCAACGGCGTCGTGGCTTCTGGGCAAGCTTGCCAAGCGGCTTGACGCAAAGACCGAGCTGGTGCTGGGCGTGTCCAACCAGACGAAGGCAGGAGGCGAGAAGTAGCATGGCAGACGAGAAGAACGCGGGGGCGGGTACCGCTGAGGGAGCCGCCAACGCCACTGAGCCGGTCGTGCGCGTCGAGGGTCTTCAGAAGTCCTTTGGGAACAACGTGGTGCTCCGTGGCATCGACCTTACCGTGATGCCCGGCCAGGTGGTGACCATCATCGGCGCATCTGGCTCCGGCAAGTCGACGCTCCTTCGCTGCATCAACCTGCTCGAGACGCCGGATGCCGGCCATGTGTGGTTCCACGGCAAGGACCTGGCAGCCGAGCACGTGGATATCAATGCCCTGCGCGAGAAGATCGGCATGGTCTTCCAGAGCTTCAACCTGTTCAACAACATGAACGTGCTGGACAACTGCACGCTGGCGCCGGTTACTCTCAAGAAGATGACCAAGGAACAGGCCGAGAAGGTCGCTCTTGCCAACCTCGATTCCGTGGGCCTTGCGGACTTTGCCGGGGCCGACGTCAACACCCTCTCTGGCGGCCAGAAGCAGCGCGTGGCAATCGCGCGAGCCCTCTGCATGAAGCCCGACCTCATGCTCTTCGACGAGCCCACCTCGGCGCTTGACCCAGAGATCTCCGGCGAGGTTCTCGAGGTTATGCGCCACCTCGCCTCGCAGGGCATGACCATGGCCGTGGTGACGCACGAGATGGCGTTCGCGCGAAGCGTCTCCGACGAGGTCGTGTTTATGGACAAGGGCGTCATCGCCGAGAAGGGCAGTCCCGAGAAGATGTTCACCAATCCCGAGAAGCCCCGTACCCGCGAATTCCTCGCGCGATACCTGTGAGACAAAGGGACAGTCCCTTTGTCTCATTGACGTCTTTCCGGATTCTTGCTGATTGCTGTCAAAGATTGTTTTGCGCTCGCCGAATAGGCTCCGGGCAGTCTCGCCCAAGGGATATACCCGTCACACCAGCAAACCGCGGTGACGGGAGGGCAGTTATGGCAAGGGTGGCTCGCGCACGGTCGGAATCGGGCTTTTATCACGTGATCCTTAAGGGAAACGGGCGGCAAGTCCTCTTTGAATGCAATGCAGACCGCCTGGGGTTTCTCGAATTGCTGAGCGACTCCTTTCGCGAAGGCGGCATCACGCTTCTGGCATGGTGCCTTATGGACAATCACGTGCACTTGCTGGTGGAGGACACTCGCGAAGTGCTGAGCAGCGCAATGCAGAAGGTCGCTACAACCTATGCGTTGCAGTACAACACGAGGTCGGGCCATATCGGCCACGTATTCCAGCAGCGGTTTCATAGCTTTCCTGTAGAGGAAGACTCGTATCTGCTCGAAGTGATGCGCTACATCCACAACAATCCGGACAAGGCCGGGGTTGCTCCGGTCGCATCGTATCGGTGGAGCAGCTACCACGAATATCTTGGGGAGTCGCTCTGGGGCCAGAGGTTTGCCGATACCCGTTTGCTGTTGGGGATGCTGGGCGGCGTGGACGAGTTCGTCGGCTTCTCGCTCGGCGAGACCGTAGATGACAGCTATCAGCCAAATCTGCGGTCGCGCATTCCCGATGACATGGCAGCGGAAATTCTCGCTGGAGTTCTGGACGATTTGCCGCCGAGTCGATTGAAGTCAGTCGAGCGTGGCAGACGCGATGCGGTACTCTTAGAGCTCAAGAGAGCCGGTTTGTCCATTCGCCAAATCGAGCGGCTCACCGGCATCGGAAGGAACATAGTCGCGCGGGCTGGCCGGTAGGCAATGAGACAAAGGGACTGTCCCTTTGTCTCACGGGGAGGGAAGATGCAGGACGGATTCGTGAAGGTCGCGGCAAGGACGCCCGAGGTCCGCGTTGCCGATGTTGAGTACAACTTGACCTCCTGCCTGCGGCAGATTGACGCGGCTGCCAAAGATGGTGCTTGCGTCATCGTTCTGCCGGAGCTCTGCGTGACGGCATACACCTGCGAGGATCTCTTCTGGCAGGACGCCCTGCTAGACACGGCCGAGAAGGCCGTTGGCACCATCGCTCAGAGGACGTCCCGCATAGATGCGCTTGTACTTCTCGGCACGCCTGTCCGCGCGAACGCAAAGCTCTACAACTGCGCAATCGCCCTGGCACACGGACGCGTGCTAGGCATCGTTCCCAAGCAGGCTATTCCAAACTACAACGAGTTCTACGAGTTTCGCCACTTCTCGGTTGGCCCCGAGAGCTGCGTTCCCGTGGACTTTGCCGGCTTCTCTGGCGTGCCCTTTGGCACCCGTCAGCTCTTTGCCTGCAGCGAATTGCCGCAGCTTGTGGTGGCAGCCGAGATTTGCGAAGACCTGTGGATCCCAAACCCGCCCTCAACCGAGCACGCGCTGGCGGGAGCCACGCTCGTATGCAACCTCTCGGCCTCCAACGCCATCGTGGGCAAGGCGGACTATCGTCGCAGCCTTGTCACGGGGCAGTCTGCGCGTCTCATCTGCGGATACGTGTACGCGTCGGCGGGTGACGGCGAGTCCACGCAGGATCTCGTCTTTGGCGGGCACGACATGGTTGCCGAGAACGGCCGCATGCTCGCCGAGGCAGAGCCCTTTGGCGACGGGGTGGCCACAAGCGAGGTGGACGTGGCCTTCCTCTGCGAGGAGCGCCGCCGTATGTCCTCCTTTGTCACCGCGCCCGCGCCCGAGGCATTGGGCTACACGGTCACGCGCTTCTCGCTTACGCCCCGCACCACTACGCTCACGCGCTTTGTCGACCCTCATCCGTTTGTGCCTTCGGACGCAGAGCGTCGCGCCGAGAGGTGCGAGGACGTTCTGAGCATCCAGGCGCGTGGCCTGGCCAAGCGCCTTGCTCACACGCATTCAAGCCACGTGGTGATTGGCGTGTCGGGAGGCCTTGACTCCACGCTTGCCCTTTTGGTGTGCGCCCGTGCATTTGACCTGCTCGACTTGGACCGTCTGGGCATCATTGCCGTGACAATGCCGGGGTTTGGTACCACTGGGCGCACGCACAGCAATGCCACCACCCTTGCCGACACTCTTGGCTGCGACCTGCGCGAGGTCAACATCTCCGATGCCGTACGCCAGCACTTCTCCGACATCGGCCACGACGAGTCCGTTCACGATGTCACGTACGAGAACTGCCAGGCTCGCGAGCGCACGCAGGTACTCATGGACATCGCCAACCAGGAAGGTGGCCTGGTGGTTGGCACCGGAGACCTCTCTGAGCTCGCGCTTGGCTGGGCCACCTATAACGGCGACCACATGTCGATGTACGCCGTCAACGCGAGCGTGCCCAAGACCCTTGTGCGCCACCTTGTGCGCTACGTGGCCGATGCCTGTGGAAACCAAGAAGAGGCCGAGGTTCTTTACGACGTTCTCGATACGCCCGTCTCGCCAGAGCTTTTGCCTGCCGAGAAGGGCGGCACCATTGCCCAGCGCACAGAGGATCTGGTTGGTCCCTACGAGCTTCACGACTTCTTCCTGTATGAGGTCCTGCGTCGTGGGACGCCGCCACGTAAGGCGTACCGTCTGGCGCGCTATGCGCTTGGCGACACCTACGACGGCGCCACGATACTCAAGTGGGAGAAGACCTTCTACCGGCGCTACTTCGCGCAGCAGTTCAAGCGGAGCTGCCTGCCAGACGGGCCAAAGGTGGGCTCCGCGGCCGTCTCGCCCAGGGGAGACCTGCGCATGCCCTCCGATGCCTGTGCCACGCTCTGGTTGCGCGAGCTCGAAGAGCTGTAAAGGAACGGGGCCCGCATCGCTGCGGCCCCGTTATTCTTGGCTTCGTTATTTGATCTTATCCGGTGACCCTACTCGAACTCGATGGCGCCGGTCTTTGCGTCCATGGACTTCACGATGGCCAGCGACTGCACATCGAAGCCCCTCTCGCGAAGGCGCTTGCCGCCAGGCTGGAAGCCCTTCTCGACGGCGATGCCAATCCCCTCGACGATGGCGCCGGCCTGCTCGCAGATTTCGATGAGGCCGTCGAGTGCACAGCCGTTGGCGAGGAAGTCGTCGATGATGAGGACGTGCTCGCCCTTGTTGAGGAAACGCTTGGCGACAATCACCGTGTTGTCGTTGCCGTGGGTATAGCTGTGCACGCGCGCCACGTACTGCTCGCCATCGAGGTTGATGGACTGAGACTTGCGCGCGAACACCACAGGGGCATTGTTGAAGCGCGTGGCAGCGACGCAAGCGATGCCGATGCCCGAGGCCTCGATGGTCAGGATCTTATCGACGGGCTTGTCGGTGAAGCGCCGCGCCCACTCGTCACTCATGTCCGTATAAAGAGCGACATCGCACTGGTGATTGAGAAAGCTGTCCACTTTGAGCACATTGCCCTCGCGGACGATGCCCTCCTGCTTGATCCTCTCCTCGAGTTCGCGCATGCAATCCCCGTTTCCTCGGTGCCTGACGTGCATCCCATTGTACGCATTGAGAGCAAGCTTAATACTACGAGCTGGGACGATTTGCCGCTGGCGGGGGAGACAGGAGAAATACGTTTCCTGCACGAAGGTGCCTTTTCACGTCCCTAGTCCCTAACCAGTTAGAAAATCTAAGTCTCATTCGTAAGATTTTTCTCATCGCGACGGTATAACCCCAATCGGATGGGTACATAGTTGAGCGTTGGATTGGATGGTGGGGCAGTACGCCCTGCCGTCACTGGTTCAAGCGCCGCATGGCGCCCTTAAAGGAGGTTCTTGGTTATGACTCTTAAGCCGCTAGGAGATCGCGTACTCGTCAAGCCTGCACCCAAGGAGGAGAAGACCTCTTCTGGTCTGTACATCTCTTCGGGCGCCCAGGAGAAGCCGCAGCGCGGCAAGGTCATCGCCGTTGGCGAGGGCAAGCGCGATCAGGACGGCAACCGCATCCCCGTTGACGTCAAGGCTGGCGACGAGGTGTTCTACGGTAAGTTTGGTGGCAACGAGGTCAAGGTCGACGGCGAGGACTTCCTGCTTCTCCGCGCCGATGACATTTACGCCATCATCGAGGAGTAGATTGCGGCACTTTCGCTCGCACCGCTCAAGCTGGTAAACCACCCGTCAAGGGTTCATCTGGAAGGAAAAGCACAACATGGCTAAGGACATTGTTTTTGGCACCGACGCCCGCGCCAAGCTGGCCAAGGGTGTGAACACCCTTGCTGGCGCCGTAACTACCACGCTCGGCCCCAAGGGCCGCTACGTTGCCCTGCAGCGCTCCTATGGCGCCCCCACCATCACCAACGATGGCGTTTCCGTCGCCAAGGAGATCGAGCTCAAGGACCCCATCGAGAACATGGGCGCCCAGCTGGTGAAGGAGGTTGCCACCAAGACCAACGACACCGTGGGTGACGGCACCACCACCGCCACGCTTCTCGCGCAGGTCATCGTCAACGAGGGCCTCCGCAACGTTGCCGCTGGCGCCAACCCCATCGCCATCCGTCGCGGCATCGACAAGGCCGTCGACGCCGTCGTGGCCGAGATGAAGGACTCCGCAATGGAGATCTCGACCAAGCAGCAGATTGCCTCCGTTGGCACCATCTCCGCTGGCGACCCCGAGATTGGCGAGAAGATCTCTGACGCCATGGATGTCGTGGGCAAGGACGGCGTCATCACCGTCGACGAGTCCCAGACCTTCGGTATCGACATCGATACCGTCGAAGGCATGCAGTTCGACAAGGGCTACATCTCCCCGTACTTCGCCACCAACAACGACAACATGACGGCGGAGCTGGACAACCCCTACATCCTGATGACCGATCAGAAGATCTCCAACATCCAGGACATCCTGCCCATCCTCGAGGCCGTCTCCAAGCAGGGCGCGCCGCTGCTCATCATCGCCGAGGACGTGGACGGCGAGGCCTTGGCCACGCTGATCCTCAACAAGCTCCGTGGTACGCTGAACGTTGCTGCCGTGAAGGCCCCCGGCTACGGCGACCGTCGTAAGCGCATGCTCGAGGACATCGCCATCCTCACCGGTGGCCAGGTTGCCATGAAGGAGCTTGGCGTCCAGCTCACCGACGTCACCGCCGAGATGCTCGGCCGCGCCAAGTCCGTCAAGATCACCAAGGACAACACCACCATCGTCGGCGGTGCCGGCTCCAAGGACGCCATCGTGGAGCGCGTTGCCCAGATCAAGAACGAGATCGAGAACACCACCTCCGCCTTCGACAAGGAGAAGCTCCAGGAGCGTCTGGCCAAGCTCTCCGGCGGCGTCGCAGTCATCAAGGTTGGCGCCGCAACCGAGGTCGAGCTCAAGGAGATCAAGCACCGCATCGAGGACGCCCTGCAGGCCACCCGCGCGGCTGTCGAGGAGGGCATCGTCGCTGGCGGTGGCGTGGCGTTCCTGGCCGCGGCCCCCGCACTCGACTCCGTCAAGACCTCTGATGCCGATGAGAAGATCGGTGTCGACATCATCCGCAAGGCCCTCGAGGCTCCCGTGAGGACCATCGCGAGCAACGCTGGCTTCGAGGGTTCCGTTGTGGTCGAGAAGATCAAAGGCCTGCCCAAGGGTCAGGGTCTCGACTCTGCAACCGGCAACTATGGCGACATGATTGAGATGGGCGTTCTCGACCCTGTCAAGGTTACCCGCACCACGCTTCAGAACGCTGCCTCCGTGGCGTCGCTCATCCTCATCACTGAGGCCACAGTCTC
>ERZ773013.1033-NODE-1033-length-17157-cov-7.859549_pt1 | contig 17157 bp, 19 predicted proteins | sample MGYA00511670_ERZ773013 | MGnify/ENA primary metagenome ERZ773013 (study PRJEB29015, sample SAMEA2738120) | human oral metagenome | biome: human oral; feature: human-associated habitat; material: saliva | place: China | collected 2257 ... | reverse complement strand
ACGAAGAACTCGCCGCCCGCCGCGCCGAAATGGAAGCGCGCGGCAGCAAAGCGTGGAAACCGGAAACCCGTGACCGCTACGTCTCCGCCGCCCTGCGCGCCTACGGCGCAATGGCGACTTCCGCCGACAAAGGTGCGGTGCGTGATGTATCGCAAATCGAGCGTTGATTGGGTATATTACGGGCAGGAGATCATCGCAAATGCTCCTGCCCTTTTTCTGTTTGAATCAATGTTTACGGCGCAACCGTATCCATGACTTATCTCTCAGCGATTCATTTTACTGTTTGTATCGGTTGAAAAGTTTCAAGCGGGTATCTGACGGAAAATTAGGCAAAAGGCTGCGAAACTTTGATACCCATATGTCAGGTCGTCTGAAACCCGTTTTTCAGACGACCCAACATTGAAAAAAAGGACAAAACATGAATATCCGTATCGGACAGGGCTACGATGTCCACCAACTCGTCGAGGGTCGCGATTTGATTCTCGGCGGCGTAAATATTCCGTTTGAAAAAGGCCTGCTCGGTCATTCCGATGCCGACGCGCTTTTGCACGCGATTACCGACGCATTGCTCGGTGCGGCGGGCTTGGGCGACATCGGTAGCCATTTTCCCGATACCGCCGCCGAGTTTAAAGATGCCGACAGCCGCGTATTGTTGCGCGAAGCGTATCAAAGCGTGCAGGCTTTAGGCTGGCGCGTTGTGAACGTGGATACGACCATCATCGCGCAAAAGCCCAAACTCGCGCTGCACATTCCCGCCATGCGCGCCAACATTGCCGCCGATTTAGGGATTCAGACGACCTGTGTCAATATCAAAGGTAAAACCAACGAAAAACTCGGCTATTTGGGACGCATGGAAGCCATCGAGGCGCAGGCGGCGGTGTTGCTGGAAAAAGCGTAAGCAGGCAAGCACAAATGGCATGAAAATGTTAACATATGCCCATCAACCGACATCCCATTAAGGAGAAATCATGGCTACTCAAGACGAATTGAAGCGCATTGCCGCCGAGAAAGCGGTGGAATTCGTACCCGAAAACGAATACATCGGCATCGGCTCCGGCTCGACCGTCAATATGTTTATCGAAGCGTTGGGTAAAAGCGGCAAAAAAATCAAAGGCGCGGTTTCGACTTCTAAAAAGTCCAGCGAACTGATGGCGCAATACGACATTCCCGAAGTATCGCTGAATGATGTGATGGGGCTGGCTGTCTATGTTGACGGCGCGGACGAAGTGAACCATATGCTGCAAATGATTAAAGGCGGCGGTGGCGCGCATTTAAACGAAAAAGTCGTCGCCAGTGCGTCTGACAAATTCATCTGTATCGCCGACGAGAGCAAATATGTTTCGCGTTTGGGCAAATTCCCGCTGCCCGTAGAAGTGTTGCCCGGCGCGCGTTCGCTGGTGTCGCGCAAACTTTTGGCAATGGGCGGACAGCCTGAATTACGCCTGAACTACACCACCTTCCACGGCAACCAAATTATCGATGTCTATGACTTGCATATCGACCGTCCGCTGACTATGGAAGACGAAATTAACCGCATCACCGGCGTTCTCGAAAACGGCATCTTCGCCCGCAACGCCGCGGATGTGCTGATATTGGGTACAGAGCAGGGGGTCAAAGTCATCAAACCCGGACAAAATTAAAGGCAATAAACAGCGAAGGTCGTCTGAAAACCAATTTCGGTTTTCAGACGACCTTATCATTCTCAAATCATGAAGATCACTACCATGCTCAAATGGCTGCCCGTTTTCCTGTCCGTATTGGGCGCATTGGGTTACGGCTCACGCGATACCGAACTTATCCGATCAAGCGTTCAGATTGTTTCTGATATTACAGACAGCCGTCATTTCGGCTTAGAGTCCGTCGGTGCGCTACTGACCGATACAATCAGGCCAAAGTCGTCTGAAAACGAACAGAGCAAGACCGGCATACACAAAAAAGCCCCTTATACTTATCACGGAAAAATCGCCAAAATCCACGACGGTGATACCCTTCACGTCATTGACGAAGACGGTGCAAAACACAAAATCCGCATGGCGTATATCGACGCGCCCGAGATTAATCAGGCATACGGCACACGTTCGCGCGACAACCTTATTGCCGAAGCCGACGGCAAAAAAGTGAAAGTACGCGTATTCGAAAAAGACCGCTACCAACGCGAAGTTGCGCAGGTATCCGTTGGGACAACCGATTTGAACCTTATGCAGCTGCGCGACGGCGCGGCATGGCATTACGACAGCTATGCCAAAAAACAGCAAAACAAAACCGCCTATACCGATTACGCTGCCGCCCAAAAGCAGGCAAAACAAAAACGTAAAGGTTTGTGGGGCGGTAAAAATCCGCAAGCTCCGTGGGATTTCCGAAGGGAGGAACGCGAAGCGCAAGAAGGACGCGGAAACTCAAAATTGGAAGAAAACTGGTTGGGGATTTGGTAAGAAGGAAATATAAGCAAGAGGTCGTCTGAAAACTTTTCAGACGACCTCTTGCTTTATTCATCCCATCGTTTAATGCAGATGCTCGTAAATGGTTTCCGCCAATGCCTTGCTGATGCCTTCGACTTGTTCCAAATCTTCTTTGCTGGCGGCAACGACGCCGCGCAGGCCGCCGAAGCGGGTGAGCAGGGCTTGGCGGCGTTTGCTGCCTACGCCGGGGATGTCGCTGAGGGACGAGGTAACGCGGGCTTTGTCGCGTTTTTTGCGGTGGCCGGTGATGGCGAAGCGGTGGGATTCGTCGCGCACGGTTTGCAGGAGGTGCAGGGCGGGGCTGTTGGGCGGCAGGCGGAAGGTTTCGCCGGTGAACGGGAGGATGAGTTCTTCCATGCCGGCTTTGCGTTCGGGGCCTTTGGCGATGCCGACCAAGGGGATGTGCAGCCCGAGTTCTTCCCATACAGATACGGCGACGCCGATTTGTCCTTTGCCGCCGTCAATCAATACGACATCGGGCCATTTGACGGCCTCGCCGTTGGCTTCGGCTTCCTGCATTTTGCCGTAGCGGCGGGTGAGGACTTCGCGCATGGCGGCGTAGTCGTCGCCGGGTTTGGCGGTGGTGATGTTGTAGCGGCGGTATTGCGAGGGTTGGATGTTTTGTTCGTCGTACACGACGCAGGAGGCGATGGTGGCTTCGCCTTGGGTGTGGCTGATGTCGAAGCATTCTAGGCGGTTGAGGTCGTCTGAATTCATGTTCAGGATTTTTGCCAGCTCGTCGATGCGGTGTTGCTGGCTGCTTTGTTGCAGGCGGCGTTGGGCAATCGCCATTTGTGCGTTTTGTTCCGCCATTTTCAGCCAGACTTTGCGTTCGCCTATGGTTTTGGTCACGAACTGCATTTGTTTGCCGTGTTCGCCCTCTAAGGCTTCTTTCAATGCGTCGGGGACGAGGAAGTTGCTGATGATGATGTCGGGTTTGCTTTTGCCCAGATAGTGTTGGGCGACGAAGGCTTCGGCGTAGTCTTGTCCGTTTGGTTCGGGGTCGTTTTTGGTGTCGGGGAAGAAGCTTTTGTCGCCGACGTGCCGCCCGCCGCGTATGCTGACCCAGTGTACGCAGACGAGGCCGTCTGAAACGGCAAGCGCGAGCAGGTCTATGTCGTTGGGGTTGTTGGGGTTTTTGCTGTCGATGAACTGGTTGCTCTGCATGATGCCGAGTGCTTGGATTTGGTCGCGGTAGCGGGCGGCTTCTTCAAATTGCAGGTTGGCGGCGGCGGTCTGCATTTTGTGTTGCAGGGTGCGGGTCAGTTCGTCGGTTTTACCGTTGAGGAAAGTGGCGGCTTGGCGCACGCTGTCGCGGTAGTCTTCTTCGCTGATGTGGCCGACGCAGGGCGCGGTGCAGCGTTTGATTTGATACAGCAGGCAAGGGCGGTCGCGGTGTTCGAATACGCTGTCTTCGCAGGTACGCAGCATGAAGACTTTTTGCAGGACTTGTATGCTGTCGCGCACGGCGTTGCTGTTGGGATAGGGGCCGAAGTATTGGTTCGGCTTTTTCAGCGTGCCGCGGTAATACGCCATCTGCGGATATTGATGTCCGCTGAGCATGAGGTAGGGATAGCTTTTGTCGTCGCGGAAAAGGATATTGTATTTGGGCGACAGGGCTTTGATGAAATTGTTTTCGAGAATCAGGGCTTCGGCTTCGGAACGGGTGATGGTGGTTTCGATGTGGCGAACCTGTTTCACCATCAAGGCGATGCGCGGGGAATGGTCGTTTTTTTGGAAATAACCGGACACGCGCCGCTTGAGGTTGACCGCTTTGCCGACGTATAAGACGTTACCGCCTTCGTCGAAAAAACGGTACACGCCGGGCAGGTTGGGCAGGTTTTTGAGGAAGAGGGGGATGTCGAAGTCCGTGGTCATGGGGCGGGTGGTAGTATAGGGGCTGGAAAGTCGGAATTATAGGGGAAACTATATTTCAGGAATATAACAAAAGGTCGTCTGAAAACAGGTTTTCTCAAATAGAAACCCGTTTTCAGACGACCTTTACCGATATGATTGTTAACGGCGGAATTTGCCTTGATCGAAATCATCAAATGCTTCGTAAGCGGCGCGGCATTGGATGCGTTGTTCTTTATAGGGTAGCTGACGGAAAGCTTTGCGGGCTTTTCGGTTTTCTTTCAATTCGGCACGGTTGCCTTTGTATTTGTACCATGCAGCGCGGCGGTCGAGGTACTTTTTGCAGGCGGGATGCAGTTTGCCATGTTCGGCTTGAGTTCGCGGATGGTGGCGTTTATGGGTGTCTGCATCGGCAGTTTGGGCGGAAAAACCCAGTATCAGTGCAATGGACAAAGTAGAAAGCAAGCCTTTTTTGAGTAACATGACGATCTCCTGTTTGTAGGATTGAATGAGTACTTCGCAAAATTGAAATCTATAAAACAGGCGCTCAGAGACTTACGGCTCACTCTCACTTCGCGTTACCAAATACCAGCTTATCGGTTTTGAACGTATAGTAATCTATCCAATCCTGCAGATATTCATACGGGTAAGACAAGTCATACTGTTTCATAAAATCGAAGATGTCTTGATATTCGTCTGCCGGCAGCGGATTGTAAACAATCAAACCCCTCGGTGCGATTTCGTGATCTATGCCTAAATCGAAACCGTGCATGGATGCGATTTTGGCGTAGGTAACGATTTGCGGCTGCAGGTAGAAATCGAAATAGGACAATGTTTCTTTGGCAGCCATACGCGCGGTTTTTTTATCGAAAAGCGGCTCTAAGGCGGCCTTCATCGCCTCTGCATCCTGTTCGGCGAAAGCGAGGAAGAAGCGGTAATCGTACAACCGCTTTTGCAGCCATTTGCTAGGGGTGGGATACGCCAAGACTTTCTCGCTACGTTGTTTCAGCCGCTCAAGCTGCTTACCCTCCACCATCAGCAGAGTATTGTAAATCATATGACGGTTGAGGTCGTAGCGGTTTACGAAGGCTTCTGTATCGTTGGCGATGTTGTCGATATTGCGCACCAGAAACTCACGCAGCTGCGGGCTGTCGCTCATCAGCATCAGAAACATCGGATTTTGAATGTTGAGCATATCGCAGGGAAAGAAGAAGGGTTCGGGGTCTTCAGCATCTACACTCAGCAAAACCCCCCAGCTTTCCTGCAACATAAGCATATTGCTTGAATTTCTTAAGATCATGTTCAAATAGATAGGCATGGGAAGCCGCAGCTCTAGCGTACATGAAAATATGTTGCATAGCTGCAAGCGGAACGCCTTTTCTTTCATCTACATAATCTATAGCTTCAGGGCAACCGCTATTAAAATTAGCAGTATTGCCTATGATTACATTAGTAATATGCTCATACCATTTTTGGGTGGTCATCATATTGTGCCCCATTGTTATCTCCTTATATTGGTTTTAGGCAACGGTTGCGGCATTATCCAAGGTTCTTTCCAAGTCTTGTAAATTTTTCTCCGCTTTCGCTGCTTTATAGGCCAGTTTCGCTTAACCGTTACCCGGAACTATATCCAGCTAAGGAAGCAGGCATTAGACAGCGGTCTGTGAATAAAATAATTTGTTTTACCAGTCCACTTTATTTGCCTGATTAAGGGAAGGGAGCTATACGGTAGGAAGGGCTGAGAAAATCGCAGATAAAAAAAACCATCTATACTAAGGGGAAAAGTATAGATGGCCAAACACATTACGGGGAAAACGTCTTACTCACTTACTCACTTCTCTCGAAGCAAGTGTTACTCAGACACGCGAATTATATAATAGTTCACGAATGATGACGTTAAGTTTGGTTAATGACATCTTAACAATCATATCATCATGTTTTTAAATAAATAAAAAAATCATAATGGTTAAAATTTTTTTGAAAAAACTTCAAAATTTTCAAACAGTGATGAATTTCCACTCCCCTGAGGCTAAATTTTCTACCGTTCGTCCGTTAAATTCGTCCCGATGAAGGTGTTCGACGCGGTTGCCGGCGGCGGCGACCATACGTTTGACTTGATGATATTTGCCTTCGGTAATGGTCATCAGCAGGGTGGTCGGGTTTTCCAAAACAGCTTCGGCAGCGCGGACGGTTTCGTTGTCGTCGTGCAGCAGGACGCCGTTTTTCAGCGTTTCACACAGGCTGTTATCGGCAGGATGCTTCAGGGTAACGCGGTAGATTTTGGGTACTTTGTGTTTCGGCGAGGTAACGCGGTGGTTGAACTGCCCGTCGTTGGTAATCAGCAAAACACCCGTCGTATCCGCATCCAGCCTGCCGACCGCCTGCATGTCGATATTGCGCATATGGTCGGGGAAAAGGCTGAAAACGCTGGGGTATTGCTGCGGTTTGTGCGAGGTTTCGTAATCGGCAGGTTTGTTGAGTAGGATATAAAAATAGGGCATGGGTACGACGACGATGTCTTCTCCGTCTATGCGCAGCGTTTGGACTTCGGCGGGATCGATATCGGCTTTGGTGTCGTTGCGGATCGTATCGTTGATTTCGACACAGTCGTTTTGAATCAGCCACTGGCATTGTTTGCGGCTACCTATGCCTTGGGATTGGAGGTATTTGATCAGTTGCATGGGAATGGCGGGAACGGGTTTCAGACGACCTAATTGTATATCAGGACTTTGCTTTCAAACGATAGAGATATGTGGTTTCCCGATTGCGGGCGAAGGCGAGTGGGTCGGATTCGTCGGCGGCTTTGCGGTGGCGCGGTTTGGTTTTCAGAATATCGGCCACTACTAAAGAGGTCGTCTGAAAATATTGTTCCAGAAAATCTCGGTCGCGCAGGTGAAGATGTTCCGCCAAGTCGGAAATGATCAACCACGCTTCGCCTTGCGGGTTTAAATGTTGCCGCACGCCGTTTAAGAAGGCGGTCAGCATGGCGTTGTCGGGGTCGTAGAGGGCGGTTTCGACGGCGGAAGTCGGTTTGGCGGGCAGCCACGGCGGGTTGCAGACGATCAGGTCGGCGCGTCCTTCGGGAAACAAATCGACGGCTTGGACGGCGACTTGTTTGTCCAGCCCCAAGCGGGCGAGGTTGGCAGTTGCGCAGGCGATGGCTTTGGGGTTGGTGTCGGTGGCGGTGATGTCGGGAATACCGCGTTTGGCGAGGATGGCGGCGATGACGCCGGAGCCTGTGCCGATGTCGAACGCCGTCTGAATATGGGGATTCAACGGCGCTTGGGCGATTAAGTCCAAATATTCGCCGCGCAGGGGCGAGAACACGCCGAAGGGAACATGGATTTTGCCGCCAAGTTGCGGAATATCTATGCCTTTTTTGTGCCATTCGTGTGCGCCGATAAAACCCAAAAGCTGGTTGAGTGGCAGTAAAAACGGCGCGTCGTTCGGCTCGGCGTACACATCGGCAAGGGCTGCGCGGACGTCGGGCGCGCGCGGGTTGCTTAACTGAAAACCCGCGCCGATTTCGACGGCAAGCATGTTCAACACGCGGCTTTGCTGCGCCTGCTTCATACGATGGGCGTGGAAGGCCGTCTGAATATCGGCAGGTGCGTTTTTCGTTTTTTCAGACGGCCTGCGGACGCGCTTTTTCATCGCTGCCAACACTTGCTTGGCGTTGTGGAAATCACCCGTCCAAACGGTCGCCGTGTGGGCGTGGGCGTTTTTCAGAATATCGGCGGCATTGCTTTCATGCACATAAACCGCCTGCTTGGGCGGCTTCTGCGTGCTTTCGTTGCGCCATTCGGCAGCGGCGCGGTCGGTGGGGATAATGGGGAACATGGAGGGAAGGAGGAAAGGAAACCGGCGGCAAGTTTACTATATTTCGGGAAGTATGTATTGAAAGCGGAATAGGGTTGTAATAGAGGTCGTCTGAAATTTGAAACGCAGTTTCAGACGACCTTTTTTCAGTTGCATAAAATACTTTCTTTCCGCCTGCAAACGGAGTACATTTACCCCCATTGTTAACAATTTTACGGAACACACATCATGGAGAAATTTCCCAAGTCGTCCAAGCTGGACCATGTTTGCTACGACATCCGCGGCCCGGTACACAAAAAAGCCCTGCAACTCGAAGAAGAAGGCCATAAAATCCTCAAGCTCAATATCGGCAACCCTGCGCCGTTCGGCTTTGAAGCGCCCGATGAAATCTTGGTGGACGTGATCCGCAACCTGCCGACCGCGCAGGGCTATTGCGATTCCAAAGGGCTGTATTCCGCCCGAAAGGCCATCGTTCATTACTATCAAACCAAAGGTCTGCGCGACATTTCGGTCAACGACGTTTACATCGGCAACGGCGTGTCCGAGCTGATTACCATGTCCATGCAGGCGCTTTTGAATGACGGCGACGAAATCCTGATTCCCGCGCCCGACTATCCGCTGTGGACGGCTGCCGCCACTTTGGCGGGCGGTACGGTGCGCCATTATTTGTGTGACGAAGAAAACGACTGGTTTCCCAACCTTGCCGATATGGAAGCCAAAATCACGCCCAAAACCAAAGCCATCGTCGTCATCAACCCCAACAACCCTACCGGCGCGGTGTACAGCAAAGAAATCCTGCTTGAAATCGCCGAGTTGGCGCGCAAACACGGCCTGATTATCTTCGCTGACGAAATCTACGACAAAATCCTCTACGACGGCGCAGTTCACCACCACATCGCCGCGCTCGCGCCTGACCTGCTGACCATCACCTTCAACGGCCTCTCCAAAGCCTACCGCGTTGCCGGATTCCGCCAAGGCTGGATGGTGCTCAACGGCCCGAAAGAACATGCCAAAGGCTATATCGAAGGCCTCGATATGCTCGCCTCCATGCGCCTGTGTGCCAACACGCCCATGCAACACGCCATCCAAACCGCTTTGGGCGGCTATCAAAGCATCAACGAATTCATCCTGCCCGGCGGCCGCCTGCTGGAGCAGCGCAATAAAGCGTGGGAACTGATTAACCAAATACCCGGACTTTCCTGCGTCAAACCGATGGGCGCGATGTATATGTTCCCGAAAATCGACACCGAAATGTACGGCATCCATGACGACATGAAATTTATCTACGACCTGCTCGTGCGGGAAAAAGTTTTGTTCGTCCAAGGAACAGGGTTCAACTGGATACGTCCCGACCACTTCCGCATCGTTACCCTGCCGTACACCCACCAAATCGAAGAGGCAATGGGTAAACTCGAGCGCTTCTTGCAGACTTACCGGCAATAATCGAATAAGGCGAAAGGTCGTCTGAAAGCATGATTTGCGTGTTCAGACGACCTTTGTTATGCCCGTTCTGCTTGGCAAAACAGCCTGATATGCGTATAATCGACGTTTCCCATCTGGGGGCGATCTTGGTTTCGACGGGGGTTGCAAAGCAGATGCGGGCATACCGGGATCTCAGATTTCCCGTTAAACACTGAATTTAAATAGTCGCAAACGACGAAACTTACGCACTGGCCGCTTAAGGCCTGCCGTTGCAGCAGTTGGTCAATGGGCTGTGTAGCGCAAGCTACCGCAACGTCATTCTACATTGACTGGTTTTCCGTCGGGTTACTTGGCGGGAAATAAGATTTAAGGTAACTGGTTCCTAGAAGGCCTGTCGGTCGGCATGATAGGAACGAGATTTCAAATAGACACGACTAAGTATGTAGAACGCTCTGTAGAGGACTTCCGGACGGGGGTTCGATTCCCCCCGCCTCCACCAAGATATCCGATAAGTATCCTATACTTATCTTCATTTCTGTGTTTTTTGGCACACTATTGGCACATTTCCCATCAAAAAGCTGCTCGATTTTAGACTTTTCACGCTGCTTGTCGGCCAAGTCAATCCAGCGGGAATAGTTTTCAAGTAGCATCTTCATGGTGCTGTGTCCCATCTGCCGGGCTACCCACATGGGGTTGGCTCCGGCCATGAGGTTGAGTGTGGCAAATGTATGGCGGGTGTTGTAGGGTTTCCTGTACCTTACCCCCGCTATTTTTATGGCGTGCTGCCACGGTCTCCAAGGTACTTTGTCGTTCTCAAACGGGCTGCCGGTTTTTGGATTGATGAAAACGTATCCGCTTGCTAGTCCTCCTGTTATTTGCCATTGCCTGCGTAAGGCTTCCAAGGCGCGGCTATTGAGTTCGATGTCTCGGTAGCTGTGGGTTTTAGTACTTTTCAGCTTGCCAACCACGGATGCTTTGTTTACGCGCACGCACTGCCTCTGGAAGTCGATGTCCTGCCAAGTGAGGGCGATGAGCTCGCTGGTACGCATACCGCTGAAAAAGGCCAGTTCGAAGTAATTGTGAAACACAGGTTTGTTTTTTAGGCAGTCTAGGATGGATTCGGCCTCTTCGAGTGTGAACGGGTCGGGCGGCTCTTTCTGCACTTTGGCGTTGGCTAGATGCTGGGCGGGGTTGTCTTTTATCCTACCGTCGCGGAGCGCAAGAACAAACGGCTGCCGAATAACGGTGGCGACGTTATTGCGAGTTTTTGCGCTACAGTCTAAGGTAGCCAGCAGCCCGGCTAGGGTACTGTACTGGATACGGTCTATCGGCATGTCGCCAATTTTAGGCAGGACGTGGCTGTTGAGCATGCCGCGATAGCGGGATAGTGTGGAGTGGGATAGCTGGTTAACGGTGGCTAGCCAGGCTTCGACCATCTCACGGAAGGAGGGGCTGCGCTCCGTTTCTTCAGCCCGTTTGGAATCGGGGAAGAATTCGGCGTAGTCGAATACGCCGATGGCGATTCGGGTACATACTTCTTCCCAGAGTTTAGTAGCGTGCCGGATGTTAGCGGTGGTGGGCTTGAGCGGCAGGCTTTCCCAACATCGTTTACCCCGATACATGAACCATATTTTGATACTGCGATCGCGGATAACTACACCGGTTGGTATTCGTTTCGTTGCCATTTTTCTACCTCTTTTACGTTGATTAAGATGTGGCGGTCGGGCGCACGGTAGTAGTGGAGTCCCTCTACCCAAACACCGGTGCTGATTTTGTCCCTTAAAGCCTTTTCTGTATAGCCTGACAATTCGGCGTAACGTTTCAACTGGATTTGGTTCAGCATATTCAATCCTCCATATGAGTAATTAGGACTTGCAGTAAGTGGTCGTAGTGCCGTAGCCAACCATGTGGCGGACATCAGGTAACCTGAGTCGTCTTTCTGTTTGCATTTTTTCTCCAAATTTAAAGTTCGCCTTTAAGCAGCTTAGTTAATTCATTGCCCACGGCAGATTGTGTTCCACACTGCGTCGTGGCGGGTGATTTACCGTTGGGATAAGCAACAGTGTCAGGTGCGCATCCATTGCCTATGTCGGTACCTGCTATATTAGCAGCAAAAAGCCCTAAAATTTTTTTCAGCCCATTCTCAAAGAAGGATGAATATTGGCAGACCATATGGCGGTTTGAAACGTAGAAAAGCCCTTGTTCACTGAGTGAATAACAGGTTGAGACCTTTGCAAAAAAGCCCTTCCCCCAACAGCCGAAACCCAAACACAGGTTTTCGGCTGTTTCCGCCCCTAATTGCTCCTGATTTTACCCAAATGCCCCCTTAATCCTCCCCGGATACCCCATAATCAGGCATCCGGGCCGCCTTTTAGGCGGCAACAGGCACACTTAGCCTGTTAGCCGCTTTCAACAGGTTCAAACACATCGCCTTCAGATGGCTTTGCGCACTCACTTTAATCAGACCAAAATAGGCTGCCCGGGCATAGCGGAATTTACGGTGCAACGTACCAAAGCTTTGTTCGATTGCTGTCATTTGAAGAGAAAAAGTAGCAAGGTAAACAAAACTTGGTAGCCGGTACAGAAAAATTCCAGCCATGGTTTGCCAGGCCGGTGTACTAGGGTTCGTGTTGGAAAAATTTTTACTCAAGTTTGGGCCACATTTATTTTTTTCACGAAGTGTTCTACTACGGTCTGCATAAAAATAAAAAGATGAAGGACTGGTCTGCAAAGAATTATTTATCATTGGAGGAAGAGACTCTGAAAAATATGAGCGATATATGAAGATTTCGGAAAAATTTTTCTTGGGAGGTAAAACTTTTATTGTTTTGCCTCCCGAATTTTTTGAAATTATAGATTTGGGAAAAGTGGAGCTATGATATGTCCTAGAGATTGCTTTTTTTGTTTAAAGCGCATACTTATATTTATATATACTATATAAGTACCTATTATAAGAATATATATATCATATATAGTACATATACATCGGTGATTTTGGAAATTTTGGCTGACTTTCCCCATAGGGTTTGACACGATGGTCATCGGATTGTCGAGACGGAATTCGGTAAGACGCCCGTCGGCATACTCCGAGTTCGGTCGTCAACCGAACGAGGGCGAAGCTGATTTTATGTTATCAGGTTCGGCTCGACAGCCTTCGGGTTGGTAGGTGGGTTGATGACAAAAAGGGAAATAGTCGAGTATGCCAATATGGAGATGTATGCAAACTGGCGGATGGAGCGTTAGTTATGTCTGCCGAAGCAATAAATTCATCCTACGCTGTACCAATGACCAATGGGGTTAACCAAACTAACCCAAGAGCAGATTCGCGAGATGTATCTGTCCACCCAATAATAAAAAGGCCACCCAATCAGGGTGGCTTGTTTATTGGCTGGCGATTTGGTTAATATTGGTTCCACCAATAATTATCAGGATTGTAGTTGGGATTCTAGGATACCGATGATGTTTTAGAAGGGCGGGGCTGAATATCTCTGGTTGAATGTAGATAGGTTATGGAAAGGATGTTTGATGCCTTGCACCTCCTTCATGAGCGCATTGATATCACTACGGGTAGAACACAGTATCCGTTGCTGTTCTGTTGAGCGTACTTGAAGTAGGGAGGCCTGCGTACTGTGCTCCATGAGCTCACCCCCCCTTAGTGCCATCTGAACCCCGTCAAAAACCCTCTGCAGCTGCGAAAGAGCATGTTCTGGTTTCAGCAGTGGTTCGGATGTGCCTTTGTCGGTCAGCTTGCCTAACTGGAAAGAGCGGTTCTTTTTTTAGTCGGGTTAGCGTATCTGTAAGCATCATCAGCTACTTCCTGTTATGCTCGCTGATCGCTTAATGCTGTTAACTCTTCACGCACCTTTTGTACCGCCGGAGAATCTACCGTGTTATCTAGCTCGGTCTCTATTGTTGATTACCTGCCTAACAGCCAGAATGAGCGGCGCATCACGCCCGAGGACTATGTACGCCAGTATAACAAGGAGTGTATATAGCGGCTGTTTCGCGGTGTGGCCTACGGCATCATTACCATACAAAATAAGATGTATTGCGAAAAAATACAGTTTAAATTAAGATTCTGTCTTAAGTTAAACTGGATTTTGTTATGTATTACCCACGTCACCTGCAATCCGTCCTGCAAAAGCTGTCCGCCCAATTTCCCGCCGTATTGCTGACCGGTGCGCGGCAGGTCGGTAAATCTACGCTGCTTCAGCACATTGCGCCCGAATACGGATACCTTACCTTAGACGATCCCTTGCTGCTCGACCAAGCCAAAAACGAGCCGCAACTGTTTTTATTGAACCACACGCCGCCGCTGATTGTGGACGAAGTCCAATATGCCCCCGAGCTGTTCCCCCTGCTGAAAATGGATATAGACCGGCGCAAGAAGAACGGCCTGTACCTGCTGTCCGGTTCTCAGGCTTTTGAGTTGATGCAAAATGTCAGCGAAAGCCTGGCCGGGCGCATTGCGGTATTGAAATTAAACGGATTGTCGTGGCGCGAAATGCGCGGCGATGATTTTCAGACGGCCTTTGTGCCGGACGAAGGCTATTTGGCTGACCGGAAACCGGTATTCAGTTTGCCCGAACACGAAAATATCTGGCAGATTATCCACCGCGGCGATATGCCGCGCTTATACGAGCAACCCGCAACCGACTGGCAGGTTTACTATGCCTCGTATGTCGCCACCTATATCGAACGCGACGTGCGCCAATTGGTCAATGTAGGCAGCAGCGGCGATTTCACTCGGTTCATGATTGCTATTGCCGCCCGCAGCGGGGAATTATTGAATTACAGCAGCGTGGCCCAGGAAATCGGTGTATCGGTGGATACCGTCAAGCGTTGGCTCACCGTGCTGCAAACATCGGGCATCGTCTATCTGCTGCAACCCTATGGCAACAACCACCTTAAACGCGCCATCAAAACCCCGAAAGTCTATATGCTGAACACCGGCCTGATGGCCTACCTGACCAAATGGCTGACGCCGGAAACCATTCAAAACGGAGCCAAGAGCGGGCAGTTTTTTGAAACTTTTGTCGTGGGCGAAATCATCAAATCCTTCCACAACCAAGGCCAAGAACCGCCGATTTATTTTTACCGCGACACCAATCAAAAAGAAATCGACCTACTGATCGAACACCAGCAGATGCTGTACCCCGTTGAAATCAAAGCCACCGCCAATCCCAATAAAAAAATGGCCGCCGCTTTCAACCTGCTGCGCAACACGCTGCCGGCAAACGAATTGGGCATCGCCCACGGCACGATCATCAACCAGTACCCGCAAAAAATCTGGTTGGCGGAGAATTTGGTTGCCGTGCCTGCGGCCTATGTTTGAGGCTACCTGAAACCGCCCTTCAAGGAATGAACTATGCCCAACACCCCCGCCAACCCCATCCCATCCGAACATTTCCACGACGGCGCCCTTATCTCCTGCAAGCTCACCGACTGGACATTCACGCGCTACCACACGCCCGGCAAATCCGATTATGCCGTGGTGTACGGCACGGTCGCTCAAGACGGGTCGGGGCGCTTTGCCGCAGGCGGTCGGATCCGCACTTCGCCCGTTGGCACCTCTGGCCCATACGCACAGCTCGGTGTATTGCCTTCCGGCCGGTGCAGGCTGCTTTTGCGACCTGCCCGCAACTTTGCAGCCTGCCATAGACAGTTTGGGCATCGACCCTGCCGAAGCGGCCGTTATCCTACAAAACGCCTTCATGCAGCCTGCACATGCCTTGCCTGAAACCGCCTGTTTCGGCGTTCCGGTGAGGCGGCCGGCAGGACAGGGCGATTGTCCAGTCGTCATGGAGCGCCACATCGCCGAATTGCCGTTCTACCCGTTTTGGCGGGACAGCAGCATCGGTTCCGCCCAAAGCCTGATAGACGGACAAGCCGCCATTTTCTTGCACGATTGGAACGCATTCTGCCGCCTGTTTGTCCGTACCGGTAAACACCGCGGCCAAACCGGCCATACCAGTAAACAAGCTGCAAACGGCCAATATAGCTATTTTGGCCTGCCGATTGTGCATACACCAGGACAAGACAACGCCCCTGCCGTATCGGAAGCCGACATCGCCAAACTGCCGTTTTACGCCTATTGGCACACTGCCTGCGTTTCCGATATACATCCGTTAGCAGACGGCTCACATGCCGTGAACCTTGCCGATTGGGAAGCCTTCTGCCGACGGTTGGTATTGACCGGCAGATAGGTGGGCAAAAAAGTGCAGGCTGCTTTTTATCGCCCCAACCCCGTTTCAGACAGCCTAAAAAGCAGCCTGCACCTTATTTTTCATTGTCAGATCCCCAGAAATCGAGTAACCCATGCCCCAAACCTATTTCACCGCCGACTGGCACTTCTCCCATCCCAACATCGCCCAATACTGCCCGCAATTCCGTCTGCAAAGCAATAACGCCGACGAGCTGAACGAATACCTGATCGACTGCTGGAACCGCGTCGTTACTCCGCAAGACACTGTATACAACCTCGGCGATGTCTGCTTTGCCAAAAAGCTCGCACACATCGAAGCCGTGCTGCAACGGCTCAACGGGCAGCATCATTTGATCTACGGCAACCACGACTACCTGATTCGGCAAAACGAAGCATATTTCCTCAACATGCGCAAAGCCGACGGCAATCCGTTACTCTCGTCCGCCAGCCATTACCTGCGGCTCAAACTGCCCGAAATCGGCAATACCGCGATTTTGTGCCACTATCCCTTATACGAATGGGACGGCATCCACCACGGCCTATACCACCTCTACGGCCATCTGCACGACCGCATGGCCGCCGTCAAAGGACGTGCCCTCAATGTCGGCTGGGATATGTACGGCCGTTTCCTGACCGCACAGGATATTGACGGCTTCCTGCGCGACCTCCCTGCCGTTCAGTATTTCGACGACAAGCAAAACGTTATCGTCGGTAACAGCACGGAAGATGCGGCTGCAAAAATTCGGGCGAGATTGGCGGCATTGAATGAATGAGCTTTTATTTTTAGAAATGAATTTTCAGGTAGCCTTGAATGGTGTAGGCTACCTGAAAAACAACCGGCAAAACAAAAGGACGGGTTTTCAATCCGTCCTTTCCGCATCAGCAATACCGCCAAGTGTCCCGCATAAAATGAATGATCTCGTTTAACGGCACAGGCGAAAGCGTAAACAGCTTGTCCCCTTTCTGCTGCTCCACTTCCAAAATCAACATACAGCCTTCCGACAACTTGCCCTGTCGGTCAAATTCCAATTCTTTGATTTTGACCGAGCGGGTGATGCCGTTGTCCGCCAAGTTGTTTTGGTATGCCTCGCCCGTGTGCCCGTAAAAATGGTAGGCAAACGCCAGCTGGTCCAACGCACTGGCAATCTCTTCCGCGCCGTAACCTCTTTGGCTGTCGGCAAGAGACCTTTGCAAAAAAGCCTTTCCCCCGACAGCCGAAACCCAAACACAGGTTTTCGTCTATTTCCGCCCCTAATTGCTCCTGATTTTACCCAAATGCCCCCTTAATCCTCCCCGGATACCCCATAATCAGGCATCCGGGCCGCCTTTTAGGCGGCAACAGGCACACTTAGCCTGTTAGCCGCTTTCAACAGGTTCAAACACATCGCCTTCAGATGG
>ERZ773013.1032-NODE-1032-length-17159-cov-4.204455_pt1 | contig 17159 bp, 12 predicted proteins | sample MGYA00511670_ERZ773013 | MGnify/ENA primary metagenome ERZ773013 (study PRJEB29015, sample SAMEA2738120) | human oral metagenome | biome: human oral; feature: human-associated habitat; material: saliva | place: China | collected 2257 ... | reverse complement strand
CTTTGTAGAAAGGGAATTTTAGCTGAACGCAGCATATGGATAACCATAGTTTGTGACCACATAGACTCGATAAACCAACCTGTCTGAAACAAGACAATAAAGCCTACGGCCGAATCTGCTCCATGAACATAGGCATGACCTGTCGTCATGGGTACAATGATAAAATAAAGTAAAATGAAGGTCAAAATATCAAAGGCAGAAGAAATAGGCCCCATCCAAACCATGAAACGTGTGATGGACTTGGCTTCCCAGGTATGTGGATTTCTCAAAAAATCTTTATCCACCTTGTCAAAAGGCAAGGCGATACAAGATAAATCATAGACTAGATTTAGGATAATCAAATGGACTGGCGCCATTGGTAAAAATGGTAAAAAGATTCCAGAGACCAATAAGGATAAGATATTTCCAAAATTAGAACTCACTGTCATTTTGATATATTTGGTCATATTGGCATAGACCTTACGACCTTCAACAAGTCCTTTTTCAAGCACCATGAGATCCTTATCAAGTAGGATAACATCAGCTGTTTCTTTGGCAATATCTACTGCTGTATCAACAGAAATCCCAACATCTGCAACTTTCATGGAAGGGGCATCATTGATTCCATCTCCCATATAGCCAACAGCATGACCATTGGCTTTAAATTGCAAAATAATCCTTGCTTTTTGATCAGGAGAAAGTTTGGCAAAGACTGTTACCTCCTCTACGGCTTGAGCCAATTCTTGATCACTCATCTGGTCAATTTCAGATCCTAACAGCATCTGATTGATATCCAAACCAACCTTTTCACAGACTGCTTGGGTAACTTTTTCGTTGTCTCCCGTCAAAATCTTTGTTTGAACCCCATGTTCTAACAGAGCCTTAATTGCTGGTGCTGCAGATGGTTTAGGAGGATCTAGGAAGGCTAAATAACCAGTTAGAATCATATCCCCTTCATCATCAACTGTATAGGCATGACCTTCCCTCAAACCTGACTTATAGGCCACTCCCAAGACACGCAAACCTTGTTGATTTAGCTGTCTGACTTCTGCTAAGATTTCTTCTCTAATAGCATCTGTCAAGGGAGTAATCACTCCTTGGTATTCCGCATGACTGGAAATCGTCAACATTTCTTCAAGGGCTCCCTTAGTTACCAAACTAACCGTTTCGTGTTCATCCTTAACGATAACACTCATCCGTCTACGTTCAAAATCAAAAGGAAGCTCATCTATTTTTTGAAAGGTTTTATCCAGATTTTGCAAGAGGGCGTGTTCTTTTGCTTCCTTTTCAGTTCGTTTGATGATGGCTCTGTCCATCAAATTTTTCAAGCCCGTTTGAAAATAAGAATTGAGATAAGCTCGTCTCAAGACGGTCAAATCCAAGCGTCCGTGGATGTCCAAGGGATATTCTAGAACGATTTCATCTTGGGTTAGAGTTCCTGTTTTATCTGTACACAAGATATCAATCGCCCCTAAGTCCTGTATGGCATTGAGTTTTTTGATAACCACTTTTTCCTTGGCCATGATAATAGAACCCTTTGCTAGGCTAGCGGTAATAATCATAGGTAGCATCTCAGGTGTCAATCCAACACCGACACTCAGTGCAAATACACCTGCTTCTAACCAATCACCATCTGTTAAACCATTGGACAAGAAAACGATGGGAACCATAACCAACATCAAGCGAATTAAGAGCCAAGAAATACTATTCATCTCCCGTTCAAACGAAGTGGGCTCATCATAGGTGTTTAGAGTCTGCTCAATAGCTCCCATCATGGTAGCATCACCAACCGCCAAAACCACGGCCTTGGCACTACCAGACAAGACATTGGTTCCCATAAAAGCCAAGGATTCGACTTCGAGCAGACTATCAGATTGTTGAACTGTTGCCTTGGTCAAGGCCAATTTTTCAACCGATTCACTTTCACCTGTCAAGCCCGACTGTTGTACAAAGAAATCGCGCGACTCAAATAAAAGAAGATCTGCTGGAATCATGTCTCCAGCGCTTAATTTAACCACGTCACCCACTACCAAATCATCGATAGGTACTTCTTGAATTTCTCCTTGACGAATGACAGTCGCTGTGTTGACAATCATTTTTGATAGATTGGTCGCAGCCTTATCACTACGGAGTTCTTGGACAAAGCGTATGCCACCAGAAATGAGGACTAGGACAACGATGATAATAGAAGTCGTCGGATCCTCTTGACCTGGTTTTGCCAACCAGACATTGGTCACCAAGGAAATCACGGCGATGACCAGTAAGATGATCGTAAAAGGATTGATAATGGATTCGTAAATCTTTTTGAGGATACTGTCTTCTTGACCCTTTGTGATGGTATTTTCGCCATATAGGTCACGATTTTTCTCCACCTGCTCCTCAGTCAAGCCTGTTAGACTTGTCTTATAAAAAGATAGAGTTTCGTTTAAAGATGTATGAATAGCTGTTGCTAATCTTTCTTTTGTAGTTTTCATTGGTTTCTCCTATCTGTATGAATGATGTGTTTCATACACAGAGACCAATCACTTTATAAGGGCAGAACGACACAAATCAGCGATTGGCTGTGTATGTGCGGTTCCGGATGATCGTCAATTTGCATCGTACTTCTCCTTTCTTAGTTTATAAAAGCAGTTAATAATCCCAAGATGCCTGCAAGACATCAAAAGTAGCATTCATCTTCTGCGTCCATTCTTGCAAGTCAGGAAAATTGTCTCTCAAAGAAAATCCAATGACTTCTTCACGTAAATTCCACCAATCTACAAGAGCAACTACTTGGATTGTTGCAATATTTAAAGAGAGTCCTTGCTCAGTAGCCAGTTTCTCTAATAAAGCCAAACTCCGGACATTTCTCTCTTCAATTTGCTGATGTCTGTCTTTCCACCAATGCTCTTTTTCATGAAAAATTTTTTCCGCAACCATCGGCATTGTGTTTTCCAAAATTCCTTCAGCAACGGACAGTATGTTTAAAATGTGCCACTTCTCTATTCCATTAGGAAAAAGCGGAGTTTCCTGACCTAGCTCGTCTAAATATTGGGAAATTAAATCACTACCATACAACCATTCTCCATTGGAAGCTTGAAAAGCAGGAATCCTACCTAAAGGATTATCTTGATTGTGCGGTGAATTTTTGTCGAAAGCCACCTGAACCTTCTGAATATCCACTTGCTCCTCTAAATGATGGTGTAAAATTGTAGCATAGACTTTACGCGCAAAAGGACTGGTACTAGAATACCATAATTTCATTACTATTCCTCCTTCTTTTTCTTAAGAGGCAGGCAATCAACTATTTGCACTCTTGAAATATTTTCAGCAAAAAAGAATACCCTGCCAATTTCTCGGCAGGGTTGTTTGCATGTCAGGTTATTCGCTTCATTGTTTTAAACACAGATAAAACAAGCATTCACCGTTCAAGCTTTAACTCCATAAGGCGATGAAATGAGCTTAGTCTTGACCTTTGCGATCAGGACTGTTGACCAACGAGTAGTGTCTCCACTGCTTTGCGGTAGTCATCCGTATCCTTATGGTAGCCTCACCTACCGATTGACACTATTACTATACTCCTCTTTAGAAAGATTGTCAATAAAGAGAGCTATTTTTTTTTATTTTGGTAAAACTTCCGCAATCCGTCGACAAATCTCTTTGATCATAGTCTTCGGCGCAGCTGTATTGAGACGAGCATGTCCTTTGCCTTCTTGGCCAAAATCACTTCCTCTATTCAGGACAACTTTGGCTTCTTCTCGGAGCAAATGGAAAAGCTGATCATCTGTCAGTCCATAATCTGAAAAGTCCAGCCAAACCAGGTAAGTCCCTTGAGGCTTCATGACCCGCAGACGTGGCGCTTCCTTAGCAAAATAATCGACTACAAAATCAATATTTTCCTCTAAGACAACCTTGAGCTCAGTCAACCAAGCTTTGCCATGACGATAGGCAGCTTCCGTCGCTAAAAATCCAAGACCCGAAATTTCATGCTGGTTATTGGCTAGTTGGCGCTTTTGAAACTTTTGTCGCAAGCTAGGATTCTCAATCACCGCATAGGAATTCTTGGTCCCAGCAATATTAAAAGTCTTAGTTGCACTGGCTAAAATCAAGCTAAAGTCCTTAAAGTCAGGTGAAACAGTATTGAAAGACTGGTGTTTATGTCCAAACAGCGTCAAGTCTTGGTGAATCTCATCTGAAACTACGAGAACGCCGTACTTTTGGCAGAGACGACCAATCTTCTCTAACACTTCCTCTTCCCAAACTCGACCGCCAGGATTATGCGGATTGCAAAGTACGTAAATCTTAACTTCATTGTCTACGATGTCCCTCTCCAGCTGCTCAAAGTTAATCTGAAAGAGACCGTCCTGCTCTATCAAGGAATTAGTAATCAGCCTACGATTGTTGAGCTTGACACTGCGGGCAAAAGGCGGGTAAACAGGGGTATTGATCAGAACGGCATCGCCTTCCTTGGTAAAGGCTTGGATAGCCGTCGAAATAGCAGGAACAACTCCCTCGATAAAGACCAAGGCTTCCTTGTCAAAGGTATAACCATGCTCATCCCGCTCCCAAGCTAGAACAGCATTGATCAACTCCTCACTAGCATAGGTATAGCCATAGACTAACTGATCAGCGTAATCATGCACAGTTTGCTTGATTTCAGGCAAGACTTCAAAATCCATGTCCGCAATCCAGGCTGGCAGGACTTGACTGTCTTTCTCCGCCTCTTTCCATTTATAAGTATGCTGACCAATCCGATTGGGCGCTGTTTCAAAGTTATAACTTCCCATATTAGTCCTCCAAGGCTGCTCGTAAATCGTCTACCAAATCTCGACTATCTTCGATCCCAATTGACAGGCGCAGCAAATCATCAGTCAAGCCATAGGAATGACGCACTTCAACAGGAATGTCCGCGTGAGTCTGGGTCGTTGGATAGGTAATCAAGCTCTCCACGCCACCCAAACTTTCCGCAAAGGTAAAGACTTTCAGGCTATTTAAGAGATGAGGAATCTTGCTTTCATCGACAACTTTAAAGGAAATCATGCCGCCCTTACCTGGATAGAGAACTTCTTTTACTGCAGGAGATGACTTCAGAAATGCGACTACTTCTTGCGCATTCTGAGTAGAGCGCTCCATGCGAAGAGCTAGCGTTTTGAGACCACGCAAAAGCAGATAACTATCAAATGGAGACAGGACTGGACCAGTTGTATTGAGATTATAGAAAAGCTTGTCATAAATGGCAATATCATTGGTCATGATAGCTCCAGCCAAGACATCATTGTGTCCGCCCAGATACTTGGTCGCTGAGTGTAGGACAAGGTCGGCTCCATCCTCCAGCGGTCTTTGGTAAATAGGACTGTAAAAGGTATTGTCCACAATGACAGTTGCTCCTCGCTCATGAGCCACTTGGGAAATGCAGGCAATGTCAAACTCTACCATGAGAGGATTGGTCGGTGTCTCGATATAGACAATATCTATATCATCCGTTAGCTTGTTCAGGAGTTCTTCTTCTGTATTAGCATAGGTAAAGCTAAAGCGTCCTTCCGCTTCGACCTGAGCAAACCAGCGGAAAGAGCCACCATAGAGATCTCGAACAGCCAAAACCTTACTGCCAACTGGAAAGGCGCTAAAGGCCAGCACAATAGCCGACATACCAGAGCTAGTCGCTAGGGCATAATCTGCACTTTCGATAGCAGCTAGAGTCTCTTCCAAGCTAGCCCGTGTAGGGTTCTTGGTTCGAGTATAGTCATATCCTGTGGACTGGCCAAACTCTGGATGCTGGTAAGTCGTTGAAAAATGCAAGGGGGTTGTTAAGGCACCCGTTGTTGTGTCTGTTTTCACTCCCGCTTGAGCCAACAAGGTATTTAATTTCCGTTCTCTCTCCATTTAACCGTTCCTCTTTTTTAAAATATTCTACCTTTCTATTGTAACATCTTAAGAAAGTCTTGAGCTTTTTTCTTTTCAAGAGCTAGCTATAGTCTGAAACTATAGAGTAACAATCCATAAAAAAAGAGTCGCTGAACGACTCTTCGTTTCTTATTTCATTCTTAATCGTTGGCGCAAACTATCTGCCTTTTGTCCGATAAAACGGTCTATGAGCCGAACTTTGAGAGACAGTACGATATAGACGAGCATTCCGACTCCTCCAACGGCAGCGACATAGATAAAGCTGTACATCCGATTAGTTGGCTGGAAGATAAAGCTTAGTAGATACTCGACAAGCAGAACCAAGATCACCATGGCAATTGTGAGAATCATACTCAACAGCAGGCGCTTCAAGAGATTCTTAGGATTCAAACCAACAACCTTGCGAATTTCTCTAAACATGAAGAAGATTGGCAGTAAAAGGCCGACAGTCGTTGAAATCAAGGGACCATAAGCATGGAAGAGATTGATCATCGGCACTTGCAGACTGAGCTTGACAAGAACTCCATAAAAGAAGTAGAGAATGGCTTTCTTGTTTTGGAACAGAGCTTGAATCATCGGAGCGAGAACTGTATAGGTGCTGAGAATGATTGTCTGCAGCATAGCGCAGATGAAGAGCCCCAGTGCTAGACTATCTGGCTTACCATAGAAAACGGTATAGAGCGGACTAGCCACCAGAACTGCTCCCACTGTTGACGGAAAGATAAAGAAGAGCAACATGCTAAGATTATCTTGCACTAGGCGAGCAGCCGAGCGAAAGTCACCCTTGACATAATTTTCGGTCAAGAGAGGAATCCCGACACCACCGATAGAAGTTGCCACCGCAATTAAAATCATGGTGATTTTATTTGGATTAGCTGAAAAATAGGCGAATTGTACTAGGAGCTCTGATTTCGTATAATCGCTAATCTGGGTCATGATATTGATAAAGGTCGCCTGGTCAATAATCTGGAAAAGCTGAATAGCTGAGCCTGTAATGATAAAGGGAATGGCTTCTCGTATCGTATCCCAGAGGAGAGAACGGCCACTAATTCCCGCAGATTTTTTGGGCTTTCTCAGGATAGAGCGCAGCATTCCCGTTTTTGCTAGATAGAAAAGTAAGACGAGCATACTTGCCAGCATCCCGACAAAAGCAGCAAAGGTAGACTGGGTCACAGCTTCAACATAGTCACCTGAACCGATTTTCATAATGAAATAAGCCGTCAGTAGCATCCAGATAACCCGAATCACCTGCTCCGAAATCTGGCTGATGGCATACGGTTTAAGATTATTAAACCCTTGGAAGAAGCCCCGAATGACACTCATAGACGGAAAAATGAGCACAGCCCAAGACAAACTTTGCATGACTGGAATCAAGTCAGCCCCGCCACCAGACATTGAGGCAAAAACCGGTGCCATCAAGTACATGATGACTGCAAAGATCAATCCCAATACCAGCATGAACTTGAGAAACTCTCGAATGAGAGCAAAGCTGTGTTCCTCCTTGTCAATCGTATTGTACTTAGCAACCTGCTTTGCAACAGCCACCGGCACTCCTGCTGTGGAAACCAAAAGGAACCAAGCATAGATATTATATCCCATGGTAAAAAGACCATTGGCCTCTGCCCCGTGCTGGCCCATCCAGATGTACCAAGGGATGATATAAACAGCCCCAAGAAGGCGGCTGATAAAATTACTAGCAGTCAGCCAGGCAGTCCCTCTTAGCATTTTCTGCTGCTGGCTTGTTGTTTCTTGGCTCATAGAAAACCTCTTCCATTTGTTCTTCTTTTATTATAAACTTTTCCTTGCCTCTTGTAAAACATAGCCTTTCGGTTTACAATAGAGATATGATAAAAATTGAAACAATACTAGATATTTTAAAAAAAGACCAAAATTTTCGTGAAATCATCGCTGATGGACACTACCACTTCAACTATCAGGGCTTAACCTTTGACAAGATTAGCTATGATAGTCGCAAGGCAGATAGCAGAACTCTCTTCTTTGTCAAGGGTGAGCATTTCAAGCGGGAATTTTTAGAGAAGGCTATAGCAGCTGGACTAGGGTTTTACCTGAGTGAGACTGACCTCGAAGTCGGCATTCCAGTGCTCTTGGTCAATGATATTAAACAAGCCATGAGCCTCATTTCTATGGAATTTTACGGTCACCCAGAGCAAAAACTCAAACTTTTGGCCTTCACTGGTACCAAGGGCAAGACCACATCGGCTTATTTCGCTTATAATATTTTAAAACAAAGCCACAAACCAGCCCTGCTTTCTACTATGAATACCACTCTGGACGGTGAAACTTTCTTTAAATCAACCCTGACCACTCCTGAGAGCTTAGACCTCTTTGAGATGATGGCTCAAGCTGTAGCCAATGGTCGTACCCATCTCATCATGGAAGTCTCCAGCCAGGCCTATCTTAAAAAGCGAGTCTACGGCCTAACCTTTGATGTAGGTGTCTTCCTCAATATCAGCCCTGACCATATCGGTCCGATTGAGCATCCGACTTTTGAAGACTACTTCTACCACAAGCGACTCCTGATGGACAATAGCCGAGCTGTTGTTGTCAATAGTGGCATGGATCATTTTCAAGTTTTGGCTGAGCAAGTGGCCAACTATGACCACGACTTCTATGGACCAGACTCCGCCAATAGCATCCAGCAATCGCAAGCCTTCTCCTTTAAAGCACAAGGGAAATTGGCTGGTTCCTACGATATCCAGCTGATTGGTCGCTTCAATCAGGAAAATGCCATTGCTGCTGGCCTAGCCTGCCTACGACTCGGAGCTTCTTTGGAAGATATTCAAGCTGGTATTGCCCAGACACGAGTTCCGGGACGCATGGAGGTCTTGACCCAGTCAAACGGTGCCAAGGTTTTCGTGGACTATGCCCACAACGGCGACAGTTTGGCTAAGTTGCTGTCCGTCGTTCAAGAGCATCAAAAAGGACAGACTGTACTTGTACTAGGAGCCACTGGCAATAAGGGAGAAAGTCGACGCAAGGACTTTGGTCTCCTACTCAACCAACATCCTGAAATCAAAGTGATTCTAACCGCAGATGATCCAAATCGTGAAGATCCGATTGCTATCGCAAAAGAAATTGCTAGCTACATCTCCTTTGAGGTGGACATGATTGCTGACCGAGAGGAAGCCATCAAAAAAGCCCTCAGCCTGACTAGTTCTGAAGGCGATGCCGTCATCCTGGCTGGTAAGGGAGCAGATGCCTACCAAATCATCAATGACCAAAAGGTTCCCTATCCTGGTGACTATGCACTGGCAGAAAAATACATATAAAAAAGGACTTTCGAGTCCTTTTTATTATCCATTCCACATCACTAAGACATAGAGCAAGCTGCTGCCTACCATATCCGCAAAGGCATGTGCCAAAAAGAAAGGCAGCAAGTTTTTAACCTTGTATTTATAAAAGAAATAATAGAACAGACCGAAGACCACGCCAATCAGAAAAGCAGAGACTAGCCCCTGATAGGTATGGACAGAAAAGCGAACCAGCGTTGAAAAGCCTAAAACCCACCATTTGCTCTCTTCTTTCACCGATGTGAGCAAGCCTAAGAAAAAGAATTCCTCATAAACACCATTGAAAAGAGAATAGAGAATGACGACAGGTCCCAAGGCAGCGAGTTTGCGAAAAACTTCGACAAAGGTCCAGTCGATATGCTGCAAGATTTCTAAGTCAAAATAATTATAGGAACCGACTAAAGCTGCTATCACATCAGAAGTTAGACCGACAACCACAAAAATTAAGGGCGCCCAAAGAATAGACCAAGACAAGCGTAGTTTCAGCTGTTTGAAATCATAATGACGGATGCCTAGATAGATGAGAGCCAATACTAGCAGGAAAACTTGCAATTTCAAATTGCTCAGCAAGGCAAAATTTTCATCCTCTGGTCTGGGCACGATTGCTTGTCCTACAGAGCTGGACATCGTCAGCCAATTTATTGTTGAGGAATAAATAAATTGACCAAACATAATAGCGGCTAAAATCAGCATATCGAACCATCTAAGGTTCTCCAGTGGTTGCTCGGGATAGATTTTTTTCAACATTGTCATTCATATTCCTTTCCCAAATTCTATATACTACTATAGCACAGAATATGGCAAAATGACAGGTGGGTTTGTCTAATTTTTCCCTCATTCTAAAAACTATCAGTCCAATTGGAAGATTAGGCGCTCTTTGTCAAAGCTGGCCTGTAATTCATACTTACCAGCTTCATTCTGACGAATGTAACCTAGAGTCACTAGACTATCGACAAAAATATCTCGACGTTTCTGCAGGAGCTCATCCTTTCGGACATACTTGAGGAGGAAAGTCGTCATATACTTGAGGGCATACTCTGGATTCACATCTCCCAAAATAGCATAAAGGGGCTTCTGCTCCTCAGACAGCGGATACTGTCGCTGCATTTTATAAAAATAATTGGACAAGGTCAGTTTATCTCTCTGAAAATCGGTCTTTTCCAGCAGAATAGCCGTATTAGTCTGATTAGCAAGCTGAGTCTCAAAGCTCAAATTCAACAATTCTTGATAGATCGGACTATCATCTCGAATAAAAACTTCCTGATCTAAAGATAGATTTTCAAGATTCTCCAAAAGCGGAACCTGCTGATAATAGCGCTTATTCTCCCGCCGAATGTAGCCCGCCTTGATACATTCCTCCATGAAGCGATCTAGATTGGAAGAGCCCGCAAATTCACGTTTGATTTCTCTTAAAATCACATCATCCTGCTGATCCAGATAATTGATTAGTTTTTCAAATAAGGGCTGTCGTGTCAGCCGAGTCGGATTGAGAATTTTAATCATGGAGCTCTCCTTTAAAAATGAGTTTGGCTGATTGAGCCAACTGACTGGGATTGGTTCCAGGATGTCCTACGGGCACCGCTGAGCCCAATTCCTCATAATAAGCCTGCCAAAACGCAGAAACCACATTTTCATCATCACCAAACTGCATGGGAATGGTCTCAAAAATTGGCAAAATCTGAGCAATATATTCCGAGCAGTAAAAGCCCTCGCTCTCAGCATAAAAACTAGCATTATAAGGCTTTCCAAGATGGGACTTAGCTTCTTTAAAGGCAGTAGAAGCATCTATCTCTGGATAAGCAAAGACATGATAGATGTCCCCTTCTTCCAAAAACTGGCTCAAGGGTTGATGGGTCACTCCCTTGTCCTGCGTTGCATGGTAAATCTCACCATCAAAAACGATGCCCACATGGCTATAGGAGCCCGTTGCTGTCCGAATCGCTGCTGCCATATCGGATTTCCCAACTGTAAACAATAGATCACCATTTTGTAAAGCTTGAATCTTCATTTCTCTCGTCTATCAAAAAAGGAGCCGAAACTCCTTTACATGTGTGGAAAACCAGTGTTTCCTATCTTTTAGTTGTCATTTAAACTATTAAGCATTAAAGCTTTCAGTCAACTGAGGCACCACTTGTTTCTTACGTGAAACGGCACCAGCCAAGAAGGCATGGTTATTTTCAAGTTTGAAGTTGAAAGCTGCTTCTACCTTGTCCATGTTTGCGCCAATTGCAAGGATTTCCGAGTTTGAGTTTACGATGTCTGTAATCATCAAAACAAAGTCAGAATAACCATTTGCTGCAATAGCCGCTTGCATTGCTGCCTCTATCTCTGCTTGGCGTTCCAAAACTTCAGCAATATCTACAGTGTTGACTTGTGCTACACGGACATTATTTCCATTTAATTCAAAAGTCTTAGCATCGATGTCAATCAATTCTTCTGCAGACTTGCTGGCCAAGTTTGTACCAGCCTTCAGCATAGCGAGACCGTATTCTTCCAAGTTCACACCTGCTAACTCAGCCAACTCAGGAGCAATATCCTTATCACTTGGGTGTGTCGTTGGAGATTTCAAGAGGAGAGTATCTGAAATCAAACCAGATAACATCAAACCAGCAAGCTCTTTAGGAACAGCTACACCGTGTTCTTTAAACATACGATAAACGATAGAAGACGCTGACCCAACAGGTTCCAAACGCATGTAAAGTGGGCTTGCAGTTTCAAAGTTAGCTACACGGTGGTGATCCACAACGCCATAAACTTCCACTTCAGCGATATCTGAAACAGATTGTTGGAATTCATTGTGGTCAGTCAAGATAACTTGCTCTGCACCTTCTGCTTTAGCTGATGTGATCACGCGCGGTGCTTCTACACCAAAATAGTTCAATACAAAGGCTGTTTCTTCATTTGGTGTCCCAAGAGCTACTGCTTCTGTATCCAAACCATAAGCTGTTTTTGCAAGATAAGCAAAGGCTACAGATGACCCGATGGCATCTGAGTCTGGATTTTGGTGACCAAATACTAGAATCTTAGACATGATAATACCTCATTTTGTTTATTCTCTTTATTGTAGCATTTTTTTCGCTTTTTGACAAAAGCAAGAGGAGTCACTTTGGATTAACGTATTTCTATACAATTGTCAAAGAAAACTTAACTCGTTTTGAGTTCTCTTTGACAGGGGAAACCAGTGTTCCATAAGGTGGAATAACAGTGCATGATGAGATTCGCGAGGCACTTTCTAAATCGAATTTGAAATCTAATAAGTAAGGAGTAAATCTATTTTTTCTCATTGGTCAATTTAAATGTTAATAATAAAACTACAAAAGCGCAGATTGAGTATAAAAGCCAAGCTGATTGAATAGCAAATAAACTAAAAATAGTAAAAATAATATTTCCAATTGGCATAGCCAACATGAAAAGCAAAGATAACAATGCACCACTCCTTGCTAAAAGATCGCTAGGAAGTGAAGACATCAAGAGACTATTTATTTTGGGATTAATTTTGCCGCTCAAGTAAAATAAAAACGCTAGTCCAAGCATAGATAAAACTTGGGGCCCACCAAGACTATTATTCAGAGATATAGCAAAAATGATAATTGAATCTAAAAATATTATTGAAATGAGACGTAATTTTGAAAAATAATCATGAGGACTTATGGTGCCTATAATACTAAAAAGTATCATTATAATCTGTAATATAAATACTGACTGACTAAATGTTAATCCCAAAAGAGGTACTTTTAAAAAAGATATATTGTATATAGCTGAAAAACCACTACCTAAAGCATTAATAAGTAAAATAGATAGTAACATTAATGTGAAATTTGTCTTTTCAGACTTTTGAAAAACTTCTTTTAAACCTAAATAAGTTTCTTTAATTTTTAAAACAAATGATTTTTGATATATCTCCACATTAGTGTGCAATAAAAACTTTTTGTATTTAATTAGTATAAATGATGATGCAAAGAACGATAAAGCATTAAAAACTGCGACAAGGCCAAAATTATCATTTGAAATTGTCAACACATATACGCCTAAGGCTTGACCAGAAAAATTACAAACATATGAGATAAACTGATTTACAGAATGCGCTTCTATTAGATTTTCTTGTTTAACTGTATGTTGAAAAATAGGGAGCTCTAGCCCACCTCTATAGTCACTAATAATATCTGAGACTATATTAATTAAACATATTATAGAAAATGCCAACCAAGTTGTAGTCTGAGTCAATAATCCAACTAATATGAACAAAATAGATTGAACAAATCCCAGTAAAATCAACCACCTCCTTTTTAATTTTGTCTCATCAGCCTTAATTCCTATAAATAATGTAAAAAATACAGGAATTAAGACAATAATATTAGCAATACCTACAGCTAATTTGTTATTAGGCATAGTAGCAGCAAAAGATACAAAAACTAGATTATACATAGATGAACCCAATTTATTAAAAAATGCAGATATAGCTAAAGCTCTAAAAGATTTATTTTCCCTTAAAATAGTCATCTTTCATTTCCTCCAAAAAAGAATTATTTAAAAAATTATTTATTTCAGATACATAGGATTCTATTAAACTCTCAATTTCTATATTAAACTCATCCTTTATTGAGTCAATAGTGAATGTTGAAATGGACGCTATAATAGAAATTATTTCTCCAAATGAATAATTAAGTTTTTTGGAATATTTATAAATACCTAAAGCAATAATATCCGAAAACACTGCATCATAAGCATAAAAATGCTTTGAATACAGCATGCTATAGTCAATGAAGTTATACTGTGTGTATTCTAGTAATTCTGGAAGTAAACCAATTGAGTTAAAAAACTCTGACTTAATCTTCAAAATATCCTCTATAGAAGAATTTTTACTTAAACTCAAAACGTTATAATCAATTTGACAAAATACATATTGGTAAAAAGATTTTCTAAAAAATACTGATAATTTTCCCTGACTATCGGCAACAAATAACTCACCTAATTTTGCAAAAATTTCCCAAAAGCTTTTAGGAATTTTATATAATTCATCTAAATGTAATCGTTCTTTAAACAAATCATAAGAATACGCATGCATCAGCTCATGGGATAATCTCATTACCCCCATAAAATTTTCTTGATATGTCATTATTATTTTCGATGTCTTTGTATATGGGTTATAGAGAGTAAAATTCTTATGAGTTTTATCTGATCTTTTTTCACAATCGATAAATCCATTGTTACGATAATTTTCAACAAAATTGAAAAATTCTTTATCGTCTATAGCTCTTAAAATCATCTCAAAAGCATCAGTAGCTACTATCTTTTCCGATTCTAAAAATTCAAATTCCAAAAAATCATATTTATCAAGATTCTTAGTATTAATAGAAACTCTAAGATTTTTAGAAATCAACTCAATAAAGTCGAAACCGTATCGTGTTTTTAATTGCCGTGATATATTTTCTATAAATATTTTTCTCTTATCTAAGAGACTGTTATATACATCTTTGAATTTAGGAGAGAAGACAAAATTTTTATAATCCAATAAAATATCATCGAATATAGGGATATTACGTCTAAACTTAGAATAATTTACAATTGGAATCCCATTTTTCTTATAGTAATCAGCTTTTAATGTTTCTAGTTGCAGAATTTCCGACCTAAAGTGGTCTTCAATAGAATCTCCATAAATTCTATTAAAAAGAAAATCTAGATGATTATTGAGATATTTATAATTTTGATTAGTAATATCTGTACAGAAAGTCAGATATGTATAGTAATTAAACTCGAAGACTCTTTTTATTATTTCTTCTTTATCGAAATCTGTTGTATGCTGTAAAATATACTCTATCTTCAATATTTCTTGTTCTATATTCCTAAATATATATCTTTTTTCAAATTCATTAAGATTTAAATATCTCAAATTTTGAGTATAGATAGTGTTTAATCTAAAATTAAAAAATAATATGTCATCAACTTTAAGATAAAAACTTTTAATGAGGGTATTAAAGGCTAAAGATGCACTCATGAGCCCTTTTGCTATCGTTCCTGTATTATGGGATATAAACTGTGTTTCCAAGAGATAAGGTTGTTCATTAAAATAACTCAAAAATACTTGTTGATTCTCTTTAGTTATATGATATACAATTAATTCTTCTTGAGAATATCCTGTCAAAAACAGAGTATAATTATATTTAGATATTTTAGAGATTAATAATTTTATTAAATTACCAGTTGAATCATCAGCACAACTAAATATAATATCTGGTTTTATATCATACAGAATTGTTTCAATATTATCAACCGAAAGATAATCATCAATCGTTTCTTTTATACTACTAATTTTTTCTCGAATTGCCTTAGTTTTTAATTGTCCTACATCAGATGTAGAATACCCTAGTTGTGCAGTAATATTCTTTAATTCAACACTATCACCATCAATAACTACAATATTTTTAAAACCAAATTTATCTAATTCATAAACAAGAGGTGCCCCGACAGTTCCAAGACCAATTATTAATATTTTCTTATCAATTATAGATTTATACTGTAAATTAGGTTCAATATCGTTATGTAATGATAAAAATTGTACATTCCTAGATAATCGTTGATAATCATCCCATTCATCTTCATTAATTTCAAAAACAAGAGAGTTTTCTTTCAGAAGGTTATACATATCAATGTTATTATATGAAAAATTTTTATCTAAATATTTCATTTCCTCCCACAATTCTTTTATACAAGGAGAATGAATCACTTTCTCTCCTCCTTTACATGCAGGATACATAATTATATCTTTTTCTCGCTTGACGAAACCTCTTCCAGATTTTAGTATATATTTCATTTTAAATCAACTGAACACATATGCGAAAATTAAGAAAAAAGTGGTAATAGTTCTATACCACTTTTTTCTTGTTCTTAGATTAACAAGCAATAAAGCAACCGCCATTACATACTTGTTCTTCTACTTCGATATCTTCGATAAACATATGCCTGTTCTCCTTTCGTTATGATATATCAATTATAACTTACTTTTGTCACAAAATTAAAAAATTGAAGATATGAAATTTTGCTGAATTGATACAATTTTATGTTAGTATAACAGTCAAACTATAAATTAGGAGGATACAGCATGAAAAAAGTAATAGCCCTTTTTCTCTCTATACAAGCTGTGGCGGTAATAGATATTATTATCTTCCCCCCTTTTGGTTAGTGCTTAAATATTGTAATAGTCTCCGTTCTAATATCTTAGAGAGACCTGATTGTTCTATTTTAGAAACTTTTAAAATATATTGCTCAACTTCTTCAAGATTAACACTATTTTCTATTAAGTAGGAGTATACTAAGACTAAAAAATTTAACAAAATTATTTCAAACGTATCAAATACATCAAGAATCATTCTTAACTGATTGACAAAAAAGTTGAAATGAGTTGTTAATCTCCGTTCTACTAACTCAGAAATTAAGTTTAAATATGTATACTTTAAAGCCTTTCTAAAATCTAACAAGGGACTATAAATTTCTGAGCGTGATACCAGTTCTTTTCCTAAAAATAACAAATCTGTGTCAGATAGGAAAGGCATAGTATTCCCAAAAAGATGGATTTCATAAGCAGTCCAATCTTCAATATCAAATAAATAATTCGATAAAAATTTGCTATCATCTATAGATAAAGTGAAATCTTTATCAATTAGATGAATGGCATTTTTTATCACTAAAGTATTTAATTTATCATATAACAATTGACTTTCTTTGTATTTGTCAAGTAGCTTAAGCAAGGATTGTTTATCGTTTTCTGCTGATAGCTTCGAAATTTTATTCATAAGTAACTGATGTTGAGTAGGTTTGTAATCTCTAAGAGCAAATCCAAATTCTGAAAATGTTAAATTAATACCTTCAATTACTTCTAACATCTTATCAGCAGAAAGCATAGTTTGGCCAGATTCAAATTTTGATAATTGAGAAACTGATAATTTATTTTTTGCAAAATTAGAAGTGTATATCAAGAAATACATTACA
>ERZ773013.1031-NODE-1031-length-17165-cov-6.084980_pt1 | contig 17165 bp, 15 predicted proteins | sample MGYA00511670_ERZ773013 | MGnify/ENA primary metagenome ERZ773013 (study PRJEB29015, sample SAMEA2738120) | human oral metagenome | biome: human oral; feature: human-associated habitat; material: saliva | place: China | collected 2257 ... | reverse complement strand
GCCGAAGAGCAAAAGATTCGCCAGCTGGAGAAGGCCATAGCCGGTCGCTGCTGCCACAAGCAGACGGGCTTTGGCACCTTCCGAGTTCAGGTTGCATCCCTGCTGCCCGCCATGCGGGCCCGCGCACACCAAGCGCGATAGCCTCGAGCCGAGTGGCGCACAGAGATTGAGAGTGCCTCGGCTGTGGGAGCAGATACAGCTCGCTTACAGGGACCGTCTTCGAGCATGCCCGCTGCAGGCTGGGTGTCGCCCATCCGGCTCATGCGCTACAGCATGCCCCTGGACTGCATCGCTAAATCCCTACAGATATCTCACCAGAGCGTCTGGGAATGAAGGCACCGGGTGTTTACCACCGTGGGACGGCTATCAGGACAGGATCGCCCTTAAAAAGCGCATCTGGATCGGTAAGACATACATAGTGGATATGGACCTCACGCACGGATATGGCCAGGCGAGGAAGCGGGGGCTCTCCTCCCAGCAGCTCTGCATAGCTGTCGGGATAGACATCTTCAAGAACCCCTATGCCGTGGTCTGCGGGCACGGCAAGCCATCCACGAGAAGGATCAGGAACTTCGCGGCCACATAGCCGAAGGGGCGACCCAGCGTGCATGAGCGGGAGCGCACCCACAGCGGGGTCATACGCGATGTCGGAGCCATCTTTGAATCATACAAGGCCGATGTCCGAGACCCGGAGTACCTTGAGAGCATGGAGCTCGCTAACAACCTCTGCTCCTGGCTCAAGAGATACCTCTGGCGCTTCACGGGCATGTCCCATGTCCAACATGCAAAAGCTACCTCAACTGGTACGTCTATCTGTTCGGTGTCAACCAGACCAAGGACAGGTGGCCCGAGACTGCAAGGGTGGTCCGCCATATGATGATGTCCGATGCAAGCCTTCGCAGCTCGACATAGGTCTGGCGGCCCCCATTTACTTGACTGTCAGATTCGTGTTTGTTCTCAAAGAGATGAACTGCAAGACATCAATGTTTGTATTTGTAGGTGGATCCATCTTCTGTACGAAAAGCGCCACTCCAATGCGAATACCACTGCTCCGCCCATGAGGCTAACAATGTGCTACCAAGTCTTGTTCTCATAGAGTTTTGGCATTCGTCGCTTGGTACCCACCCTGACTAGAACTGGATACTGTTGTACCCTTTCACTTTAACATCACGCCTGCTATCGCTCAGTATGAAGGCTCAGTGACAGGACAGATCCCCACAACGTTACGCACCGCACAGCACGGCGACCGGCTAATTCTATAGCTTTCAATGGGCATACACACGTTCGCGCTTATGTAGTTAACGCGTGTATAATTATCTTTGTGTGACTACTAGAAAAAAGGGAATAATTATTTTGATCCACCAACCTCACCAACCTGATCCCGCTGCAAAAGCACAGCTTCAAGCCGTAATGCGAGAGCTAATCAGAGATATCATTGAGGAGCAGGGGACATACTGCGATGAGCCTCTGATCCAGACCGGTTCTGACTATGCAAAACGCTATAACCAACAGCATGGCACGTCCTCACCGGCGCACATCGATCACCGCGAAGATCGCCGCGGATCGAGATACGTCGACGACGATGATGAGTATGCTGTGGGGTTCAGGACCAGTGATGGACGAGCATATCTGACCGATGACAATGAGCTGAGAAGAAAACTGCTCCTTGCCCGTCTCTATTCTCATTCGAATCCGTCTACCGATGAGGAAGCTAACGACCTTCTCAACTCTGACGACACGCTTACCGAGGATGAATTCAGCGAGAATGTCTATGGCAGGTCCTGGAACAACTGCCCCGGCAGGCGGGCAAATGTCGGCATCAGACGAATTACCAGACACTCCAAAAGAAACCCCCACACTAACCTCCCAAAAACGCTCAGGGAGATGCGCAACCTCGAAGATGAGGACCGCAAAGACAGCTTTACCTACTACGGCTTTCGCCAACACACCGATCTCTTTATGAAGGAAGCCAAGCTCGCAAAGGACTACGAAGAGAATACAAAGTTCTCTGTCAAGTGGAAGACACTCTACCACCCGATGTATACCGATCTGACCGACAAAGAGCTGCGAGCGTACTTCTACTGGAGAACGCAGTGGAGACATAGGAAAGTCGACACAGCACCCGGTTTCACCGGGTTGCTCTACGCCTATGAACTTTTGGCGCTCGGTGACATTCTCCACAACCCCAAGAAGACTTTAGACGAGCTTGAGTGCCTGTTGGATAGTTATCCTGAGGATCAGGAAGACAACTTCGTTCGTGAGGCTCTTGAAACGATCATTCAGGATTACCGTATCTTCTCCGGCGATAATCCCAAGCTCCTGGTAGGCCCCTATCACCGCAGATACGCCCATGCTGCCTTCATCCTGCGTAAGGCACAGAACTATATCTTTTCCCAGCACAAGAAATGGGAGATCCCGGATCCCAACTATGGAACTGATCCGGTTTCCAACAAGGATGTGGTTGAGGCTTTAGATATCTTCTCTTCGGTAGACCCCAAGCGTTCCGCCTTCTTCAAAAAACACGAGAAAGAACGCATCGCAATCACCGCGGAAGTATTCCGTGACTTTGTGGAGCACTTCCATAAACGGCGCCAGGTTAACTTTGTGAACTTCCTTGTAGGGTATCGGGGTAATATCTGGATGCCTGCCTTTGACACCACACCGGTCAGGGTAGATTTTGGCAAAGACCAAATCCTCTATGACTTAGGTGATGGGATCACGCTTGAACACGAACCTAACCCGGAGGCATTCCCCTATGCAGCCAATAACTTCAGTGAGAAGTTCCCCTTCGGATATGACCACACGAATCCAGCTCTGGGAAAGATCTATCGCGAGATTGACCGCCATATGCGCGAGGCCTGGAACTTCAAGCATCCCTTGAAGCCACAGAAGAAGGTGGCACGATACGAAACAAAGTTCATTGTCACGGCAATCGACAACTTTAAAGCCAAGCAGGCAGAAGCAGAACGAATCCGCAAAGAGAAGGAGAAGCGGCGCTTCACCGTCGATCTCTCCCAACTCCATGCAATCAGGGATGCCTCTGCGGTTACCCGCGATGCACTTTTGGTCGATGAAGAGCGCCAAGATGAACCGGAGCCGGTAGCGCCTGTTGTCACCGTTACGCCTACAGCCCCCAAGAATAAATCGCAAGCAGTACCTGCGAGTACACCGGTCGCTCAGGAGAGTACTGAAGCACAAACAGATGAGGGACACCCCTACAGCCTGGACGACACTGAGTTCTCGCTGTTGCGTGCACTCCTTGCAGGCAAACCGATTCAGGATATCCTTAAACACACCCCCACCACACCGGATATGTTGGTGGATTCGATCAACGAAAAACTCTTTGATATAACAGGTGACGTCTCACTTGAGATGGACGAGAATGACCAGCCCTGCCTTATTGAAGACTACACGGATGATATAAGAAAGGCCTTGAACCTATGAGCCAACAGCAGTCAAATCAGCCCGCACGCGTCCCTAAGCGCATTGCTTCTGTCATTATCAACTCTCTCAAAGGTGGCGTTGTCCCCAGAATCGGTCTCCCCTACATCACGGTCGGCCGTGAGCGTGAAATTGCTGCACTGCTCCATGACCTGAGCTTGGTACAAGACGGCGGAGCAAGCTTCCGTTTCCTTGTGGGCCGCTACGGTTCCGGTAAATCCTTCTTACTGCAGACCATCCGTAACCATGCAATGGGCAACAACTTTGTGGTCTGCGATGCAGACCTCTCTCCCGAGCGCCGTTTCCAAGGCACTAATGGACAGGGGCTGGCTACCTATCGTGAGTTGATCCGTAACCTCTCCACCAAGACCCGCCCGGACGGTGGCGCTTTGAACTTAGTTCTGGACCGCTGGGTTTCCGGTATCCAAACAAAGGTCACCGTACAGGACGGCATCAAGCCAGACGATCCTACCTTCACAGATGCCATGGAGCGCCAGATCATGAAGATCACCTCACAGGTACAGGAGCTTGTACATGGCTATGACTTTGCCCGTCTGCTTACGATGTACTGGCACGCCAGCCTCGAGGGCGATGACGAGACCAAAGCCAATGTCACCAAGTGGTTCCGCGGTGAGTACCGCACCAAGACCGAAGCTCGCCAAGAGCTCGGGGTAAATATCATTATCGATGATGCAGATTGGTACGAATACCTAAAGGTTCTAGCCACGTTCTTCCATGCCGCAGGCTACAATGGCCTCATTATCCTGATCGATGAGCTGGTCAACCTGTACAAGATCCCCAATGCAATCAGCCGTCAGTACAACTACGAGAAGATCCTCACGATGTACAACGACACCCTGCAGGGCAAGGCCCACTATCTCGGTATCATTATGGGTGGCACCCCACAGACTATCGAAGACAGACGCCGGGGCCTCTACTCCTACGAGGCACTGAGAAGCCGCCTTACCCAGGGCCGCTTTGCCCAGGAAGGCTTGGCAGATATGCTGGCCCCGGTCATCCACTTGGAGCCTTTAACCCACGAGGAGCTCCTCGTCCTGATCGAAAAGCTCGCCGATATCCATGCCGGACTCTTTGGATATAAGCGCACCATCACCCAACAGGAGTTAGTGGCCTTCTTATCTGCAGAGTTTGATCGTGTGGGTGCAGATTCACACCTGACCCCGCGTGAGGTTATCCGTGACTTTATTGAGATGCTCGATATCCTCTACCAGAATCCAACGATGAAGATCGAGGATCTGCTGCAGGGCGACACCTTTAAGAAGCCCGTCGAGACGCCTGTAGAGGAGCAGGCAGCCCTACGTTCCAAGAAGACAAATGCCACAGCTCAGACAGGTGACAGCGGCACCGATGAGTTTGCCGAATTTGATATCTAGGGGTGCCGATGGATACTTTTGACCGTTATGCCCCCTTTGTTCAGGACTTCATCTATTCCCACAACTGGAAAGATTTACGCGCCGTCCAGGTCGCTGCGGCTGATGTGATCTTCAACACCGACGACAACCTCCTGCTTACCGCCTCGACCGCCTCAGGAAAGACTGAGGCGGCCTTTTTCCCGATCCTGACCCAGTTCTATGAGGACCCACCCACGAGCGTGGGCTGCATCTATATCGGGCCCTTAAAGGCTCTGATCAATGACCAATTCTTGCGCTTGGAACCCCTGTGCAACGAGGGGAATATCCCGGTGTGGCACTGGCATGGGGATGTCTCACAGTCCCATAAGCACAAGATGTTAAAGCATCCCTCGGGGATCCTGCAGATCACACCGGAATCCCTGGAGGCTATGCTGCTGCACCGCCACAGTGCGATACCTCGCCTCTTTGCAGATCTGCGCTATGTGGTGATCGACGAGGTACACTCGCTGCTCAGAGGGGACCGCGGTGACCAGACGCTCTGCTGTATCCAGCGTATCAGCCGACTCGCGCACGTCAATCCCCGCCGTATCGGCCTTTCTGCGACGATCGGTGAACCTGAAGAAACCGGTGTCTACCTCTCCTGGGGCAGTGGCCGTAAGTGTGCGATCCCTAAGTTTGAGGCCCCTAAAGAGCGCTGGCGTCTCTCCATGGAGCACTTCTACATCTCAGGTCCTCAGGCACCCGAGCGCGGTGAAGATGGACTCGGTGGTTCCACTCAAACCGTTGAGAATGACGTCGTCTACGAGATGCCCTACAACGAGCATCCACGCTCAGAGCATATCCCACCGCGCGATCAGCACACCGAAGATGTCATAGACGTCACTGACGCTACACCACAGGCACAATCTCCCGACAAAGGAGATACCCCGGAGACCGCCTCAGATACCGCCCCGGTCTTTGCGGATCCTGGCATCGGCTACATCTTTGAGCACACTCGGGGACACAAGTGCCTTGTCTTCTGTAACTCCCGTGAGGAGTGCGAGGCAGTCACCACATCCCTGCGCCAATACGCTGAGGCAAACGGGGAACCGGACCGCTTCCTCATCCACCACGGCAACCTCTCAGCGAGCTTCCGTGAGTCCACTGAAGATATGATGCGCGACGAGGACAGCAAGCTCACAACGGTGACGACCGCCACCCTCGAGCTCGGTATCGATATCGGCCGCCTCGAACGCGCTTTCCAAATCGATGCCCCCTTTACGGTCTCTAGCTTCCTACAGCGTATGGGTAGAACCGGCAGACGGGGTAACCCCTCTGAGATGTGGTTTGTGATGCGCGAGGAGCAGCCAGAGGCCAGAGCCTTACTCCCTGAGACCGTACCCTGGAAACTGTTGCAGGGAATCTCTCTGGTACAGCTCTATATCGAGGAGCGCTGGGTAGAGCCTCCGCGTTTCAATCGGATTCCCTACTCTTTGCTTTACCATCAGACGATGGCAACACTGGCAAGCACCGGTGAGATGGCTCCTTCTGAGCTGGCACGACAGGTACTGACTCTGACCCCCTTCCACCGGGTGAGCCAGGAAGATTACAAGGTATTACTGCGGCATCTGATTGAGATCGAACATATCCACCGCACTCCTGAAGGTGGCCTTATTGTGGGTCTTGCCGGAGAGCGGCAGATCAATGACTTCCGCTTCTATGCAGTCTTTTCAACCGATGAAGAATTCACGGTCCGCAGTGAATCGCAGGAGTTAGGTACGATCGTGCAGCCACCGCCGGTCGGAGAACGTATCGCAATTGCCGGTGCCGTATGGGTGATCGAGGAGATCGACTACAAGCGCCACCTGATTGAATGCACTAAAGTCAAGGGCAAAGTGCCCGCCTATTTCGGTATGGTTGCAGGGGACATCAACATCCATATCCTGGAACACATGAAAAAGGTGTTGCAAGAGGATACGGTCTACCCCTACCTCAGAAGAAATGCCCGCTTTAGGCTGGCGCAGGCGCGCCACGTGTGCCGCAACGCCCACATCACTGACCAACCACTGATCAACGTGGGCGGCAGGACCTACTGTCTCTTTCCCTGGCTCGGTACCTATGCCTTCTTGGCACTAGAGCGTTTCCTCAAGATCAAATGTGCAGAGCGCTTAGACCTCAAAGGCCTCGACTCCTCCCGTCCCTACTTCCTGCAGTTTACGATGAAGGTGGACGGCTATGAGTTCTTCAAAATCGTGAAGGAAGAAGCTGCAAAGCCACTCGATCCGATAGATCTGCTCTATCCGGGTGAGGTTCCCTACTTTGACAAGTACGATGAGTTTGTCCCGGAAGAGCTGATTCGCAAAGGCTTTGTCCTCGGCGTCTTGGACGTGGATGGAATGCTCGAGCGGATCCGCTCGTGGCCGGGACCGAATCCCGACGAACCTCAGGCACTACCACACGGCTACTCTGGGACCCTGGCATGAGGGGCACACAGGGCGCTGCAGTATTTCGATCGTGCAATGATCCTGAGGAGATCGCGACCGCTACACTCCCTGCAGTTTGAGCCAACCCTATAATTGCAGGGAGGTTAAGCCGGGAGCACCTAGTACACAAGGAAGGATGTAAATGGATCGCTGGATGGCCTTTGGGAGCTTTATTGCCCGCCACATGATCGTAATTGTCCCTGCCTGCCTTGTGTGTGGCATCTGCTTTCCCTGGCTTTTTCAGGGCTTTGTCCCCTTTGTCTCCCCAATCTTTGCCTTTATCACCTTCCAGGGTTCACTGACCAACGACTTCTCGAATCTGAAAAATACCTTCACCCATCCGCTGCCAATGTTTGTGGCTATCGGCATCTCACAGCTTGCAATGCCGTTGCTTGCTTGGCTTGTAGGATCGCTCTTCTTCTCTGACCCCAATGTCGTCTGCGGTATCGTCCTGGAGTACTGTGTACCGATAGCGGTCACCTCCACGATGTGGGTGTCGATCTATGCCGGGGATATGGCACTGACCTTAGGGATTCTCTTAATCTCCACCTGCATTGCCCCCTTTACGATCCCGGCCACCTTGCAGCTCTTACTCGGCACCACCGTCACCGTGGACGCCCGAGCTATGATCCTACAGATGCTTTTTATGGTGGCAATCCCGGCCCTGCTTGCTACCTGGCTCAATGACCGCACCAAGGGAGCAGCAAGGACCTATCTCTCTCCACGATTGATGCCTGCCGCCCGTATTCTTACGGTCCTGGTTATCACTACCAACTCCACGAGCCTTTCGACCTTCTTCTTCAACCTCACCCCGGAGTTGATCGGCATCCTCTTCTTTATCGCCGCTATGGCCGCCTCAGGCTATCTGTGGGGATATCTGGCGGCTGATGCTCTGCACGTGCGTCGCGCGCAGGCAGTCAGCATTATCTTCTGTTCAGCACTGCGCAATATCGCCGCCGGCGCTATCATCGCCCAAACCTACTTCCCACCTATCACGGTCTTCCCGGTGCAGACCGGCACACTCTTCAACCAGTTCTTTGCAGCACTCTTCGGTAAGCTCTTAGGCCCCCACTTTGAGCAGATGCAGGTAGCGGAGGTACGGGGAGCTGCCGCGCAGCACGAGGCTACTCGGCGTTGACCCACCTTCCCTACCGCATACCCCTTTCTTATCGATATCAATTTCTTATATGTGAATATATTGTGTACAGCTTAATTGTGCGCAATATATTTACTCAGGAGGCTATAGCACTAAGTATCAGTAAAAAGTACCACACGATGAAAGGATGACACATGAGCTACTACGACTACACCGTCACCAAACAGGACGGTACGCAGACCAAACTCGACCAGTACAAGGGCAAGGTCCTCCTGATTGTCAACACCGCTACCGGTTGTGGCTTCACCCCGCAGTACAAAGACTTGGAGCGCATCTACAGGGAGTACCACGATCAGGGCTTTGAGATCCTTGACTTCCCCTGCAACCAGTTCATGGGTCAAGCCCCGGGCAGCGATGATGAAATCAACAACTTCTGCACCCTCAAGTACGACACCACATTCCCGCGTTTCAAGAAGATCGATGTCGATGGAGACCACGCAGAGCCCCTCTTCCGGGATCTCTCCCTCGAGGCACCGTTCAAGGGCTTCACCGGCGCTAAGGCAGCCTTTCTGCGTCCCTTCTCCAACGAGAACGCCAAGCAGTTCGGGGACAAGGCCTATATCCGCTGGAACTTCACCAAATTCCTGATCGACCGCAACGGTAAGCTTGTGAAGCGCTTTGAGCCCACGGAAGACATGAAGAATGTAGAAGCCGCAATCAAGGAGCAGCTGTAGTGGCAACGCAACCACCCAGCACGGATAAGTCACGCTACCCTGAGCTTTTGCTTCAAAACTGGCGCTGCTTCTCCCTCTATGCGGCCTCAAACGTCGCCAGGCACTACCTTCTAGACCCCTTGGGGCTCACCTACATGCAATATATCTGCATGATGGTGATGTGGGGGGGAGAAGCAGGCTACGATATCCTGGATCGGTGAGCGCCTCTTCTTAGATTCCGGGACGCTCGCCCCGGTTTTGCGCAAGCTCGAGCAATGGGGCTATATCAAGCGATCCCGCCCTGAGGAAGATATGCACGAGGTAATCGTTACACTGACCCAAACGGGCGAAGTCTTACAAGAACGCGCCCGTCAGATACCCAAAAGTCTCGCATGTATGGTTCACCTGGCTCCTAAAGAGACGCGGGAGCTGAAAGATCTGTTGCACACAAAATGTTGGAGGGTTTCGACACTCAATGTTAGAGCGCATATAGAGCCGTGAGTCCGTAATTGTTCGGACCTCCGCCACCGGTCTCTGCGCCAATGCGGGCCTTACAATCATGAAGGCTATCATCAGTATCCTCACCAATTCAATCGCAATCATATTCGATGCAATCAATACCCTCTCCGACACCCTGTTGTCTACAATCACGATCGTAAGCACCAAGCTAGCCCATCTGCCTCCGGATAAGAAACACCCGCTCGGCTATGGCCGCATCGAGTGCCTCACTGCCTCGGCCGTCTCTATGATCGTTTTGTATGCAGGTATCACCTCATTGATCGACTCTATCCAAACGATTACTGCGCCGGAAGCACCCAGCTATACTACAGTGAGTTTGACTCTGACCGCGGTGACGATTTCCGTAAAGATCTTCTCGGATCGTTTTGTCAAAGCGGCCAGTGAGAAGGTAGGTTCTGACGCTTTGGTAGCCTCCGGCTCAGATGCCCTTCTCGATGCTATCCTTCTCACTTCTACCTTAGCGACGGCGTTCATCTATATCGCTTTCGGTACCAGCCTCGAGGCTTGGGTCGGTACCGTGGTCTCTGCTGTTATCTGCTAAGGTGGCATCGATATGCTCCATGACGCCTTAACACAGATCTTAGGTGAGCGCATCGATCCTGATCTGGCAGAGCGAGTCAAAGCGCTGGTCAAGGAAGACCTGGATGTTTTAGGCGCGTACGATCTGCTTCTGAGCTCCTACAGCCCGAGCTTCTTGTCGGCAGCATCCATGTGAAAGTTAAAGACTCAATGAGAATAGAAGAAATTGACACTATGATGCGCAGGGTTCAACAGAAGTTCCAGCACGCCACCAACGGCAAAGTGATCCTGGCCACAGTGGGCATCTATGCCCAAAACCAAGGTGGCAAGACGGCTGCCCATGCCCACGGTATTGCGATGCATATCGCTACCGAAGAGCCCCATGTACTACAGGCTCATGGATTTTACATCAATGAGGAGTGGCAGTCCATGAACTTACACATCGTGGTCAATTTTGAGACCCCTAACCGTGAGGCAGTACACCAGAAGGTTCTCACCAACCGCGAGAAGCGCTTCCCTGCCTATTAGATCCACCTCACGATGGACTCAGATGTACGTGGTTAGGGTTATCAATACTTGCTCTCTAAGTACAATAGAGCCCACATACGCGGGCTCTATTGTTTTTTGTTAGTCCATATCCTCGTCGAGCAGCGTGAGACCGGTCGCTTTGATCAGGCGTTCTAACGCGTCGTTGACCTGTTCTAAACTCAAGGTGCCGTACTCCCCTTGAATCCAGGAGCTGTAGGAGGAAAGTATTCCGTGGACAACGTAGTCGACGGTGATCACAATGAGGGCGAGGCGGTGTGGTTCTCTGTCCGCATAGGTTTTCTCGATTGATTCATAGAGACGCTTTTCTATGCTTTGCTCCAGCGCCACCATGAAGGGATTAAATGAGGTGGAACGGGTGATCGAGGTAATCAGCTTCCGGTGCATCTGCACGAAGCTACCCAACTGAACCAACATGGGACGGGGATTCTTTAAAAAGGAGATATCGTACCAGTTAGAGGCAAAGTCAATAAAGCGGTCGGCTAGATGTTCTAATACATACTTTTCAAGATCTGACATCGAAGCAAAGTGCGCATAGAAGGTTCCCCGGTTGAGGCAGGCCTCCCGGGTAATATCGGACACGGTGATCTTGTCTACTGGCTTTTTCATAACAAGCGTCAGAAACGCTTCCTCCAAAAGGTGCAAGGAACGCAATGAATTCCTGTTGCTGCCCTCTGGACTACGCTTTGAGACAGTCTTTGTGGGCTCCATGTCTTCCATCCTTCTTGCTCCCTTCGGCAACCGCACGCTTTTGACACCAACCGTTATGGTTCACTATATCTTCACAAGTAAAAAGGTTATTTAAACAAGTCCTTACAATCTGTATAAATTCCCCGCTCTTCTAGATATACATTTTTAAATTGTGGTAAAAACCCAACATGTGTTCAATTTCGGTCACTTGCCTCATTGAACACGCGAACGGTAGGACGCAACAGTATTGAGGAGGAGCCCATACATGGAAAAATTCTTCCGTGGTGTACTCAAGCACAGAAGGATCGTCATTACCGTATTTCTGATTGTGACCGCGATATGTCTGACGTTGATCCCACAGGTGAAGATCGATGCAGACATGTCTGATTATCTTCCTGCATCGGCCCCCTCCTCTCAGGACTTACAGCTGATGAAGGACGTATACGGCAATGATATCCCCGATGCGCGTATCTATGTCACCGGTATCTCACTGCCCGATGCCAACAACTTCAAGAACCAACTCGAGAAGCAAGCGGGCGTTATCTCCGTTACCTGGCTGGGCGATCAAGCCAATATTGCTCTGCCCCTTGAAGTGCAGGATCAAGACACGGTCGATAGCTGGTACGACGGGAAGGGCTATCTCTTCCAAGCAGTCTTCAGTGAAGACGTCGACCAGAGCCAGATAGACCACATCCGCGCCCTTGCCCACCAGATCCCGGGTGCCCAGACTGTGGCAATGGATGGCTCTGCTGTATCCAACGCTGCCAGCTTGGCAGACATCAACACCGATATGAGCCGCATCATGTTGATTGCAGTGATCACGGCCCTCGTGATTGTGATGCTCAACACTACGAGCTACCTACACCCGATCGTGATGCTGATCACCATCGGTATCGCAATTGTCCTGAATATGGGCACTAATATCTTCAGAGGGACAATCTCCTCTATCACCCAGTTGGTAGCCTCGGTCCTGCAACTAGCTGTGTCGATGGACTACTCCATTGTCCTTTTGACCAACTTCGGCAAACAGCGAGAAAAGAATCCAGATCAGTTTGAGGCTATGGTCCAGGCAATGGCTGTATCCTTTCCGGTCATCCTGTCCTCCGCTGCCGTCACCTTCTTCGGCTTCCTGTCCCTTGCTGCCATGCAGTTTTTGATCGGTGCCGATATGGGAATCGCGCTTGCCAAAGGTATCGTGTGTTCCTTCTTCTCAATCACACTGTTTATGCCGTGCATCCTCTACGACATGAGAAACGCCGTGGAGAAGACCACTCACAAACCGTTCTTCAAATCCTTCAAGGGCATGTCCAAGGTCTGCCATGCAGGCGCAATCCCTGCCCTCATCATCGCAATCGTTCTGGCCATCCCTGCCTATCTGGCATCCGACTCCGTAAGCTTCACCTACGGAGAGTCCTCCAACTTGGCTCCGACCTCACTGGTGAAGATCGACTCTGACCTTATCAATAAAGCCTTCGGCGAGTCCCAGACCTGGGCCATCATGGTCCCTGAGGGACACTGGGCCGAGGAAGAGGACCTAATCGACAACCTTGAGGATCTCCCGACCACCAAGTCCATCCTCTCCTGGTCCACGATCGCAGGTACCGCAATGCCAGCCGGCGTTGGCCCTTCCTCTCAGGTAAGCCAGCTCCTGAATGGCGGCTACTCTCGCATCGTCTTGACCTCCAAGATCCCAGATGAGTCCAAGGAAGGCTTCGACCTCGTCGAACATGTCCGTGACCTCCTGTCTCAGCACTACGACGGGGATACGCACCTGGTCGGCAATAACGTGAGCTACTACGATATCCGCTCGGTCACCTCCTCCGACTCCATGGTCGTGCGTATGGCTTCCGTCCTCGCAATCGGCGCAGTACTTTTGATCATGTTCCGCTCGATCTCGATCCCAATTCTGTTGGTTACCGCGATCGAGCTCTCCATCTGGATCAATGAAGCGGTCCCGTACTTTACCGGAGAGACCATCAACTTCGTGGCTTTCCTGGTCATCGATGCAGTCCAGCTCGGCGCTGCCGTCGACTACGCGATCATCTACACCGAGGATTACCTGAAGCGCAGAAAGATCACGGACAAGACAACCGCAAGCATCGATTCCGTGGAGCACACAGCCCAGCCGATCATGACATCAAGCTCGATTCTGATCGTCGCCTGCCTGGGTATCTATTTCTCGGTCTCAAGCCCGATGATCCAGCAGGTCGGTATGCTGATCGCCCGTGGCGCACTGATCTCTGTCATTGAGATCTTTTTCGTGCTGCCGCTACTCTTCAGAATCTTCGACGGGTTTGTTCGTCACACCACGTGGCACGCCAGGTTCTATATGCCGGGACAGAAGAAAGTTAAAGAGCCCCGTCCAACCCGTAAGCCCCAACAGTTAAAGTCCCGCTAATGTAAGCATTTTCCCAGTTAGGAGTTTTAGGCTATGAAAAAACAGACAGCAACGGTATCAGCCGGCAAACGTATCGCCGTGGGTGCTGTGGGTACCGCCCTCGTCATGAGCACGTGGCCTACCGCGGCCGTGCAAGCACTCGCTGAGGACAACAACCAGGACAACAACTCAGACGAATCTTCTGAGTCACAAGATACGCAAGATACTCAAAACAACAACAGCACCAAGAAGACTGAGGTCGTCTACTCCAAGCACGACGCCGCCGGCGCCACTGACGGCATCTTCGTCGTCAACACCTTCGATACCGATGAGGCAACTGACGTCTCCGACCCAGGCACCTATGAGAGCGTCGAGAACCTGTCCACCAACCAGCAACTGAACAATACCGACGATCGGACTGATCTGACGACGCTCGCCAACGAACCGACCTACTATCAGGGCAATCTGAACGAAAACACCACCCTCCCCTGGAGAGTTTCGATCGCCTACACCCTGGACGGTCAGCAGATCGACCCGGATGAGCTGGCAGGCAAAGACGGCGAGCTCGATATCGACCTGAAGATCGACGGGCTGGATGATAACTCTAAGGAAGCCGACTTCGCCAAGAGCTTCATGCTCCAGGCACAGGGTACTTTCGCAAATGCGAACTTCTCCCTCGAGGAGGCCAACGACGCAACGATCACCAAGGCCGGCAATAACACCATCCTCACCTACATCCTGCTTCCGGGACAGAACGGTGACTGGCACATCCGTGGCGATGCAAAGAGCTTCATCTACAGCGGCTGGCAGATTGCAGCTATGCCGATCAACCTCGACCTCAATGTCGATGACTACGACACCAGTGATATCACTGATGCCGCAAACGAACTCGAGGATGGCGCAAACCAGCTCTCTGATGGCGGCAATGCTCTGAGAGATGCCCTCGATCAGATTAGCAATGGTGCAAGCTCTGCCTTCACGGGTTCCTCTACCCTCGCCTCAGGTGCAAACACCTTGGCAGCCGGCACCAGTGCCGCAGCCAGCGGCACTGCACGGCTCTCCAGCGGTGCGAACCAGCTCTCCTCCGGCCTCAACCAGATCAACGACGGCACAGGTACTGCTGCTGACGGCAGCGCAACCCTCGCTTCAGGCACTGATCAGCTGAAGGTAGGCACTGACGCTGCAAAAACTGGAGCTGCAAATGCTGCAGCAGGTGGTATTGGCGTAGCACAGGGCTCTAGCGATCTGCAGAATGGTTTAGGCCAACTCAAGAGTGGTACTGGTCGCTTAAGCAAAGGCGCACAAGACTTAAAAGAACAGCTTAAGGCGCAGAACGGTGATCTCGATGCCCTTACTTGTGGTTCTCAGCAAGTTGCTGATGGTACTGCTCAGGTCAATCGGATGGCTTCTGGTTTAAAAGATCAGGTAGCTGCAGTTAATAATCAAATCACCGCGGCAAAGAACTCTTTGACTGGTATCCAAGGTAGATTAAACGACGTCAAGACCTCTTCAGACCAGCTCAAAACAGGCGCAGTAACAGCACAAAATCAGGCGGATGCAGTTAAAACCGATCTGAAAACGATTCAAAGGGAGGTTTCCAGCGTATCGCAATTGCCTGATGCTTTAGCTGCGATCGGAAATGCTTCTGCAGGCGCTGCGCAAGATGCAGGTACTGCGGTAGGGGCTGCTACGCAAGCTGCACAGGAAGCAGGCACAGCTGCTGCATCTGACACTTCTGTATCCGATTCCTTGAACAGCCTCCTCAATGCAGACAACCTGACTGAGGATCAAAAGACTCAGATAAAGGCGGCACAGGGTTCTCTGAAAAATTCCACCAACGCTGCAACCTCTGCCAAAGATCATGCAGCCGCTGCTGCAATCTCTGCTACTTCCTCTGCACAGAGAGCTACAACCTCCGCTCAAACAGCACAGCAAGTTAGCCAATCTCTGCAATCAGCACAGAAGCTGATGCAAACTGCTCAACAGTTGAACGCCGATGCAGATGCACTTCAGAATACGCTCAATTCGCTTAGCGGTGATAATGGCATCGGCTCAGTCTTACAGAAGTCTCAAGATGCATTAACTGCTGCCAATGATCTCACTCAGAGTTCTTCAGAGTATGTAGATAGACTCAAGGATCAGCTTCCTACTGAGGACAAATTGACTAGTATTGCACAACTCGCCGATGGGGCTTCACAACTTAACAAAGGTATCAAGGATCTTGCCAATCAATTAACAAAAGGTGCCGATGCCCTGATTGAAAACAGTGCCAAGCTTGATGATGGAGCAGGTAGTGCTCTTGATGGATCAGTAAAACTCGCGCAGGGCGCGAATACTCTGAGCGCAGGCCTCAATACGCTGAGTTCCGGTGCAACACAGCTTGATAACGGGGCTACACAGCTACAGTCTGGTAGCCATTCGCTGAACGACGGCCTCGACACCCTGCATGCAGCAACTACAACCGCCACAGGTGGCGCTAACGAACTGAGAGCTGGCGTTGATACGCTCTACTCTGGTACTACGCAACTGAATGACGGTGCTGACCAGCTTGCTGCCGGTACTGGAGAGCTCAACAATGGCTTAGGCCAGCTTGTTGACGGTTCTGCTCAGGCAGACGATGGCTCCCACATCCTTGCTGATGGCTTGAACGAACTACGTGACCGTGTAAGCGGCTTAGACCAGAAGGTCTTGGATCAGGTACAGGATACAATCGACGATAAGCTGGGGCGCAACTACCAGCTGCACTCCTTCGTCGCCCCGTCCAACACCAATGTCCGTGAGGTTGAGTTCGTCTACGTTGTCGACGGTATCGAAGAGCCTGAGGACAACAAGAACTCCAATAGCTCTGATCAGGACGACGACCAGAACCAGGGCTTCCTCGATCGTCTGGTAGCGCTCTTCTCCAAGAAGCAGGATGACTAAAAGACTTTTCGATAACTTTGTCTTCCCCCTTTTTCGGGTGGCACACCTGCGTGTGCCACCCGTTTTTCGGCTCTTCGACGTCCCTAGTGGGTAGCACAGGCTAGCTGTCTCTGGACTGAGAAGTTGAGTTTCCCAGTCTGAGAAAGATCCTTGTCTTAAAGTAATCAATACTTCTGAAGCCGCTGGCAGTGCTTTTTGCTGACTGGGCGAGGGAGTTCAGCCCTTCGAGAAACGAAATGGTGGATCCCCTTCTTCCACCAGTTCAAGATCCCCTCACGCTCCTTCCTAAGGGCACCTGCACCCATTACAGTGAGAGACAGTCCCTAGGGGCCTCTCCAAGCTTTGGGGTTTTCGACAATGCACTGCCTGCGGATTCCCTAACCTTGTATATGGCCCCTGGAAGAGGCTGCTGGCTAACCGCCCCTGGACAGCCGTATGCCCTTGCCTCTTATGAAGGCCCAGGGAGTGTTGCTGCTAAGGGATGGTGGTCTGTCCGGGAACGGCTGA
>ERZ773013.1026-NODE-1026-length-17196-cov-8.501429_pt1 | contig 17196 bp, 15 predicted proteins | sample MGYA00511670_ERZ773013 | MGnify/ENA primary metagenome ERZ773013 (study PRJEB29015, sample SAMEA2738120) | human oral metagenome | biome: human oral; feature: human-associated habitat; material: saliva | place: China | collected 2257 ... | reverse complement strand
GGATATTTGGATTTACGTGCCTGGTCTTTAAGACTACGTGCATAGATAGAAGAATTCCACTACGGGAAGGTGCTTTTTTCTTCACGAGAATGACACTTTCCTCTCCGCTGGATAAGAAGAATACTCACGATAAGTCGCAGGGAAAAGCGTATCACTTCGGAGAGGTACATCGGGGAGCTGGGCGTGCGATGCCTTAGCACTCTAAAAAGAGGACAGGACTCTGCCGCAACAGTCTTCAATATAGGAATGAAAGCAAAGCAATATGAGTTCGCACTCAAACCAGTATTGCTTTATACCCACCATCAATGGTTGCACAAACTCCATCTCCATACACTCCAATCTACCAACCACTTACCACTACACACCTAAGACTTAGAGAAGCCCACTCCAATCTGGTTGGGAAGGTGCTCTTTCTTAGAAGTAAATCAGGGTAGACTCTACAGACGATTTAGAACGTTATGATATGAGTCTGGTGAGTGAAACAGACCGAGGTATAAGATTTTGTATCTTTGGGATAGCGTGCGTACTAAGCACTCGTCACCAGCTCCCTGCTTCGTAGTGGAGCCCGATTATAATTTTAATGGAGACAATCAAGCAGATATTCCGTATCGGGAGTGGCCCCAGCAGTAGCCACACCATGGGGCCGCGACGTGCCGCCGAGCAGTTCAGAGACCGTTGTCCTCAAGCCAAGCGCTATGACGTCACGCTCTATGGGAGCTTGGCGGCTACGGGCAAGGGACACATGACTGATGCTGCTATCCTCGAGACACTGACGCCTGTAGCCCCCACGGAGATTCTGTGGAAACCTGATATCATCCTCCCCTTCCATCCTAATGGGATGAAGTTCGAAGGCTTTGATGATGCGGGGAAGCTCCTTGACACCTATACAGTCTTCAGTATCGGTGGTGGGACACTCGCCAATGAAGACTTCAATGAGCAGCGCTCTGCCACCATCTATCCTGATAGCCGTATCGTAGACATCATGCACCGCCTGCATGAGGAAGATACGACCTACTGGGAGTATGTCGAGCACTACGAAGGCCCTGAGATCTGGGACTATCTGGCTAAGATTTGGGACGTCATGCAGCAAGCCATCCATTCGGGACTAAATGCAGAAGGTGTCCTCCCTGGAGGCTTGGGGCTACGTCGTAAGGCTGCTCTCTACAAGGTCAAGGCCGAGGGCTACGGCTCTGCCAGTATCAAGAATAGAGGTCTCGTCTATGCCTATGCTCTCGCTGTCAGCGAGCATAATGCATCAGGTGGACGTGTCGTCACGGCGCCGACTTGTGGGAGCTGTGGAGTCGTCCCCGCTGTACTCTATCACCTCAAGACAAGCCGCAACTTCCCAGAGCAAAGTATCCTGCGAGCCTTAGCTACCGCAGGCCTCTTCGCAAATGTCGTACGCACCAATGCTTCGATCTCAGGCGCAGAAGTCGGATGCCAGGGTGAGATCGGTGTAGCCTGTGCGATGGGAGCCGCTGCCGCCAGCCAACTCTTTGGTGGCTCCAATCTCCAGATCGAGTACTCCGCAGAGATGGCGCTGGAGCATCACTTAGGCCTCACCTGCGACCCGGTCTGCGGACTCGTCCAGATCCCCTGCATTGAGCGTAATGCCTTCGCTGCTGCTCGTGCCTTAGATGCCAACACCTATGGGACCTTCAGCGATGGGCGTCATCGCGTGAGCTTCGACCAGGTCGTTGAGGTGATGCGCAAGACGGGGCACGACCTCCCCAGCCTCTACAGAGAGACTTCTGCAGGCGGTCTCGCTACCGAGTATTCTGCCAAGAAGCCTCCTCGCCCTTGGTAATAACCACTACCTAAAGAGTTCACTATGTCGCCTCGCTCTGTCATCCTCAGTCTCTCGACCTCACTTCTCCTCGCTCTCAGTGGAGTGAGTATGGAGCTTCATGCGCAAGCTCCTCGCACAGACTCAGTGAGTCGGGCTGTCAATGACAGCCTTCTGGTGATCCAGTTTGCCGAGGTATATATCTCCGCCAATCGTACTGTCCATCCCCTCACTATCGAGGAGCGACGACAGCTCTGGCGGCGCATACGTGACGTCAAGAAGGTCTATCCCTACGCCAAATACGTAGCGGCCACGATCATCGAGACCTACGAATATATGCAGACCCTCCCCGAGAAGGAGCAAGAGCCCCATCTCAAGCGAGTCGAGAAGGAACTCAAAGAAGACATGGAACCTAAGATGAAGGACCTGACCCTCAATCAGGGGAAGCTCCTCATCAAGCTAATCAACCGACAGTGCGGCATGACGGGCTATGAGCTCGTCCAAGCCTTCCTCGGGGGCTTCAAGGCATGGACTTGGCAGGTCTTTGCCCGTATCACAGGTGCCAGCCTGAAGGCTACTTACCGTCCCCAGACGGATCCCGACGATGCACTCACCGAGCGTATCGTCCGCCTCTACGATCAGCGCATACTCTGACGACAAGCAATTCCCCATGAGAATTAAATACGGCCTTTACCTATCCCTCTTCTTAGGCCTCGGCTTCACCGCTTCTGCGAAGTCTAAAGGCCCTATCCGCGTAGCCTGCATCGGCAATAGCATCACCTATGGCTATGGACTCGCAGACCGTGAGCACGAAGCCTACCCCGTCCTCCTGCAGCAGAAGCTGGGAGCGAAGTACCAAGTAGAGAACTTCGGGAAGTCTGGAGCGACACTGCTCGCTCGGGGGCATCGCCCCTACTTCCAGCAGGAGGAGTACAAGAAGGCTCTGGCTTTCCGCCCAGATATCGCCGTGATTCATCTCGGTGTCAATGACACGGATCCTCGGAATTGGCCGAACTATCAGGATGAGTTCATTCCCGATTATCACCACCTCATCGATACCTTACGCGCTGTCAATCCACAGGTGCGTATCCTCATCGCTCGTACGACGCCTATTGGTGTGGAGCATCCTCGCTTTGAGTCGGGTACGCGAGACTGGCAGCTGCAGATACAGCAGGCCATTGAGCAAGTGGCTAAGAGTGCGGATGTTGAGCTTATTGACTTCCATGCCCCACTCTATCCCTACCCCCATTACTTTCCCGATGCAGTGCACCCCGTAGCAGCTGGTATGCACTTCCTCGCAGAGACTGCCTACCAAGCTATCTCGGGCGACTTCGGAGGACTACAGCTCCCAGCCATCTATTCTGATGGGATGGTCCTGCAGCGCCAGCGTCCACTGACCATCCGAGGGAAAGCCAATGCAGGGGAACTTGTCACGCTCTCCTTCCATGGCTGGAGCGGTAATACTAAGACTAATCGCCTCGGGGAATGGGCGATCACCCTCCCAGCGCAGTCAGCTGGCGGTCCCTATAGCCTTGAGGTAAGTACACCGCAGAGCAAGCGTAAGATCAAGCTTAGCAATGTCTATGTAGGGGAGGTTTGGCTATGCTCTGGGCAGTCCAACATGGCTTTCATGCTCAGCCAAAGCACGGATAAAGAGCATCGTCCCATACAGCCTGACAGTATGCTGCGCATCTACAACATGCAGCCCGCCCACGAGACGACCGCCTCAGCTTGGCCAGTAAGCTTCTTAGACTCCCTGGATCAGCTCCGCTACTACCGCCCTGCCACTTGGGAAGGAGCCCGTCCCTCTAAGACAAACATCTCAGCGATCGCCTATCACTTCGCCCGTGAGCTAAGAGATAGCCTCCAGATACCCGTCGGTATCGTAGTCAATGCCATCGGTGGCTCTCCCACGGAGGCGTGGATTGACCGCGCCACACTTGAGCAGGAGTTCCCTGCGATCCTGCGCCAATGGAGGAAGAATGACTTCATCATGCCATGGGTACGTGAGCGCGCTGGGCAGAACCTCCAAGCACGAGACACACCTCATGCTCGCCACCCCTACGCTCCGACCTATCTCTACGATACGGGGATCCGTCCACTCTCCAGCTACACATTCCGAGGGGCCATCTGGTATCAAGGAGAGTCCAACGCCCATAACATCGAGGCACATAAGCAACTCTTCCCACTACTTGTCAAGAGTTGGCGTAAGACCTTCGGCTCTACCCTCCCCTTCTATTATGTCCAGCTCTCCTCGATCAACCGCCCTTCTTGGCCCGCCTTCCGCGATAGCCAGCGACGCCTTGCTCGGCCACACAGAGGTGTTGATATGGTTGTCTCAATGGACCACGGAGACAAGACGGATGTCCACCCTACCATTAAGTATCCCATCGGACATCGCTTAGCACTGCTCGCTCTCTCTGGACAATACGGCTATCGTGCTCTTGAAGCGCGTAGCCCCGAGCTACTCAGTGTAAGCTGGCAGCAGGCACAAGTACTCGAACTCACGTTTGCAGGCACCTCAGAGCTACGCACATCCGATGCGAAAGAGCTGAGAGGCTTCGAAGTTCTCACCTACGATGGGAAGACTCATCCACTCACGGGTTCTCTGGAGGGTGCGACAGTCACACTCCAGCTTCCTCCTACACTCCGAGGGAAAGACCTCTGGCGGCTACGCTACGCATGGCGCCCTTACACGGATGCTAACCTCACGGGCGCTACAGGCCTCCCCGTAAGCACCTTCTCCATTGACCTCAAGACCGATGCTCATGACGCTCAATAAGCTACGCTCACTACTTGCCCTCACGGCTACCAGCCTCTTAGCAGGTCTATACTCCTGCTCTTCGTCCAATCCTAAACTTACGATCAAGCTGGATAAGTTAGCACCCAGCGACACCATCGCTTGGGTAACCTACTTGGGACACGAGGGGCAGCAGACCGACACTCTACTTCACTTCGAGCCGACGATCCAGCTCTCGCCCGACACCTCACGCTTTCACTCGGTCATCTTCTCACATGACGGTGCTACACGCGTACATTACTATATACTCCAGGGGAAGACATGGAAGGAAGTGACGACGATGCAGGTCGACACGACAAAGCTCACGAGCGTCCTTCCCTTTGAAGGGGTTGACCTGCAGGGAAAGTCCCACACAATCTCCGAGCTCTATGCGCATCACAGCGTTGAGCTTGTATTTGCTTCACCTGAGGGATTGCAAAGCCTCACCCACCGAGAGCAGGAGGGGCTGCAAGCCAAGGCTCGTCCCGACAGCCTCCAGTTCGTCATCCTCTACCCTACGCCGTCTGATAGCGCAGCCCGAGGTCAGTTCCGCCGTGACAGTCTACGAGGTATCGCTTTCTCTGATAGCTTAGGCTTAGTCTCTCGACTGCGAAGGGAGTACGGCGTACAAGGGAACGACCGACCCGTGCGCTTCCAGATCGACACCTTAGGGCGAATCAAGCGGCGCTGACCTCACCGCAACACAAACACCATCCCCCTACCCAACATCTATACCACTATGCTTGTCAAGACCTACGCTGCAGCCCTACAGAGCATCCAAGCTCGTACGGTGACGATAGAGGTAAGCTGTACTCGCGGTTCTTACTTCCAGCTTGTTGGCCTTCCCGACACTGCTATCAAGGAGAGTCAAGACCGCATCATCTCGGCCATCGAGAGTAGCGGATACAAGTTCCCAGGGAAGCGCATTGTCATCAACATGAGTCCAGCTGACCTACGCAAAGAGGGGGCAGCCTATGACCTACCTCTTGCGATCGGACTCTTAGCTGCTGATGGACAGATTCCCTCCGACCTACTTGAGCACTATATGATCATGGGCGAACTCTCCCTTGATGGAGCGGTTCGCCCTATCCATGGTGCCCTACCCATAGCCATCCAAGCTCGAAGCGAAGGCTACCGCGGCTTCATTCTTCCCGAAGCCAATGCTCGGGAAGCCGCCGTCGTCAATAAGCTTGAGGTGCATGCTGCCCGCACCCTGCGCGATGTCATCGGGATGCTGACAGGAGAGGCGCCTCTACCCATCGTCGAGGTCGACACACGTGGAGAATTCTATCGAGGGATAGAGAGCGAGACCTTTGACTTCTCCGAGGTCAAGGGACAGGAAACCGTGAAGCGAGCGCTCGAAGTGGCAGCAGCTGGCGGACACAACCTCTTGATGATCGGTGCCCCAGGGAGTGGGAAGTCTATGATGGCGAAACGACTACCCAGCATTCTCCCGCCCTTCACGCTCGGTGAAAGCCTTGAGACAACGAAGATTTATTCGGTAGCTGGGAAGCTGGGCAAGGATGTCACCTTGATGACGACACGCCCCTTCCGTGCCCCACACCACTCCATTTCGCCCGTCGCACTGGTCGGTGGTGGGAGCAATCCCCAGCCTGGAGAGATTAGCTTGGCACACAATGGAGTGCTTTTCTTAGACGAGCTTCCTGAGTTCAGCCGCAATGTCTTAGAGGTCATGCGTCAGCCACTGGAGGAGCGTATCGTGACAGTCGCTCGAGCTCGCTATACCGTAGACTACCCCGCCAGCTTCATGCTGGTAGCAGCGATGAATCCGTGCCCTTGTGGCTACTACAACCACCCGACCCACGCCTGCGAATGTACCCCACAGCAGGTGCAGCGCTATCTGGGGAAGGTCTCAGGCCCTCTGCTCGACCGCATTGACCTGCAGGTAGAGATAGTCCCTGTGGACTTCGAGAAGCTCTCCGATGCCCGCCCCTCAGAGAGCAGTGAGCGCATCCGGGAGCGCGTCTTAGCCGCACGCGAGATACAGACTCGGCGCTTCGCCCCCTATCCCGAGGTACACTGCAATGCGCAGATGACCCCACGGCTTATGCAGCTCTTTGCCCGCCCCGATGCCGAAGGGCTGGAGAAGCTCCGTCTCGCCATGGAGCGATTGGATCTGTCGGCACGTGCCTACGACCGCATCCTCAAGGTAGCTCGTACCATCGCTGACCTTGCTGGCTCCGAAGAGATCCGCAAGGAGCACATCGCCGAGGCCATTCACTACCGCAGTCTTGACCGCGCTTCTTGGGGGCAGCGATAGCTCCAGCACCTCCTCCATCCTCACGAACTTTTATTACCATACTCTAAAGCCATCAGAGTAGCCTCAGAGAGAGAGCTACTCCGAAGCTCTATACATACAAAAAACGAAGTAGTACTGGTCACGGCGCGGAGCAGTACTGGTCACGACTTCGACCAGTACTGGTAGGTATAGGTGACCAGTACTGGTTCGCTTGCTGACCAGTACTGGTTGATTTTCCCCTTCATAGGACCACTCCCGACGAGCTTCACTTACCACAAATAGAGGGATCCCCAAGCGTGTACTCTCTGACGTCGAAACACCTGATAATGTGAGTGGAGGAAGAGTAAAATCACTGTGGGAAGCAGCGGAATACTTAGTATTTTGGTATCGTAGCCTAATCCATAGGCTACCTAATGAATAATTCGTATTTTTGCGGCTGATATTCGCTAAGCACATAACGACTTATACACAAACCAATCAGCTATGTACTGGACATTAGAACTGGCATCTAAGCTCGAAGATGCACCATGGCCCGCAAGCCGTGACGAACTCATCGACTACGCCCAGCGCTCTGGCGCCCCCATCGAAGTCATTGAGAACCTCCAGGAAATGGAGGATGAGGGCGAGCTATACGAATCCATCGAAGATATCTGGCCCGACTACCCAAGTAAGGAAGACTTCTTCTTCGACGAAGAAGAATATTAGTCAGCCTCACTTCGGAGGCTATAAATCCGATGGGCAAGACAACCTTCACCTATGGTCGTAGGCGTAGAGACCTTGGTCTCGTGGGTTGTCTTGCCCTTCTTTTGTTCTCAGCGCAGCCAGTCGCATCCCAGTCACGCCCTTTAGTTCGCCAGTGGGATGAAGTTTTAGGCTACTACAATCCTGCAGCCTTAGCCCCTCTGGGTACAGGACAAATCGCAGGCCTGTGGGGAAGAGAAGACCATCGACACAGCTACTACCTACTCCTTACATACCTACCTCTGGAGCTCCTCGGTGGGCGCCATGTAGTGGGCGCTCAGCTCCTACACCACCAGCAAGACCTGTGGGAGCATTCGACCTTCTCCCTACGAGGGAGCGCTTGCCTACCCTTATCCGAGGGGAAGCGACTACAATTAGGAATGGAAGGTACGCTTCACCGTCTTACCTTCGATGGGAAGAAAGCCCTTGAAGAAGGTATCACCAATAGTGAGCTCCCTACGACAAAGAGCGAGGGTAAGGCACTCGGTCTTAGCTTAGGCCTACAGTACTATGGAGAGCGCCTCTCTGCGGGTATTGCTGTGACTGACCTCTTCGGAGTGCACACTCGCATCGGAGAGCGCTATACAGCGCAGCTACCTCCGCGCTACAGTGCCACACTTAGCTATCACATAGGCTCCGCTGTAGCTTGGGCCTTTGTCCCTGCCATCTGGAGCTCTTATAGCCAAGATGAGAAGTGGCGATCGGAGGTACGAGGCACGCTATGGTACCACGCTCGCATAGCCCTCGGTAGCTCCTATCGCCAAGGTGATGCTCTTGGTATTCACACCCTCCTTCGCCTCGGAGAGCTATCCCTCGACTATCAAGTCGAACGTTCCACCCGATCAAGTAGCTTTTACCACGAGCTACTCCTCGGCTACACACTCCCTCATGGGAGAACTAAGCACACAGAGCCCCGATACAAGAGTATTCGGCTGCTCTGAGAAATGACACAATGCTCATGACCCACCCCCTACTACTTCGACTTACCCAATTTAGTACCGCCTTCATCCTATGCTCCGCAGTCTGCTCCTGTGGCTCCTCACACCCCTCATCTATGGGAGGAGTAGCTACTGCTCGCTTAGCATCGTGGAATGAGCCAGCTCCGTATGGGATGGTGCACATCCCCCGCGGACATATACTTCTTGGAGAAGCTAAGGCTGACAGTCTCTGGGGAACGCCTGCCGTGAGCCGAGGCATATCAGTCGAAGCCTTTTGGATGGATCGTACCGAGGTGACGAATGCGCAGTATCGCCAATTCGTATATTACGTACGAGACTCGATACTACGTGAGCGCTTAGCAGACCCAGCCTATGGTGGTGACGAGAGCTACAAGATCACAGAAGACAAAGACGGAGAGCCCACCACACCTCATCTGGACTGGAGCCGCCCTATTCCCTCGGAGAAGCGAGCTACAGAGGAGGAGCTACGCGCCCTGCAAAGTATCTACTACACCAATCCTGTCACAGGAGAGAAGAAGCTGGATCCTACGCAGCTCTACTACCGCTACGAGCGCTATGACCATCGTGCGGCAGCTCTATGGCGTAATCAGCTACGCCAAGCACAGGGCAATCCACAATGGGAGAAGAAGCGCCCCGAGACCGTCCTCATCTCCAAGGACACGGCTTACATAGACGCCTCTGGCAAGATCATCCGCGAGACGCTCACCCGTCCGCTGCGTAGCGAGTACGACTTCCTCAGTACCTATATCGTACCCGTCCTTCCCGACGAGACCGTCTGGGTCAATGATTTTCCCCAGTCGACTAATGCCATTTACACCACCAAGTACTTCAACCATCCTGGGTATAATGACTATCCTGTCGTGGGAGTCACTTGGGAGCAGGCGCAGGCCTACTGCGCTTGGCGCACCATCTCCTACAAGAAGGGCCTCAAGCTCCCCGAGGGTCAGATCGTAGAGGAATTCCGCCTCCCGACCGAAGCCGAATGGGAATATGCTGCACGAATGGGGAACTCAAGCATCAGCTACCCCTGGGGCAATGCCGAGGTACGCTCATGTGACGGGTGCTTCGTGGGCAACTTCAAGCCTGGAGACGGTGACTACACGGCTGACAAGCATCTGATCACGGCACGAGTTTCCTCCTACCCACCCAATGACTTCGGACTCTTTGACATGGCTGGCAATGTGGCCGAATGGACCAGCACGACTTGGACTCCTGCTGGCCTCAAGCTCATCAATGATGTGAACCCCGAGCTATCCTATCAGGCAGACTATAAGGATAGTATTGACCGCACCCTCAAGGTCATCAAGGGCGGATCGTGGAAGGATATAGCCCGCTATATACGCGCCAATAATCGCACGAAGGCTCCGCAGAATGCAGCCCACTCCTACATAGGCTTCCGCTGTGTACGCTCGGCTGTCGAGTTCAGTAAGTAGTTAGCTCCTATCTTGTGTTAAGTCACACACCTATGTCCAAGCGCCTTAGCCCTATACGCCGTCTCGAGCGCTTCCTCGCCAGCCAGCGAGGGAAGCGTATACTCAACTACTTCTACTCCTGGGGAGCTGCCTTCGTCATCTTAGGCGCGCTCTTCAAGCTCCTTCACATACGCTATGGCGATGAGATCCTCCTTGTGAGTATGCTCACTGAGTTTGCCGTTTTCTTCATCTCTGGCTTTGAACGCCCAGAGATAGGTAGCAAGGAGGCGGAGTCCTCCGACAAAGCATATCCATCTTCAGCTATACTCCATCAGCAGCACCAACCGGTAGTCACGTCCACAGACCTTCCACAGCAAGGGCAGCGAGATACCAATACCTTGACAAGCAATATCACGGAGCTCAATGCGGTCTATGCACACCAAATCAAGGAACTGAGAGCTCAGCTGGAGACCATCGAACGAATCAGCACAGACCTACAGCACATGCATGCTATGTACGAGGCTGGTGCTAAGGATAGCTCGACCTTCCGCCAACAGAATGAGCGTCTCATCAGCCAGCTGGAGCAACTCAATGCAGCCTATGCACGCATGCTACAGGCCTTGACAGTAAATATGAATACCCCTAACAGCTCACTCTCCTCAGGGGCTGACGAACCGACTCACACGAAGTAATCCACCTCAGCATGGCAGTAGGCACTGGTAGCAATCCCAATAGACAGCGTATGATCAACCTCATGTACATTGTCTTCATCGCAATGATGGCACTCAATGTATCACCTGAGGTACTTGATGGCTTCAGCAAAGTGGAGGGAGAGCTGCGCCAAGCGACAGAGGCCAGTGAAGCTCAGAATGGGCGCTTGGCCTCGGACATGCAAGCTGCCTTCAACACCAATCCTGCGAAGGCAAGCGTGTACTACGAGCAGAGTCAGGAGCTACAACGACGCACGGACTCACTCTATCAGCACCTCCAGCAGCTGAAGGAAGCCATTGCCATCGAAGCTGATGGGCGCGGTGCATCCCCCGATTCTCTACAGCATCGAGACAACCTATCAGCAGCCTCTGTCGTATTACTTGCTCCCATCCATCCCAAGGGAAAGGAGCTCCGCAAGCATCTAAACAGCTATACCTCTTGGGTAGGGAGCCTACTGAAGTCTTCCAACTCAGAGGGTAAGATTCTCTCTCGCCTTAGTACTCCTGAGGGGCAAGAAGGAAAGACTTGGGAAGAAGAGCGCTTTGAGAGCATGCCAGCCATAGCCGCTATCACCCAGCTCACCCAGCTGCAGAATAGCCTGCGCTATGTCGAGGGCGAGACACTCAGCGAACTGCTACGCAGTATAGGAGCCTCGGACTATCGCTCCAATAAACTCACTGCCCAAGTCATCCCAGACAGCCGTATTATCCTACGCGGCGTCCCTTACCAAGCCGCCATTGTACTCAGCAGCATTGACACGACGAAGCACCCCAAAATCTACCTCCAAGGGAATGCCTTGCCCTCCTCTTCGACTGGAAGGGTTAGCTTAGCGACACCATCGACCGGAACCTTCCCGATCAAAGGACATATAGAGGCTGAGCTGAATGATGGGACGATCATACGCAGCCCCTTTGAGAGTAGCTACATAGTGATCGAGCCAACAGCCACCATCGCTCCCACGATGATGAATGTACTCTATGCAGGGATTGACAACCCCATTCAAATAGCCGTACCAGGTATTCCACTCCAAGATATCACAGCGACCAGCTCCTCGGGTAGCCTCATCCGAAAGGGAGATCTATGGATCGCTCATCCGACAAAGGCTGGAAGCGAGATCATCATATCCGTGACAGCCAACGTCGGAGGAAAGAGCCAGCCCATAGCTCAAACGAAGCTCCGAGTACGTAGCCTCCCCGACCCGATGCCCTATCTCAGTATCAGCATGGGGAGCGGAAGCACCCGATTCAAGGGAGGACGCATAGCTAAGAACTCTCTACTAGCGTCAGGTGGTGTCCGCGCAGCCCTTGATGACTCCTTCCTTGATATCAACTACAGCGTACTGCGCTTCCAGCTCTTAGCCTTCGACGCTCTGGGCAATGCGCTCCCCGAATCCTCTCAAGGGGCAAACTTCTCCGACCGACAGATACGCCTCATCCAAAATACTCCCCACGGACGTCGCCTCTTCATCACAGATATCATCGCTCGAGGCCCTGATGGCGTCGAGCGTCGTCTTCCCTCTCTTGAGCTTGTCATCGCATAGACAAGCCCACTATCCTACGAAAGCAATGAAGCGAATAACCACTATATTCCTCTCATCCCTTCTTCTCTCCTCACTTGGACTGTCTGCTCAAGATGCACCTCGTACCCCTATCATACGCAAGGGCACTCAGCAGACGGAGCGACGAGAGAAAAAGAAAGCAGTAGAGCAAGCCACTAATCAAGGACTCACTGAGCGCGCTAAGGCCTTCCTATCCTCCGACACCATCACGACAGATCAGGTCGCCTGGCGCCGAGGTATCTACCGAGCTCTCGACCTTATGCAGCCTACTAATGCTCCGCTTTATAACCCCGAAGTAGCTACTGAGCGAGAGGCAAACCTCTTCACACAGATCTTCCAGCTCTATGCTGCTGGTAAACTCCCCGTATATGAATACCTTGATGGTCCCGAGCGCTTCGATGAGGCACATCGCCTAAGTTTCGAAGATTTCATAGAGCGCTTCCACATCAGCTATATCGAAGGAGATCCTCAAAGCATCCCATCCAGCGAGGTCAAGGGCTACTACATCAAAGAAGCATATATCTTCGATGAAGGGACCTCTACCTACTCAACGCAAGTAGAAGCCCTATGCCCCATCCTCTCTGGTGTAGGCGACTATGGAGCGCTACGCCTCCCTCTCTTCTGGATTAAGTACAGTGACCTGGCTCCTTACCTACAGAGTGGACTCATCCCACTAAGTGAGGGAAACAGTGCCTATCGAGGTACGCTCTTTGATTTCTTCCGCTTGGGACTCTACAAGGGGGAGATAGTCAAGACGGAGAACCTACGTGGACGTACGCTATCCCAAGAGTACCAGAGTCCTGAAGCCCAGAAGAAAGCGCAAGAGCATATCGAGCGAGAGCTATCAGACTTCCAGGCGCAGCTCTATCTCCCCGACAGCACGCTACATCAGCCGAAGCAGTCTCCCAAGAAGGGGAGCAAGTCTAAGTCCAAGAGCCAGCCTACCTCAGATAGCAGCACCAGCTCTACCAATAAGTCATCCTCGACACCTATCACTCGCTCAGCGCGAGGTAGAGGCTACTAAGCCTACCCCAGACATAAAGCGACAGCGCCCCCTCTCCATTCGTGGAGAGGGGGCGCTGTCTTATAGCGGAGGATAAGCCTCGGTAGCTTATTCCTTTACTTCCCAATAGGCGTCCTTCATCAGGACATCTTCAAGCTTACGGATACCGGGCTTCTGAGCACGGACCTCCTCGATCTGCTGCGTGACAGCCTGATCATAGCAGATATCCTCGACGTCGCGGATAATACCGAAGGCTACAGGCATATCATCGCTCGTACCCATCATAGCCAGCATCGTGTGCAGGGTAGGATCGACTTCGTGAGCATCATGCGTCAGGACATCATCCAGCGTATAGCCATCTTCGCCGATGGTCACGACCTTCAGGCGAAGGCCATCAAGGACGATACCCTTATTCTTCTCCTTACCGAAGATCATCTTCTCGCCATGGCGAAGCACGATGGAGCGGTCTTCACGCGTATCACGCTGAGCTACGCCCTTATGTACACCGTCATTGAAGATCACACAGTTCACCAGTACTTCGACGACAGCAGCGCCCTTATGCTGAGCACTTGCTACCATACACTGCCCGAGGAGCTTCATATCGATATCCAGTGAGCGAGCGAAGAAGCGACCACGTGCACCGAAGCAGAGCTCTGCTGGGATGAAGGGATCTTCGACTGTACCAAAGGGTGAGCTCTTTGAGACGAAGCCACGCTCAGAGGTAGGTGAATACTGCCCCTTCGTCAGACCATAGATACGGTTGTTGAAGAGGATGAAGTTGAGGTCTACATTACGGCGGATAGCGTGGATGAAGTGGTTACCACCGATAGCGAGGCTATCACCGTCACCGGTAGCGATCCATACACAGAGGTCGGGGCGAGCGGTCTTAAGACCAGTAGCGATAGCTGCAGCACGACCGTGGATCGTGTGGAAGCCGTAGGCATTCACATAGTAGGGCAGACGTGAGGAGCACCCGATACCCGAGATGACTGCTGTCTGCTCGGTCGAGATACCCACCTCGGCCATAGACTTCTGGAGAGTAGCCAAGACACCATGGTCACCACAGCCAGGACACCAGCGTACGTACTGGTCGCTCTTGAAGCTCTTAGCGTCTAACTTCACTGGGTTTGCATTCGTTTCCATAGGGCTATTCTTCGATAAGTTTGATGAATTCTTCGACTAAGTGAGAGAGGCTGAAGGGCTGGCCAGTCACCTCGTTGTACTGATGGGGTACAAAGTTATCGATCAGGCCACGCAGGTGACGAGCGAACATACCCGTATTCTGCTCAGCGATGATCACCTTCTTGTAGCGGCGCAGCACTTCCTCTGTGTTCTTAGGCAGAGGGTTGATGAAAGCGAAGTGGGCATGAGCGATCTTGTAGCCCTGCTCACGTACCTTGTGGGAAGCTTCGTAGAGGTGCCCGTAGGTACCACCCCAGCCGACGATCAGCGTATCTGCATCCTGGTCGCCTTCGACCTCGAGGAGAGGGATCTCATTAGAGATGTAGTCGATCTTTTCCTGACGGGTCTTGACCATGAGAGCGTGGTTAGCAGCGTCGGTGCTGATAGCACTGGTCGTGAAGTTCTTTTCAAGACCACCGAGACGGTGCTCGAAGCCTGGGGTACCTGGTACAGCCCAGTAGCGAACCTTTGTTTCGGGGTTGCGGAAGTAAGGACGCCAGCCTTCAGCTGCACCTTCGGGGAGCTTAGACACGTAGTTAGGCTCGATCGTAGGCAGCTCGTGGAGGTCGGGGATACGCCAAGCTGACGAGCCATTAGCTACGAAGGTATCCGTAAGCAGGATAACAGGAGTCATATGCTCAACGGCGATCTTAGCAGCCCAGTAGGCATATAGGAAGCAAGTATCAGGTGTCGTAGCAGCGAGGACGGGGATAGGAGCTTCACCATTGCGGCCGTAGAGAGCCTGCATCAGGTCGGTCTGCTCACTCTTCGTAGGAAGACCTGTCGAAGGACCCCCACGCTGTACGTCGACGATGACAAGAGGCAGCTCAGCCATCACAGCGAGACCAATAGCCTCACTCTTCAGGGCAAGACCAGGACCAGAGGTAGTCGTCACAGCGAGGTCACCAGCAAAGGAAGCACCGATAGCGGTACAGATACCAGCGATTTCGTCTTCTGCCTGGACGGTCTTCACGCCAAGAGCCTTATGCTTAGCGAGCTCATGGAGGATATCCGTAGCAGGAGTGATGGGGTAGCTACCGAGGAAGAGTTCGAGACCAGCTTGCTCAGAAGCTGCGATCAGCCCGTAAGCAGTAGCCTTGTTACCATTGATATCGAGGTAGCGGCCTGGTACAGGCTTCTGCGTTTCGATGCGGAAGATGCTGGCAGAGGCGTGGGTATTAGCACCGAAGTCAAAGCCGTGGTTCAGCGATGCGATGTTAGCATCACGGAGCTGAGGCTTCTTACCGAACTTACGGCCGAGGAACTGCTCTGCGGGGCCAAGAGGACGATCACAGATCCAGCAGATGAGCCCAAGAGCAAACATGTTCTTGCATCGGAGGGCAGACTTAGCGTCGAGGCCAAAGTCCTTAAGACCTTCCTTCACGATCGAAGAGATCGGAGCAGGGATGACCTGCTGGGTCTTCAGTCCGAGTTCTTCGAAGGGATCTTCAGTCTGGAACTCAGCCTTGCGCAGGTCGTTGGTGGTGAAGGAGTCTGTGTCGATGATGATGATCGAGTCCTTCTTAAGGTATTTGACACTAACCTTAAGAGCGGCAGGATTCATCGCCACAAGAATGTCCGCATTCTCACCAGGGGTACGCACCGAGCGAGAGCCGATCTGGACTTGATATCCAGATACACCACTCAGGGTACCCTGTGGGGCGCGGATCTCAGCGGGGAAGTCGGGGAGTGTCGAGATGGTGTTCCCCGTCATGGCGGAGAGGTCAGAGAAGATCGTCCCTGTGAGCTGCATACCGTCCCCCGAGTCACCGGAGAAGCGGATCACGATGTCTTTAAGGGTTTTGACCGCTTTCTGTTCGTCCATAGCTTTACTACTACAAATTATATAATACGTATGTTAGCACGGCCAAAGCCACCCATGGGAGGTTGTGTCTTCTGGTGAGGAATAGTACCGTTAGTGATAGAGGACATGCCGTGCCACCATTGCTTATTTTGTTCTGCAAATGCAAAGCAAAGCTAACGAATAAAGTACACCCCACCAAACCCCGACTTAATTAAATATTTTCACAAACATAGGGATTACATCCCCTCCTTCACAAGGCGATAGCAGCTACTGACTGAGTAGTCAGCAGAGGGGGTCATCATCCTTATCAGTAAGCTGCCTCCAGCTCTTAAATATCCTAAAGCGGGGGACCGTAAGTGAGGGAAAGAGGTTATTAAATTAGTGGCAGCTCACTATACATTGGCTTATTAAGGCCCTTCTTTCTTCAAGCTCTAAGCCCCGATTCATAAGGCCCCCTATTACTGGGGGGGGCTGTCTCTAACCAATAGTGCTCTGCGGGTGAAGCAATACTACTTTGCACTCGAAGCAATATTGAGACCATTGTACCAGATCATCTCTTCACAGCTTGCACTTTTCTCCTTCGAACTTCTCAACCTAAAGCCTCTTATTTTCGGGGAAAGAAGGTACGAGTAATGGAGAGGTGAGCTTGCGCAATGGTCTCATAATAGGTATGTGGATGCGTGGGTAGAGTTCTATAGGATGGCGAAGAAAGCTATATAGCTTCGTACTGATTCCTATATAGCTTTGCACTGATTACTATATAGCTTCGTACTGATTACTATATAGCTTTGTGCTGATTCCTATATAGCTTTGTGCTGATTCCTATATAGCTTTACTTGGATTCCTATATAGCTTTGTGCTGATTACTATATAGCATTGCACTGATTCCTATATAGCTTTGTGAAGTGGCCTATATTAAGTTGTTACTCCACGTAGGGATAAAAGTTGTGGACGAGTGGCAGATAAGTTTGGGCTACGTACGTGGACGATAAATCTACGTA